>Ga0209629_10001337_pt1 | contig 15420 bp, 13 predicted proteins | sample TergutCu122P5_FD_187286 | JGI IMG/M metagenome (GOLD analysis project Ga0209629, IMG submission 187286) | Cubitermes ugandensis P5 segment gut microbial communities from Kakamega Forest, Kenya - Cu122 P5 (SPAdes) (version 2) | ecosystem: Host-associated > Arthropoda: Insects > Digestive system...
TCCTGCCCAGGGCGCTGGCGGCGCGGCCGCCAACGCAAAATCGGCGGCCCGAAACCGATCGAAAAGCGCAGCACCTTCACGCCGCAGGCCACCGCCGCACGGTAATGCCCCCACTCGTGCACGGCCACCAGCACACCCAGCGCCACGATGAACGCGATCAGCGTCTGTAAAAGCCAAAGTGGGGACATGTCGTGTTCCAAATATCTTGGTCCGGGTTTCTTGGTCCGGGTTACATGCTCATGGACTGCCCGCCGCGCGACTGTTCCTGGGCTTGCTGTTGCTGATACTGCTGATGCTGCTGCTCCTTGTGCTGATTGAGCGCGTCTATCCGCTGCACCGTTTGCTCCAGCGGCGGGGGGTTTTGGCTCAGGTCGGTAAGACTGTCAAAGCCCGGTGTCTTGCCGGCCACGAATACCTGGTTATTGCCGAGCAGCACTTGATCGATCTGGTTAGGCCTGTGGATGCCGCTTTGCTTGGCGTCCAGCACGACCTTGGCCGCCATTTCCCGCGAAGTGCCCTCGGGCAAGTGCGGGCCAAGGGCATCGTACAAAGGGCGGTCAGGGTGATTGGCCGGAAAGTCCTTGAGCGGCCCCTGTTCAGCCTGACCGGAGTGGCCGAACTTGCGCTCGACGGCGTCGATGCCGTCCGAAATCGTCTTGCGCGTGTTGTCGTAGCCTTGTTTGACCGCATCGGCGCCTTGCTGAACCATGCGGCTACCTGCGTCGTAAGCCTGCGCTGCCTTGTGCCCGGCGGCGTCGATGCCATCCGAGATCGTCTTGTGTGCGCTGTCGTAACCCTGCTTGACCGCGTGAACCATGGAATTTGACAGTTCGGCATCGGCCCTGGCGTTGGCCTCGACCGCCTGCCCGTAGTATTGGGCGGCTTGGGAAACGGTGTTGCCGATTGGGGCGCCCACATCGCCAGCTACCGACAAAGTGACCCGAGCCATTTGCACATCGCTGCGGTAGTGCTCGATCATGGTGGCGTACTGCTTGGCGCGCTGCCGGGCCTGGGGGTCGGAAAGCACCGACGGTTTGGGGCGGCCCTGCTCGTCGGTGTTGGCAAAGTTGCTGCTGGCGTGCGAGCCGGAGTTGGCCGCGGCAACCCCCGCGGCTCCCGCGATCCCTGGGTTCATACCCAGCACCCCAGCGGGGACCAGGGCTTTGTCCAAAAGCGCCGAGGGCGAGCCGTCGTTGCTGTAACCGGCCAGCATGAGGGTCTTGACTTCGTACTCGGTGGCGTACACGCGCACCTGACCGAAGTGCCGACTGGCGGCGCTGACCGGGTCAGCGGCCATGACGTGGTTGATGACGGTGTTGCCGCCCTCGGGAATGCCCGTGTTCAAGCTGACGGCCCCGTAAGGGTTGAACGTTTCGCCGTGCAACCCGGATTTGCTGGCGGTGATTTGCGCCAGCGTGCCGCCCAGACTGTGGCCGGTTATGGTGACTTCGGGGGTGGGAGTGCCAGGGTGTTTGTCAGCATATTTTTTTGCATGCTCCAACGCATGCTGGGTCAGCTTTTCGGCATCTGCGGCCTGGGCATTGACGCGCTTGAAGACCATGCCGGCGTCGGTAAGGGCATCCTGTGGATCTTCCTTCAGCGGTTGGGTGCCGCGATGGGCCGCCACGATCTCGCCGGTGTCCTTGCGCTGATAGATCGTGCCTTGGTAGCCCGTCTCCTTGTTGTCTATGTGTTCGAGAGGCTTATAAGTTATCCCGTCGAGCGTAATGTCTTTATAAACGGTGTGGCCCTGCCTCCTGGATTCGCCCATGTCGACATTTGGAGTTTGGTAGGCGTGCCACGACAGGTTGGCGTACTCTTGGGTGCTCACGGTCATGATGCGAGTTTCCTTACGCTAAGGGTGATGGTGAACAGGTCAGCGTCGGTCAAGATAGGGCCAAGACGTGATCGATCCGTATCCCCGGAATACACATCGCCGCTTGCGGTTGGGTCGTTCGGATTACCTGGATACCAGTGCCTGTTGAAATAGAACTTCACGCTCTTCTCAGCATGGAGGTCTTTTTCGGACAGAGAGGCTTGAAATAAAGTATCTTCGCGCGCGCCGGACGCGGTCAAATACACCGCCAAACTCGTGTCATCCATCTCCCAGTGGCATGTCCGCTTGCCAGAGCCATCGTCTTGGTCAAGCATGCCATCGGTATGGAAGATGCCCTTCCATTGTGTGTCCGACACCTGCACCATCTCGATGGTTTTGGTAGCTCTCGGCCAATTAAAAACATCGTGCGGCACAAGAGTGGGGATGTAGTAATGACAATTGCGAGCGATGTAGTACGCACTGGCGCCAATGAACCCGAACGGCCCCGGCGCGTTCTTGATCTCCATCATCAACTCATAGCGTTGCTGAGGCGCGGGATTGCTCTTGTACTCCGACTCTTGAAGCTGACGCGGCTCGTCAGCTCCCGGCGTGCAGGCCGTTGTCATGGTCACCGCCAGCGCCGCCATCGCGGTTGCCTGTTTGAGGTTCATGTCTTCATTCTCCTGTTCCTGTTGTTCTGCTACCCGGTTGAACACCGGATCTGCTGGCATGCCGTCCGGCGTTCGCGCATTCGGTGAGTTCTTGGACTTGTTGAAGCGCGACAGATCCGGCTTGCGCCTGGGCGGCGGCGGGGGCTGGTATATGGGCTTTTGTCCATATTCTTCTTCCGTGCGCTTGTTGGCCAGTTTGCCCTGGCGCAGCAGGTCTTTTTCGTAGAAGTGGTTGTAGGTGGTGCGGTGTACCGGCACCAGGTTGGACAGGTGCGCGCCTTCTTCGGGCAGGTACTCGTCTATGGCCCAGCGCCCCATGATTCTGCGAACGTGCGGGCCGTACAGGAGCGCTTCAATCGGCGCTTCGTCCGACATCGGCGAGATCAGCCCTTCGGGCGGGGGCGGGTAGCGCTCCCAGAAGTCGCCGTAGTCCGGCTGCGGCGCGTTGGCGGGTTTGGGCGGGCGCCAGCGCCACAGCGGGGGATCTATGACCGGGGGCGTGGGTTTGGACGGCGGCGTTTTCTTGCGGATGTAGGTGTAGGGCGGCAGCGGCTTGCCGTTCCACATTTCTTGCGGCGGGGGCTGGCTTCCGGCGGGCGGTTGCAGCGGCGGCGGTTTGCTGGGTCTGGGATGGCGCTGCGGCTCAGGCTCTTCAAGCTGGCGTTGCACGGATTGCTGCCGTTGCCGGGGTTGCGCCTGTGGCGGCGTGCCCGCATCGGTTTTGCCGCTGCCCAGCGGTTTGACGTTGACTTTGGGCATGACCCGTTTGGTAAAGCGCTTGTCCTGGTAGTAGCGGATCTTGTCGCATTTGACCGGGTGCGGGATGCCTTCATACAGGAATACTTCTTTGTCCGCGCCCAGCGCTTTGAGCTCTTGCGGCAGCATCAGCGCTCTTCGTTCTTCGTGTTCGCTGCGGCTGATTTCCCGGCCTCGGCCCTGGCTGCGGGTGCGGCTTTCCTGGCGAACAGTGGTGTAGCCCAACATTTCCGAGTAGTCGTTGGCATCCTGCTGTTCGCGCGGGGCGTACAGAATTTGCAGGGCGTGGTTGGTGATCAGGGTGCGCGCCAGCTCCCGCCCGTAGACTGCGTCAAGCTGGGCCATGCTTTGGATGATGGGCAGCAGCCGCAGGTTGTAGCCGGCCATGTAGGCCACCGCCTGTGCCAGGATGTCGACCCGCCCGATGGAGGTGAATTCGTCCATCAGCAGCAGGCACTGGTGTTTGAGCGCAGGGTTGTTTTGCGGCAGTTCGCGGGTGTTGACGTCGATGAGTTGGCTGAAGAACAGGTTGACGATCAGGCGGCTTTCGGCCAGTTTGCCCGGCTGGATGCCCAGGTAGATGGTCATTTTCTTTTTGCGCACGGCCGACAGGTCGAAGTCGTTTCCGCTGGTGGCTGCGTCCAGTACCGGGTTGAGCCAGGCGTTCAGGGGTTCCTTGAAGCTGCCGATGATGGAGGCGAAGGTTTCTTTTTCCTGCGACAGCAGGTTGGCAAAGGCAGCGCGCGCGTTGGGGCTGAGGAAAGGTTGCTGGGCCAAGCCTTGCAGGTATTCCTTGAGGTCGCCGCCCTCGCCCGTGGACAGCCGGTAAATGGCGCCCAGGGTGGGGGATGCGGCCACCGAAGAGGCCAGGGCCTGGCTGCGCCGGTGGTCGGCCGATTCGAACAAGTACAGCGCAAAGGCCGTGAAAGCGTTGCGCGCGTGGCTGATCCAGAATTTCTGCTTGTCATCGACGGCCGGGTAAAGCATGGCGGCTATGCCCTGGATGTCGGAGATGCGAAAGTCCGGGTCCTGGGAAACGTAGCTCAGCGGGTTCCAGCGGTGCGTGCGCCGGTCTTCGGCAAAGGGGTTGAACAGGTAGATTTCCTGACCCTGGGATTGGCGCCAGCCGCTGGTCAGGTCGAAGTTTTCCTGTTTGATGTCCAGCACCACCACCGATTCCTGGTATTCGAGCAGGTTGGGGATGACAACGCCTACCCCTTTGCCCGAGCGCGTGGGCGCGGCCAGAATCACAAACTGCTGGCCGGCCAGCCGGATTAACTGGTTGCCCCATTTGCCGACCACGATGCCGTTGGGCGCCGCGCCGAGCAGGCCGGCTTTTTTCAAATCGCCCGCCGTGGCAAAGCGCGCGTTGCCGTGCAACGACGAGATTTTCTGGCCGCGCATGAGCAGATATGCCAGCGCCAGCCAAAGTATGGCCGGCAGGCCAAAGCCCAGGCCGCCGGCGATTTTGACTTTCAGGGCCGCCGACGGCGCGGTGTGGGGCAGGTTAATCGCATGCCAATACCGCCACCACGTATCCCACTGGGGCTTGACATGATATTGGCCCAGCAGCAGCGTGGCCAGCCAGCCCGAAAAGTACAACCCGATACCAAAGGCTATAACCAACAGAAAAATGGCCGTGATGAGCTTCACGTAAACAGGAATTTTCATCGCAGAGCTGGCTCCGATTTAGAACCCCGCCCGAAAAGGCGGCGAACTGGAACTCCAGTTTATGAGGTTCAGGTTTTCCAGGCGATAGTTACCTGGGGCAGTCAAACCGGCACCCGAGGTAAGCACGTCCCAAGGCCACCAGCAGGCTCGGATTCTGCCACGTGCAGTATGGCGTACTGTCACGCCGGCCACGGTGAAATATCCGGGCCGACGGCGCGAGATAACCCCCGGACGGTTATCTCCACATGGGAGAAAGCACGTCCCCGCATATGGCCAGCGGGAGCAATCCTGTCAACCCGCGCGCTGTCCCAGATAGATCTCGACCCGACGGTTGCGCGCCCGGCCTTCTGCGGTGTCGTTGCTGGCAATGGGCTGGTGCGCGCCGCGCCCTTCGGTGCGAATCAGCGCGGGGTTGACGCCGCGCCCGGTGAGATACGCGCGCACGCTGTTGGCCCGCGCCAGCGAAAGCGGGTCGTTGATTGCATCGTTGCCGCTTGAATCGGTGTGGCCGACGATGTGAATTTCCAGTCCCCGCTCGCCGCCCAGATCGGCGGCGAACTGGTCGAGCACCGGGCGCAGTTGCGCCTGGATTTCGGCGCTGTTGACGGCAAACGAAATGTCGTTGGGCACGTTCAGTTCGAGCCGGTTGTCCACCGTCTGCGTGACCTGTACGCCGGTGCCGGCGGCGGCGCGCTCCATCTGCACCTTCTTGCTCGCCATGTATTGCGACCAGGCGTAGCCACCCAGCGCGCCGATGCCCGCGCCGATGATCGCGCCGCGTCCGTTGCCGCCGATCATTCCCCCAGCCGCGGCGCCGACGCCCGCGCCTACACCCGTGCCGATGGCGGTGTCGCGCTGTGATTCGGTCATGTAGACGCAGCCGCTCAGTAAAACAGCCGCCGCGCTCAGGCCAGCAACGGCGGTGCGTGTGATGGTGTTTTGCAACAGCATGATCTGCTCCTTCTTGAGTCAAAAATCGACAGTAGGCAATCCGTTATTTTGATACCGAATCGTTCACACTGTTTTCGCGGCTGTCTATACACTGCCGCGCATGTTCACCTCCGAGCGCCAGCCTCACCGCACCGATATCCGTTATTGCCGCTACTGCGGCGCGCCGGTCGAGCGCCGCGCGCCTGGCCAAGGCGATGAACGCGAGCGCGCCGTTTGCCCGGCTTGCGGCACGATTCATTACGTCAATCCGCTGCTGGTGGCGGGCACCGTGCCGGTGCTGGACGATGGCCGCGTACTGCTGTGCCTGCGCGCCATCGAACCGCGCCGGGGCTACTGGACGCTGCCCGCGGGTTTCATGGAATTGGGCGAAACGCTGGCGCAAGGCGCGCTGCGCGAGACGCTGGAAGAAGCGGGCGCGCAAATCGACATGGGGCCGCTGTTCACCGTCATCAGCGTGGCCCGCGTGGGGCAGGTGCATGTGTATTTCCGCGCGCGGCTGTTGTCGGAGCAATGCGACCCCGGCCCCGAAACGCTGGCCGTGCGGCTGGCCGCCGAAGCCGAAGTGCCCTGGGCCGAAATCGCCTTTCCGACCGTGCGCGAAACACTGCGGCGCTATTTCGCCGACCGCCGGGCCGGCGCATTCGGCGTGCACCCATTCGATTTGCCATGACGCATAACGACAGTCACGGCCAGCGCGTCGCGCTGCTGCGTCCGGGCGATCCGTTTCCGCCGCCGGAATCGGCCTGGGGCGCGGACACGCCCGCGCCGGGGCTGCTGGCGGTGGGCGGCGCGCTGGACGTGCCGACGCTTGCCGCGGCGTACCGGCAGACCATCTTTCCGTGGTTTTCCGAAGGCGAGCCGATTCTGTGGTGGAGTCCCGACCCGCGCATGGTGCTGGATGTGCGCGAGCTGCGGCTGCACCGGTCGCTGCGCAAAACGCTGGCGCGCTTCGCGGCCGATCCGGCCTGCGAAATCCGCATCGACAGCGCCTTCGAGCGCGTCATGGCGCAATGCGCCGCCGCGCCGCGCCAAGGTCAATCGGGCACCTGGATCGTGCCGCCCATACGCCGCGCCTACGCCGCGCTGCACCACGCGGGCTGCGCGCACAGCGTGGAGACGTGGATCGGCGGCCAACTGGTTGCCGGGCTTTACTGCGTCGCCCTGGGCCGTGCGGTATTTGGCGAATCGATGTTCACCACGGTAGCCGACGGCTCCAAGATCGCCCTGTGCGCGCTGGTCGCGTTCTGCCGCGCGCACGGCCTGCCGCTGATCGATTGCCAGCAAAACACCCGGCATCTGGCCTTCATGGGCGCGCGCGAACGCCCGCGCGCCTGGTTCGCCGCGCAGGTCGAACAATTGGCGGCGCAGCCTGCGCCCGCGTGGCCTGCCGGGAAATTCGATCCCATATACTGGAAAGCCATTTCTCCGCAAATCTGATCGAACCCCCCGACAGCAGCCATGACGCACCTCAAGGCAACGCTTGATGAGTCCCCGCAAATGGACATGTCCGGGCCTGGGGTGGGCGAGCAGACGCAAGCGCTCCAGTTCTACGTAACCGCGCCCTACCCGTGCGGCTATTTGCCGGGGCGCCAGGCCCGCTCGCAAGTGGCCGCGCCGGCCCATCTGATCGGCAGCGATGCTTATTCCAGCCTGATCCGGCAAGGCTTCCGGCGCAACGGACTGTTCACCTACCGGCCCTGGTGCGACGGCTGCAACGCCTGCACGCCGCTGCGCATCCGCGTGCGCGACTTCAAGCCCGACCGCAGCCAGCGGCGCGCCGCCGCGCGCCACGGCAGCCTGCAAGCACGGGTATTGCAGCCCGGTTATTCGCCCGAACACTATCGCCTGTACCTGCGCTACCAAGCGGGCCGGCACCCCGGCGGCGGCATGGATCAGGACAGCCGGGAGCAATACGTGCAGTTTCTGCTGCAAAGCCATGTCAGCACGCGGCTGGTGGAATTTCGGGAACCGGGCAGCGATTCGCGTCCTGGCGCCTTGCGCATCGTCGCGCTGGTGGACGTGCTGGCCGACGGCCTTTCGGCGGTCTATACCTTCTACGACCCCGGCCCGCGCGCCAGTTACGGCAGTTACGCCATCCTGTGGCAAATCAGCCAAGCGCGCGCCCTCGGTCTGCCTTACGTGTACCTGGGCTACTGGATAGCCGATAACCCCAAAATGGCTTACAAGGCCCGCTTCAAGCCCCATGAATGCCTGACCGGCGGCCAGTGGGCCAACGCCTGAAACCACCATGCGCAAACCCGTTTCCGACACCGCCGCACAAGCGCCGCGCAATACGCCTGCTATCCAAGTCATAGCGCGCATCTACCAGATCATCGACTTACTGGCCGGGCGCGAGGGCGCCATGACGCTCAAGGACATCAGCACCCAGACCGGCCTGCACCCCTCCACCGCCCACCGCATCCTGAGCGATCTGGTGCTGGGGCGCCTGGTGGCCCACCCCGAAGCGGGCAGCTACCGCCTGGGCATGCGCTGGCTGGAACTGGGCCACATCGTCAGCGCGCAACTGAACGTGCGCGACGTGGCGCTTGGGCCCATGCAGCAATTGCACCGCGCCACCGGGCAGCCGGTCAACCTGAGCATGCGCCAGGGCGACGAAATCGTTTATGTCGAACGCGCCTGGAGCGCCCGCTCGGGCATGCAGGTCATTCGCGCCATCGGCGGCCGCGCGCCGCTGCACCTGACATCGACCGGCAAGCTGTTCCTGGCCGCCGACGAGCCGCAGCGGGTGCGCGCCTACGCCGCCCGCACCGGCCTGCCCGGCCATACGCGCAACAGCATCACGCAACTGGCGGCGCTTGAACGCGAGCTGGCCAGCGTGCGGCAAAGCGGTTGCGCGCACGACAATGAAGAGCTGGAACCGGGCGTGCGCTGCATGGCCGCCGGCATCCACGACGAACAGGGCAAGCTGGTCGCGGGCCTGTCCATCTCCGCCCCCAGCGAGCGCATGGACGACGGCTGGCTGCCCAAGCTCAAGGCAACAGCGCGCCTCATTTCGGCGGCGCTGGGAAATCCTGGGGCAAGCAGGTCCTGATCGGGTTTAGCGCGGCACGGGCGCGATCTGCTCGGCCACGGCGGGCGCGGCGGCGGGTTTCGGCGCTGACGCGGCCGCGCCAGACCCGGTCGGCAGCATGTCGGGCAGCGCCGCCTCCGGCTCGGCGCTCGGCCTCGGCGCGAACGGAAACGGCGGCACGGCCAAGACAACATCGCCTGCCCGGCTATCCAGTGCGCGCACGGCCGCGGCCAGTTGCCGCGCCCACTGCTGGCCCGGCAAGCCGCTGGTCAAAAAGTCGGTGGTGTTGCGCGTGGTCGGCTCGATCAGACTGGGCAGAAACAGCGCGTGCACTTCGAGGGCCCGGCCACTGGCCGACGGCAGCCGGTAAGCGGCCCAGGCGCGCGGCTGGCTGGTCCAGCCGTGGTCATCAACCCATCGGTAGAGCGCCGGCTGCGCGGCTTGCAGCCAGTGGTCGAAATCGGCGTTGCGCCGCAAGCGCAGGCACCCTCCCCCGGCATTCATCACGTCCAGGCTGGTCGGCTGCGCGGAACACGGCGCATACACGCCCTGCGCAACTTGCACGATGACGATGGCCAGCCACTCATCCTTTTTGCCGGCGCCGTCATCCCGAAGAGCGGATTCACGCTTCCAGCCCATGACGCGCGTGCTGGCGTCATAGGCGGGCACCGGCCCATCGCCGGCCAGCCACGGCGCTTGATACACGCCCAGGTCGTACCACTGGCCGACGTTGACGGGCGGCGCGGCGATCCGGGGCGCCGGGACCGTATTGGCAACACCGGGCGCGGCACCACCCGGCGTTGCCGCGCAACCGCTCAATCCCGCCACGCCGGTCAACAAAACAGCGGCCACCGCCGCGCACACGCGCTTGTGCATCTTGGGTTTCTCCTGGCTCGCACGCAAGCTAAAGAAGCGAGCTTAACAAAACGGCACCGGGCATGAACCGCGCGATCAGGCCGCCGCGCGTTTTTCGAGCACGTCCACCGCGGGCAGCTTTTTGCCTTCGAGAAATTCGAGGAACGCGCCGCCGCCGGTCGAGATGTAGCCGACCCGGTCGTGAATGCCGTACTTGGCGATCGCCGCCAGCGTATCGCCGCCGCCGGCGATCGAAAACGCGGGGGAGCGCGCAATGGCCTCAGCCAGTGTTTGGGTGCCATGGCCGAACTGATCGAACTCGAACACGCCGACCGGACCGTTCCAGACGATGGTTCCCGCCTTTTCAAGCTGGGCGGCCAGTTGCGCGGCGGTCTTGGGGCCGATGTCGAGAATCATGTCGTCATCGGCCACGTCCTGCGCGTTTTTGACGGTGGCCGCCGCGGTCGCGCCGAACGTCTTGGCGCACACCACATCGGCGGGAATCGGCACCGCCGCGCCGCGCGCCTGCATGGCGGCCATGATGGCCTGCGCCTCGCGCACCAGGCCGGCTTCGGCCAGCGACTTGCCCACCGGCAGGCCAGCGGCCAGCATGAACGTGTTGGCGATGCCGCCGCCGACGATCAGGTGATCGACCTTTTCCGCCAGCGACTGGAGGATGGTCAGCTTGGTGGACACCTTGGAGCCTGCAACGATCGCCGCCAGCGGGCGCGCCGGGTTGCCCAGCGCTTTGCCCAGCGCGTCCAGCTCGGCGGCCAGCAGCGGGCCGGCGCACGCGACCGGGGCGTATTGCGCCATGCCGTGGGTGGTCGCCTCGGCGCGGTGCGCGGTGCCGAAAGCGTCGTTGACGTAAATGTCGGCCAGCCGCGCCAGCTTGCGCGCCAGCGCATCGTCATTGCTTTTCTCGCCCCGGTTCACGCGGCAGTTTTCCAGCAGCACGAACTGGCCGGGCGCGACCTGAACGCCATCCACCCAGTTGGCGACCAACGGCACCTCCCGCCCCAGCAATTCGGCCAGGCGCCGCGCCACCGGCGCCAGCGAATCCTCGGGATTGAGTTGTCCTTCGGTGGGACGCCCCAGGTGGGATGTGACCATGACCGCGGCGCCCGCATCGAGCGCCGCCCGGATCGCGGGCACCGACGCGCGGATGCGTGTGTCCTCGGTAATGCGGCCCTGTTCATCGAGCGGCACGTTCAAGTCGGCGCGGATGAACACGCGCTTGCCTTTGACGGCCCCTTGCCCGCATAAATCGAGAAAGCGGGTGACAGACGCGGCGGCAGCGGATGCTGGCGTTTTCAATGACGGATGTGGTGTGTTCATGATTGCACACGTTCAATCAGTTGCTGCAACTCGCCCGATTCGTACATCTCCATCACGATGTCGGAGCCGCCAATGAACTCTCCTCTGACATAAAGCTGCGGGATGGTGGGCCAGTTGCTGTATTCCTTGATGCCCTGGCGAATGTCCTGGTCTTCAAGTACGTCGATCACGGCGATCCGCCGCGGATCAACACCGGCAGCCTTGAGGGTCTGAATCGCGCGCCCGGAAAAGCCGCACCTCGGGAATTGCGCGCTGCCTTTCATGAAAAGCACGATGTCATGGCCTTTGACAATCTGGTCGATGCGTTGCCGAATGCTGGCATCCATTGAGTTGCTCCTGTGCGAAAATACGCAATATTTTCCGATTATCCGCGCATCCGGGCGGATGCAAGGAACGGAGAGGGTTGCATGCACCCGCTTGAGGTGCGTGCAGAAACAGCAAAAAGCGCCGGGGGTCACTGGCCCCAGGCGCTTTTACAAGGTCTCGGATACGGGTTGCGGCCTGATCAGATCAGGAATTGAGCGCGCTCCCTGTCCTCAATCCATTTGGGCGCTTTGCCACGACCTGTCCAGGTCTTGCCGGTTGTCGGGTCGCGGTACTTGGGTGCCACTTTACCCAGCGTTCTGCCCCGGCGGCGCCCACCACCGGGAAATATGTCACTGACCGTGAGGCCATATTGTTGCACCTGAGCGCGGATGCCGGCGACGACCTCCGCGATTTCGCTACGACGAGCATCTTCTATTTGCTGAGCCAGCATTTGCTGCTGCTTCAAAAGTTCCTGTAGGCTAGCCACGATTTTCAAATTCCTTTCATCAGTCGCTGTAAGGGAAAACGACGCTGAAGTATATCATACTTTTGGATAGCCCACAAATCAACTTTGGTCAAAGGGATTTTCCGGCCCAGGCAGAGCCAAAATACGGTCGATGCGGCGGCCTTCCAGCGCGACAATCTGAAAAGTCCAGCCGGCGCAGACAATACGCTCACCGGCCACAGGCAAATGCCCGGTGCAAGCCAGCAGCAACCCTGCCAGTGTGTTATATAGGCCCTTGCCTTCGAGCGGCAAATCCTTGATTTGTAAGCGTGCCTTGAGCTCGCTTACCGGCATCAGGCCGTCCAGTATCCAGGAACCATCGGGGCGCGGCGTGGCCCAGGCATCGAGCGGCGTGCCAGGTTTGAGTTCGCCGGTTATGGCTTCCAGCAAATCGTGCGGCGTCATCAAGCCCTGCACCACGCCATATTCGTCCACCACGAAAACCAGCCGCCCGGAGCGATGGCGCAGTTGTTCGAGTATTTCCAGGCCGCTCAAGGTTTCGGGCACAAAGGCCGCTGGCGCGGCGTGCGGTTCCAGCCGTTCGCCGGATGTGCGATACAACTGAAGCAAACGCGCCACGGAAATGATGCCGATAACCTCGTCCAGACTGCCCCGGCACACCGGATACCATGAGTGCGCGCTTTTTTCACCGCGCCCAGCGATATAAGTGAGCGCCTTGCGCACGGTAGTGCTCGCGTCCAGCCACTCGATGTCGCCGCGCGGCACCATCAGCGAGGTCAGCGGCCTGTCATCCAGGTGGAAAACATTGCGCACCATCTGGTGCTCGTGCGCTTCAATCAAGCCGGCATCCACGCCTTCTTCCAGGCTGGCTGAAATTTCAGCGGCGGTTACGGTGCGCTCCCGCGTGGTGTCGATGCGCAGCAGTTTCAGGATACCTTGCGTGCACGGCGCCAGCAGCGCCACGAAAGGCTTGGCGACAAAGGCCATCCAGGTCATCGGGCGCGCCGTCCAGCGCGCCACCGTCTCGGGGAAAAGCTGCCCGATGCGTTTGGGAACCAGCTCGCCGAAGACGATGGTGATGAAGGTGATGACGGCTACCACGATGACCGTGGCCGCGGCGTTCGCCGCGTGCCCGTACAGTCCCAGCACGGTCAGTTCAGCCGCCAGCGGCGCCCTGAACGCGGCTTCGCCCACCAGTCCGTTGATCAGCACGACCAACGTCATGCCCACCTGCACGGTGGAAAGAAACTGAGTCGGCGCTTCCATCAGCGCCAGGGCCGCGCCCGCGCCCTTGTCTCCGGTCTCGTACAGCGCCTCCAGACGCGCCTTGCGGCTGGCCGCCAGCGCCATCTCCGACATGGCGAACAGGCCATTGAACAGCGTGAGCAAAACAATCAGTAAGACATCCATAGCGCACCCTAGGGCGTATCATTGAATTCGTCAAGTGCTACATTATCAGGAGCATAACAGCAAGATATGTCCTGGCAGACACCCAATGGGAAAACATCAAAGGCTTCCTGCCCGGTAGAGCCGGCAGTATAGGAGCGCCGGCGCAGGACAACCGCCTGTTTGTCGATGCCGTGTTTTATCGCCACCGCGCCGGTATCTTTTGACACGACTTGCCCGAGCGCCTCGGTGACTTCCGTGCGGTGCATCTGCGTCATATCCGCTGGAGCCAAAGCGGTATGTGGCAGCGCGTTTTTCAGGCATGGGCTTGGCTCGCCAATAACGAATATGCAATGATTGGCGCTACGATCGTGCGGGCACACCAGCATAGCGCGGGCACAAAAAAGACAACCAGCAAACCGATCCAGCCCTCGGGCGCAGCCGAGGTGGATCGAGCGCCAAGATTCATGCCACAGTGGATACACAAGGCAAGCCAACGGGTTTTCACCTCACGGCAGGACGGGCCTGGGATTGGGAGGGGGCCGATGTATTGCATCAAGGACATTGATGCGCAGGTGGTAATCACCGACAAGGGCTATGACGCATGGCAGCGGGTAGTCGATCGGCTGTTGACGGAGTGCAAGCAAGTGGTCATTCCAAGCATCGGCACGCGCAAAACACAACGCCAGTACGACCGCAACCTATACAAAGTCAGGCACTTGTTGGAAAACTCCTTTGCTCGCCTCAAGCTGTACACAAAAGTTCGACACTTTCGTCCCGACGCACTCAGCTCTGAATATGACAACATCGTACCAATCAACAGATGAGTATCCGCCGCCGGTAAATTCTGTAGCGGTAATATTTATTTCTTGATGTATTGGCCATTTCTATGTTTTACCCTATGTTAGGGCCATGTTCAAGCTCACCCGCTTGGGTGGCTGCACCTACGCTCAACTCGCGCAGTCCTTCCGCGATAAACACGGCGGCCAGGTCGATGCACTGCTCTCAGCCCTATTGCGCGCCAAGGGCCGTTCGGCCGATATCTCCACGCCTTGCAACCCGTGAATTTCCTGGCGTGTGCAGCTCAGGAGACTTTGAGCACGGGTCTTGAGCTCTCTTGTATTACTGGAACTTTTTCTCCGCTTCCTGCTGGCGTTTGAGCGCTTCTTGGGCGGCGCGCAGGCGCACGTTGACGATACTGGCTTCAATCAGGTCTTCGGCGGCGCTTTGGTGCTGGCGCGAGTAATCCTGCGCGGCGCGCCAGCGGTCGATCGCCCCGGCGTAGTCCAGATTGGCCATTTGCGCTTCGCCTTCGGCGCGCAGGGCGCGCAGCGCAAGGCCCTGCGCCTGGTACGCCTGCGCCAAGCGCTGCCAGGCCAGCGCGTCTTCGGGGTGCAGGCTGACCCAGGTTTGCAGGCTGGAGGCGATTGGCTTGATCTGGGCGGCCTGTCCGGTCTGCAATTGCGCTTCGGCGCGCAGCAAGAGCGTGGCGCGCCCCGCAAAACTAATGCGCGCGGGATCGGGTCTGCCGCCCGCATCGGCGCTGCCCGTCCCATTCAAACCGCTCGCACCCGCTGGCCGGGCCGCATCGGTATTCGCGCCGGTGGGCAGCAGTTGCAGCGCACGCGCCGGCTGCCCGGCCCGCAGGGCCAGGTCGGCTTGCAGCAGCCGCACTTGCCGCATGGCTCTGGCTTCGTCCGCGGTCAGCGCAGCCAACTGCGCGGCCAGGTTTTGCGCCTTTGGGAAATCGCGCAACACCGCATTCGACAGCGCTGCGGCGTACAGCGCGGCGGCGCGCTTTTCGGGCGGCTGCTTGGCAAAGTCGGCGCTTTCCGGCACGCGCGCCCAGCCGCGCAGCGCATCCACGCCCGGCTGCGCCAGCACCCGCGCGCGGGCGGCGATCAGCAGCGCCTCCCAATCCGGCGCGGGTTTGGGGCGCCCCTGCAAGCTGCGCTGGCGCTCCTGGGCATCGGCAATGCGCTCGGTTGTCAGCGGGTGGCTGCGCAACAGGGGCCAGTCGCCGTTGTCGTTGATGCGCGCGGCGGCTTGCAGCTTTTCAAACATGCTGGCAAAGCCCCATTGCGCAAAGCCGGCCTGCACGAATACGCCGAAGCCGACGCGGTCGGCCTCGCGCTCCATGTCGCGCGAATAACTCAATTGCCGCGCTACCGCC
>Ga0209629_10001338_pt1 | contig 15413 bp, 10 predicted proteins | sample TergutCu122P5_FD_187286 | JGI IMG/M metagenome (GOLD analysis project Ga0209629, IMG submission 187286) | Cubitermes ugandensis P5 segment gut microbial communities from Kakamega Forest, Kenya - Cu122 P5 (SPAdes) (version 2) | ecosystem: Host-associated > Arthropoda: Insects > Digestive system...
TAAATATAAACTTATAAAGCTGTCTTGTCAAATGTCTCTACCGCAAAAGCTATATGAAAACAGGCTCCAGTGTAGTTGGAGCTCTTGGACTCAATAGATGTGTGCTACTCTCTGCCTACAATTCAAGTCCTAACATTTAATTAGATGTTCATGGTAAATACAGATGTTGCTTTCACAAGCAGATACATAAAAGACAGGCTGCCAGCAGGAGGGAAACACAAAAAATTTCAACCTGGGCAGCCATTAAAAACATTATCACTTCACACAACTGTGTGTGTGGTTTCATTTTTGGCAGTATTGATGGAGCTACAATTATTGAAGTTCTGAGTATTTAGGTATTAAAAGATACTGATGTTTTTGTAACTCATCTGCAACTTAAATTTCACATGCTCCACCTCCAGTAATGGCTATAGTCCTTCTCACATCTATCAATGTGTCTGGGTCATTGTCTTCCTCCTCATGGGCATGGGTCTCATAATACTCAACCTTTTCCCTGGTGTAGAGACCATTATCAGGGCCTCCACTGGTCAACAGGGGACTATCTTCTCGACATTCAGAACCACTCACACCATCTTCTTCCCTCCCCATCTCATGCTCCCAAGAACTTGTAGGATCACTTATACCACTGCTAGTAGTGCTCTCTTCACCATGGCTCTGACTTGTATTCTCTTTCATCACAAAAAATACCAATGTCACCAGTGCCTGTAACAACACAGTACCTTAAATTTTCTCATGAAATGTATCTGCATCCGAGTAAACCACAAACACTGACCTGTCACCACTAGTCTTTTTGTTCTGGGGATTTACAAAACACAATGTCTACAAACTACTAATAACACAGTCTCTGGCACAGTCACAGGGATGGATGGAACATGCCTTCCTACCGTCGTTTCCCTTTCCCTTGCATTTTCCACCTCTAGTTCTGTTTCCTGTTTATACTAGCAAAAGATTTAAAGCATCACTTGCAAATGGCTCAGAAATACCACCGGTGCTTCACTCTGTACTGTTCTGGCACTAGAAATTATCACAGAAATTAGTAATGAATAAAGAACTTACCAATGAAAATGTAACACAGGCCATGACAGTGGAACAAATTGGAAAGCCGTAGTATTCTAATAACACTCCACCTACTGATGGTCCTATCACTTCCCTGCAACAACAGTTATGTTATCAGCTCATCACATTTCACATGGATTCAAATCTAACTGAAGTACTCATAAATTACACTTACCCCAATGAATACATGCATGACCAAACTCCAGCTACTAAGCTGTATGTTGACAAATCATCACCACACCCTCCTTCACTAGATAATGAACAGAAGGACAAGAAATATTAATTTCAGAATTAAAAGTTACAAATGACAATACATGTGGATTCATGCACATACTCTTTCACTTTACAATTTTCCAGAATATAACTTGTACTTGGACCTCTATGAAAGCCAGTATCACAATTTTTTTATCCCTGAGATGTTTTACTTACATTGCACTCTCTAACACAGCCTGGAATGTTGGAAGAAGTGTCAGTGCTACTGAGACTCCAAGAATTGACAGTGCAACCAGGTTCAACCAAATTGTGCTGCAAATATTCAAGAACTTATTAATTTATGCATGTCTACATTTGACATTAAATTTTGAGGGGGAGAGGGGGGGCAATTAAACACCAAATTTTCACATCCAACTTCTAGGCATGTTTTGAGTAAACATATAATAGTATGAATGGGCTGGGTAGCGTAGTCGGTATAGCGACTGCCTGCAGGCTGGACGGTCCGGGGACTGAATCCCGGTGGGAGGCGAGATTTTCCGTACCTGTCCAGACCGGCCCTGAGGCCCACCCAGCCTCCTGTACAATGGGTACCAGGTCTTTCCCGGGGGTTAGATGCGGCCGGGGTGTGACGCTGACCTCTCACCCTCTTCTAGCGCCAAGGTCAAAAATAGAGTAGAGCTATACCTCTACTCTCCCTAACGGCCTTTGTGGCCTATGAAAGGGTGAAACCCAACCTATATTAGTATGAGCAATTAATCATATAATTTCGGACTATGCACACTGCCAGCCCCACATTTACATTCTGTCAGTTCAAACAGATGTGTGTGTGTGTGTGTGTGTGTGTGTGTGTAGGCATGTGAGTGTAAGGGTGCATGTGCATGTATATTAATATTACATGTTGTGCTACATGCTACAATTGGTATTAAATGCAGAAGAAATATTCAGATATATAAATCAAGATGTGGTCGGACAATAAAGTTCACGAACTTGCCACCGTGTGCTTGCCGTGGCAGCACTGGACAAAAGCCTTAGTATGGTTTGATGATGTTGACATATCAGCATTTCACAGTTGTGCTACTGTTGATCTATGGCAATCTCTTTCTGAGCGGCACCTCTTAATGTCTGCATGTGTTTTGGTGTGCCGCTGCAAGAATGTCGGAGCTTGAATTAGAGCAACGAACGAACATTAAATTTCTTGTTAAACTTGGAAAGAGTGGAAATGAAATCAGACAGATGTTAGTGCCAGTTTACGGGGATAATGCTATGAAGAAACCAGCAGTTTACAAGTGGGTGAAACATTATTCTGAGGGAAGAGAAAGTATCACTGACGAAGAGAGATCAGGATGGCCAGCAACAAGCAGAACTGAAGAAAACATTGCAAAAGTTCGTCAAATTGTGCGTGAAAATCATCAGCTGACTGTCAGGAGCATAACAGAGCAAGTGAACATCGACAGAGAAACAGTTAGGAAAATCTTAACTGAAGATCTTGACATGAGGAAGGTGCGTGCAAAAATGATCCCAAAGGAGCTCACCGAAGAACAAAAGCAAAGAAGAGTCACAATTTGCCAAGACCTTTTGGAGAGGCAAGATGACATTTTGGGCCGTGTCATCACATGTGATGAAACATGGGTCTACCAGTACGACCCTGAAACGAAGCAGCAAAGTGCACAATGGAAGACTGCCAATTCCCCACGACTGAAAAAGTTCCGTCAGTCCAAATCAAGAGTCAAAACAATGTTGCTGACTTTTTTTAATATTAGAGGGATTGTTCATTATGAATTTGTACCAACTGGACAAACAGTCAACCAAGTTTACTATTTGGAAGTACCAAAAAGGCTGCGTGAAAAGGTAGATGGAAACGACCTGAACTTTTTGCCAACAACTCATGGATCTTGCATCATGACAATGCACTGGCTCACATGGCACTGTTTGTGAGGGAGTTTTTAGCTACTAAACAAATAACTGTGTTGGAACACCCTGCCTATTCACTGGCTATAGCCCCCAGTTACTTTTCTCTGTTCCTGAAGATGAAGGAAATATTGAAAGGAAGGCATTTTGATGACATCAGGAGTAAAACAATGGCAGCTCTGAAGGCTATTCCACAAAACCAGTTCCAAAATTGTTTTGAAGGATGGACTAGGTGCTGGCATCAGTGCATAGCTTCCCAAGGGGAGTACTTTGAAGGCGACCACAGTGGTATTCAGCAATGAGGTATGTAGCACTCTTACCGTGATGAGTTCGCGAACTTTATTGTCATATCTCGTATGGCACTGTACCTTCCTTAATTAACCTTGAAATGACCTGTATCTGCACAAGTGAACACATGTAAAAAACAATCCCACAGAATTTATTTTACACATTTATGCAATAACGAGAGTTACTGCATTTTTGAGACATGCTGCATAAGCTGTTTTATTTTCCATCAAATGCCATTATTTTATATTTTTCCTGTTCAAATAATGTTTTTTTTTTATAAACCATGTGCTAAAATTTAAATACCAACCCAGTCATTTGAAGGTTAACTGCTAGTTCAGGTTCCAGGACTGAGCAGCAGAATCAGAGCCTAGGTACATCTGCACAGCAGTCCCTTATCCAGCAATGGTCAGAATTATAAGTTGCAGACAGTCAGTTTTTACTGTTATTCAGGAACACTGCAGAATGATCAACCACTCAAGTTTCCAGTAAACTAACTAAGACATAACCACCTGAATGTCAGAAGCCAAGTTCACATGAGCTGCCTGTTCTCTTGCAGGTGGTCATACTGGACAATTGGCACATTTATGTAAAGTAAGTTTCAGTTCTCAGCCATTACAAGAATGTGACTGTGTTATGGCACACTGATTGATTATAAGGTCATACAGGTAACAGAATATACAGGAACAGGATACTTAGATCCTTGAAGACTGAGATCACTTCCAATACTTGATACTCTACTTAGAGGGACTTTTCAATTCAAGCCTCCTTCAGGGTACTTAAATGATTGTCTCTATATGCTGATGTCCAGGATTCTTACTCACTTACTTTCTAAGGAAAGGTAGTAGAGGTGAAGGACCCAACAGAAGTAATCCAACAGTACAGATGATGAGTCCCCATACCATCATGGACCAATGATTGTTACAACGATCAGCTAAGCAGCCCCATATTGGACTGAATATGCCATATAAAGCAGAAAATAGGAGAAATATGAGGCCAATGTGTTCTGGACTCAACTGGAACTGAAGAGAAAATATATATATTTATACATCTTGTAGGAAGAATGCACATTTGTTTTGGTTTCAATTATCCATGTGCAAATCTGTGTTAAGTTCTTAAGTCTGTTCCACTATGTTATGTGTTTACTATAACTGTAACTAACTGACTGACACCATGTGCAGCACAGTCCTTCTTGAGAAGATGACAGTTGCTCACCCACCTTTTATAGGACCTGAAAATTAATTACTGTGTTCACAACAGCCAGACATGAGAACCTATCCTCAGTCAGTTAGAACCAGTCCATACACAGTCCCAGGTGGTTCCTGTGTTTCACTATAATATTATGCCTAGCTTCCCAGATGGTCTCTTCTGTTTAGGTTCTGCAGCTAAAATTCTGGACACATTTCTCATCTCATCCATCTTCATCTAATTACCATATAATATTTGCATTTTGCCACATTCTGGAAGAATTTATTGGCTACTATATTTTTATACCAATTTTGCTCTGTGTTCTGATGAGACATGAAAATATATTTCCTGCGTCTGTCTTTGAGGTACTTACATTTCCATGCAGTAAAATACTGTCATCACGAGTCATTTTATAAACATCCATTAAACCTGTCATAATTAAGAGGAAGTTATCACTGTCAGTGCACTAGCCAGCAGTGAAGTACCTCATAACTGTTGTCACATCATACAAATATGTATAACATACCATAGGTGTTCAGCAGTAAATTATGAAAGTATGAATGTGTCTGCATGTATGGTGAGACTGGCTACAGTATGTGGTTTGCATTTAATGGCAGTAACTTTCATTAGACATGTGCTTACCAGTGGTGCATCCTGATTTGGTGGTCATGCCTAGCAGAAGTGTGATTCGAATAAATCGATTACCCTTCCACTAGGCCTGACCTCTGTATTAGGATTTGCCACTGATGCTTACCTCTCTTAAGTGTGGTTCAAGAGTTGGATCAAGGAAGCCCCATATATTGGAAATGACCACTACCACAAGACTTATCATAATCACTGACGGCACTCGTATCAACTCGAGCAATGACCCAGTTTTCTTCTCCATGTTGCAGGCTACAAGCAAAGGCAACAATATGAAATGACATGCCCTTATGGCTTGTTATGAAACTAACCACTCACCTGACTTCATTCTTTCGTCTCCCAATATTAATTTTCTCATAGGTTTGTATTGTATTGGTATCATAGGCAGTCTGTTCTCTCCTTCACACGTGCCTTACAGTATGTTAGCTACACAAGCCACTCAGTAATGCTTCACTGCACATACAGGCTCATATACAGCAAATAATCCAAGAAATCTCAGCTGCTGTGCCTCCAAACCCTTGCTGTCCTCAATGTACAGAATCTACTTTACAGATCCAAATGTCAGACAGGTTTTGCTATTGTATGAAGTCTTATTTGAACACCCTTTAACGTATTTATTTCCAAATGTCTTCTAACTGATCCATATATGTTATTAAAATTATTTATATTGCTTTCCAAATTCATATTTCCATAACTATGGATTGTTTTTCATAGGTATGTAAGTATCTTGATCTGTTGAATTGATTATTAATTTAAATAATAGCCTCTATTAATTCAATGCTCATTCTACACAAATTTCAGAGATTTTCTGTCTGAAAACTACCTAAGAGGCTGGTAAAAAATAAATCAACACATAAGCAATAAGTGAATAAACCAACAGGCTTGTCATAAAGTATTGCTGTTGACTTCTATCAGGGGTGGTTACAGAAGAGTACAGGGGCTACAGTGATTAACTCACCATTCCCTGATGGTAACAAACACAAGTTGACAGGCATGATGGTTACCATGAGAATCCCAAGTGTGTAAAAGGGTAGTCCAAATCCTCCTACCTAGAAAATGTGAGCTTTAAAGATGAGCTGTTAAAGGAAATGTAGTGCAGCTGATAGCAATGAGCACAAAATTATTCAAATGAAAAAAAGGATACTTCTACAGTCAACATTTTATAAGCCAGACCAGAAAGAAATTAAACAACAAAAAATTACTAGTAAATCTGACCTAATAAAGTAAATAAATTACATAAGCCATGCTATCATTCATATTACATAACATCAACAATTGATACACATAAATAACATTTGGCTACCACTTTTACACCTCAAAACAATTAAACACTTTCATTTGTAGGGTAAAAGAAGAGTTTACTCAACCCATGGAGAATTCTCAATAAGCTGGCAGTGGATCACGTTTTTGAGAAATTCCTCTGAATCTTATGGAACCTCAAGATACACTACCATCACACCCCATATCCATAAGCTCCACTTTATATTAAGGTCACCTGTAAGCCTAGGTTTTCCAATTAAAGTTGTGCATATGGCTTGCTTATTGCCCCCTCCCCCCAATATTTCATGTCCTGCTCATTCATCCTCAAGGTGATGAAGGGTACAAATTACGGGCATCCTCATTATTCACTTTTATCCAGCATCCTTTAACTTTATCTGTTTGGTCCATATGTTCTTCTCAGCATTCACTTTTCAACCATAATTTAATTTCTTTGCTGGCCTCCATTAAATATCATATTACATTTGAATATAGTGTTAGCTACAGAGATGGATGCCCTGAGAAGATCCTCTAGAATATCAAGAAAAGATAAAATTAGAAATGTAACTATAAGACAACAAATTGGACTAGAGGAAAGGATTATAAAAGAGATTGAAAAGAACCAGCTCTCATGATATGGCCATGTTCAAAGAATGGCAGAAGAAAGACTGCCCAAAATAGCAATGAAGTGGATGCCAAAACAAAAGAGAGCACGAGGAAGACCAAAGAAAAACTGGATGGAAGGAATAAAGAAGGCCATGAACGAAAGAAACCTAAATGAAGGCCAGTGGGAAGATAGGAAGCAATGGTGTCGGACAACGTAGAAAAACGTTTTGAACCTGATATACATACATATATTATATTTAGGTGTGCAGATAGATGGGAAGAACTGTGAAAATTGTCTTGAATAATGTTGCAAGCTGTCAAACAACTGCAATGCAAGAAAGACATATATTTTAATATAGACCTCATGTCACAACTGTAATTCATCCCAGATACTTCCATTACTATGCATTATAGAATCTGTCAATGGCTGCTCTGTTTTGTCACCAACATTCAAGAGCTCACTTTAGGCACCTTTGTAACAACTAGAAATGAAGACAGGTTACAACACCATCAGGACACAACTCTTGAACAACACAGTAGTTAACACTCCCTATTATTATTCAAAATCTGTTCTTTCAAAAAAGAAAACTATAGCCCACATTTTTTCAGTATTTTCTTCAGTTTCTCTTGGCAAATTCTGTGAACTTAACTGTAAATACATCAGTTAAAATTAATATTGTACTTTGGTATTCCATTTATATTTTTAAATTACATATATTCTGAGTTATTAACTTCTAATAGCTTCAAAAATGTGGTAGTATGGCAAGCTGCAGTAATGTGCAGGACATGTATAAGGGTAAAAGGATGAACATACACTGTATAAATAGTGAGTGGCTAAAATATATGGAATATATTACTGCAACACAGCATGTATCTTCGCAAGTAGCAGAAAATATTCACATGAGCTACTCCACATATGTACAAATAAATCCATTTCATATCAGACATGGTTTCAAAAAGCAATATAATATGGAGGTCTGATTTACAATTGATGCAGTACATTCCACATCCATTGGCAAGGATTTAACAATAAAGAAAACAGTCTTCTGGGATATGACATCACTTTGCTGGTAAACAGTTACTGACATTTTGAGGAACTGCCCACATCTTTAGGGTCACAGCAGTCCAAGAAGAGTAGACTTGCTTGTCTAGCATGGAGATTAATTACACAACTTTTAGAACCCCTCAGTAACTGGGTATAGCTTCCTGTAATGATCTGAAAATCCATTAGTAACTCTGCACTGCTTTACAGTAGCCTGTATGTTCTTTCACCCTCACAGATCACTGGTTTTAAAATTGGTGCTCTTGCCTTGATGATATTAGCAGCAAGAAACAGGGCCTGTACTTGCACTTTTCATTCTTTTTTGTTTTTACTTAAGCATAGAGGACTATCACATGGGCCAGAGATTCAGTGACGAGCAGCCGTCACAGTTGGTCACCTCAGCTACAAGTTGTCACACAGCAAGGTCGCACATAGTAAGAAGTCAGATGTGAAGTGAGCAAGTAATGTGCATACACCACAGTCCCATACCTTTAATCAGATGTGTCTCACAGATATGTAATATATATTTAGGAACAGTTAACAGCAAATGTAAACCAGTACAACAGTTGAAGGGCAGTTACATGAAACTGAAGTAATCAGAAACAATCAGACATTCAAAGTTTTATTGTTTGTTCACATGTTAGGTGTACCAAGTTCTGTTCCAAGTCACATGCATCACAGCGACTGTACTGTTTTGCACAATAAATCATGTTCATATGTACTAGAATGTAATCTGTATATCTCAGAGTCAAAACACTGATGACACTGACATGATTGGCAGTTGAGCTTCCTGAACATCTTTGTGAATCCCACTGCAATTGCAGAATTTGGATGTGTGGCACAGATGACCTACCTTAGCAGAGTTAAGGTTATTAGCAACATGTACTGGCTGGGTAGCTTAGCCACATGTTACAATTATGAAAGCATGGTGAAATCAAATGGGATCAGATCATATTGGTGAATTAACACTGCAGAGGTCAGAAGCACCATTAGCCGAGTTCCCACATTCTCACTCATGTTATACTTGTTCCTTACACTTCCTGAAAGGTCGCTTTCCAGCTATGTATTTTTGTGACAATGATGAAAGAATGAGAGTTACTTCCTCATACATGTCACCCTTGGTATCTTTTACTTGTGTAAAAATGGAACTAGGGTATAATTCTGTGGTCAACAGACAACATGGGACCCCTGGTATTCCATTTTAGGGGGCAGGTCGATGTGCTGTGACAATTTATGTTCCCTCATTAGGGTACAAGTAACGTCAGTGCAACCATAACACACCCTCTCTATCTCTTACCTTATCAACTTTTGCTCCTATTTGGCATATGCCTGGGAGCCTCACTCTCTTTTTGTGAATGGGCCTGCAAACACCTCGCTTAAATTCAGCCTTGGATCTCCATTTCTAAATTACAGTTTAAGCTGGGGCTAACGTACACTAGGGTCCTTGCCTGGTGTTGTACGATAAGAGGTTGTATTCTTCATTTCATTTATCACACTCTCTACGTCATATGAGTTTTTGTTATTTCTGGTTTGAATTATATGGAATTTGATGATAAATGAAGATCAAGCATTTTGCATAACTGTATTACAGTTCCATGCACGTAGTAAATTTTCTTTCAATTGATTATTTATTTCATTAAATAATGCTACTGCAATTAATGTAAGTTCAGTGAAGTTCCAGAATACTAAGATACCAGTCAGAAGAAAATTTTAAAGCATTGTTTGAAGTAGCAGTTGAGTTCCAGGGTTGAAAACAGCATGGATAGAAGGTAGTCCAAATTTTTTTATTTTTCCACAGTTTTTACTAATCTGTGCTACTTGCTCCATTGCCATAATATTCAAAATTCGCATCCTTTGAAACAAATTCATTTCAAAGCAATTTTTGAGATACAGTGTTTGGAAAGTCAGTTCCTTCTGTCATCAGTTGTGGATGTGATAGAAAATTACCACTTAATTCCATTATCTGTTATATTATTTAATTACTAGTGTAAATGTCCACAGCACTTAAGTGATTTTTTTTACATCTTCTTTTACCCCTTCTTCATCTCTTTCCTTCTTTTCTCCTGTATGCCTCATTTGCCCTTCTAAATCTGATTTAACTTATTATTATTATTATTATTACATTATTACTACCAACTGCAACTGAGCTGTCACTCTGTGGCAGTAGTCCTTACACTAGATTTGTGTTACACTAAACCAGTGCATTAAGTTAGGAGACAGCATGTGCATGTGCACAGAAAAACACACACACACACACAGCATGATGGTCTCATACGCCTATTTTCTCCCCAGGATGCAGTTTAATTACTGTTATACTGTTTACCTCCTAAAACACTAATTATTGACCTTTAAATGACCACGTTGTTTCAATTTTAGTGCATGGTTTACAAAAAAGTATTACATGAACAGAAAGAGATGAGATAAAACTATGTAGTACATAGCAGTCTGTAGAAAATAAAACAGAGATTATGCAGCATGCCTTAAAAATGCAGCAAATTTCCTTGTTGCCTAAATACATAAAATAAGTTTCTAGGGGTGCTTCTTGACATATATTCACATGTACAAATGCATACCATTTAAAGGTTAAAATATATAAAAAAAATTTTTGTCAGTTACTTTGTGTGGTTGTGAAATGTGATTTCTTGGTTTGATGGAAGAATATAACTTCTGAATGTCTAAAGACTAAGTCCTCTAAAAACTATGGGCCTATGGTATGTGGTAATTTAAGATTTTATCTTACAAGGAGTATCTCCGAAGGGAGAGACAAAGTTTTGATACAGTGGTGATGAAGCTTGTTGGAAAGTAGTAACTGGGAGACAAAGAAGGATATATGATGACATTACAAGTGAGGTGGGTTGAAAGAATAGAGAGTACGTGGAATTAACACAATGACAAAATTCAGTATTAATGATGCTGTGGGTTTGTGTCTGATTATGTGTGTATGTTACGCAATAAAATGCTTGTCTCTATATAGTAAGAAACCACTTAAACAATTTACTAATTTAAGATTATTTTAAATTATTTTTTTTAATAAATTGCACATTTGTGTTTGGTTAAAAGAGTCAGTTATGTAATAAATGCGTCTGTACAGTACAAAACCACTTACAACACGGTATTAATGTTGGGTTGTTTTTAAATTCTTGAGATAATACAGTATTGAAAAGAGTAGTGATGTAACATTTGGAACACAGCCTACAGGTGACCTTTGAAAGTGTTCTCTTCAAAGCTATAAATAACATCACAAAAAGTATATATACAACAACGGTAAGCCAAACTAAGTTACTGAACATGTTTACTGTCATAAAATGGGTATATAATCTTTGTTGATATAAGAATGGAAGGAATAACATAAGTTGAACTTACTGAGAACAGAATTCCACCAAGTGCAGGTCCTATACTCATTCCTAAGCCAACAAATGTTTCAAGAATTCCCTGTAAACAGAAATATCAGCAGTAGCTTTCACACTGCTACTACAAATTATGTTGTTTCTGTTTCACACAACTTATGTTAAAATTATGAAATGATCTGTTATTTAGCCTTTCAGCCATCAAAAAATGCACCACAAGCAAGAACCAGTTAAGCCATAGGGGTAGACTGTAACTACCACCAGCTGTAAAATGTACACTACATATCAAACTGAACCAATACACATATAGACACACCCCGTTTTATGCACTGTCAGGCTATGTGATTTTCCATAATATAATAAGAAATGCTAAAATAATAAACTTTTTGAAACACATGCAAAATTATTCCTTACAGGTATCAAAGTTCTATGAAAATAAATATTATTCCACCTCCTCTGCAGCTTCTACTCCCTTGATCACCACTGTTGATTCAGATGCTGTCAATCCTGATGATGTGATGCCTATCTCTTTCCATTCATTTTCAAATTAAGTTCTGTCAGCGATGACAAAAAGAATGTTGCCTTCAGTAAAAAATACTATGAATAGGATTAAAGTAAATGAAGTTTTTCTGTTGTTATCATTTAGGTGAATGCACTTTTGCATTGTGAGTGTTTATTTTCTACGTTTATGATGACATAACAGTACCATATACTACACACATACACATACATGTGCAGGCACACACCCACCAACAGGTGTGTGTGCACAGGACTTTTTTTTTTTTTAACTTTAAAAATTTCCCCCAAACTTCACCTTCCATCATAACAGGAAAAGGAACCATAGGCAATTAACCCTTTAAGGACAAACCATAATCTGTTCTACTTAAAGACCCCGTTCATACCCCACAATTGCCATCTCGGGTATCAAAACCAACTACTGAATGATGTGTAGGGCAAAATTTTCTGCTTGTTCTGAGATCCACACAAAACATATAAACACACTGTAGGCAGAATGTATAATTTTGGAATGTTAAAATTGGTGGTTCATAGAGTAAGTGCTGGGCTTTAAAGGGCTAAATCCACAAAATACCTTGCTAATTATGGGGTGGGTCTTAACACTTGTGGCATCTTGTGAGGCCAGAAACAGGGTGTGTGTATTTATTTATACAGACACACATAGCTGACCATAAACTCAATTCTGATATTCGCAAAATCCAACTTGTGCTGGACTTTCAGGAACCTGACTATGGCACAAGTAGGGGTGTGTCTGTACTAAGATGACAAAGATGCTCACAAGAACAGATCCAATGTTCTCAGGGAAAATATCGACCACAAAAACATAACTGGCTGTGGCATATGCACTCGCTCCCAGTGCTTCCATCCCACGGACCACGAAGCAATATGCTGCAAATGTTGGGAAGTTCTCAATATATGCCAACATCCTATAGGACAAATTAAGATTCTTAGTGGAACACATTCCATTATGTTTACAGATCTAACAAAACTATTTTCTTTCAAAAACAATAAATTTAGCTTTTATAGGAGTGCTACATGTTCTGACCAGATCAGTTCATCATCAGGCTTATAAAACTATCCTCATTTCACATATTTTTATAAGCCTGATGACGACCCAGTCACAATGAAACACGTAACACTTATATGAAAACAAAATTTGTTTCAAAGCAGCTGTGTTGGACTATATTTTCTAACATTATTTTAAAAAATATGTACATACATAACTTTTCAAAAAGCTGTTCCACATTTATACGGTTAAATAACGGAAAGACTGGCAGAGTGAGGATACAGCATGTTTTATACATGATGGCCATATTAACCCCAACTTTGTGATGAACCAGCCATATTTATGAAGAACACGCTGGACGAGTGGTGGTGTTAAAAAAATTATTTAAAAATTGTTTGTATTTGCAACATATGAAACTGCTGCAGACATCATTTTTTTGTTATGTCCTTTATTAGTAACTGAGTTTGATAACTGAATTATATTGAAAATATAATGAAAATGAAAGTCATTTAGTACACATATAATAATAATAATAATAATAATAATAAAAACCATTTTCAATTCCTTAGTCATATAGGTCTGGCAGTCATAATGTAATTCAGGAATGTGGGTAACACAGCAGAGTCAATAAAGTGTCAAGGACTGTGAAACAGATGTACTGGGTGATGTAGCTTGTAATTTAGAGCTGAATAATTAATTCAGGAGACGTGTGAACAACCTACCATGGTGAGAAATTCCAGTTAAGTTGCAGAAAACTGCTAAAACATAAACCAGTCTACTTTATTAACCTAAAATTTGTATATAGTACAAATTTAACCCTGTAGGTTTGTTTTGCTTATATTATCATCTTTCCACCTCTATTTATTATTATTATTATTATTATTATTATTTATCACCTCTGTGCAGGATATTTACAATTATGTACCTGCAAGCACCCACATCTCTGAAGTACATAATATTGCATATTGTCATTTTACCATTTATTACTGAGCTACAATAACATTGTCCATTTTTGGGTACTGATACTCCCTGATGATGGCTACAGAGAGTAGCTGAAACATGGAGTACGCTTTATATTTAAAAACTAGTGCAATTTGTTGGTGATGAACTTGTTTATTTAAATGTTTCAGCTATCCTGTAGTTACAACTGATGGTACATGTGATGGTATTTCACAAAATAAACATTTTGTACCTTTACATTAGTACTTTCTGAAGTATGTGTGTAGTGCCCATTATGACTATTCTGCTCACACCCTTGATGTTTATGTTTATATTTATTATTATACCTACTGCTTATCCTGTGGTTCATACTATTAATCAATGTGTATTCTGTGTTTATTAAATCCTTCTTTTCTTTATATGGCTCTTGTAATTTCCTGTTTTTTTTTAATATTCTGTATTATATCACCTTTTATATTTTTTATAATATCAACTTAATATATGTTTTGTCTTTGACATGTCTTTTATCTCTTCAGCTTTTTAATGCTTATATTGCTTTCAAGTGTTACTTGTATATACTGTGTGCAGTTTGTGCTGTTTCTGTTATTGGCTCTCAGGCAGATGAGTCAGCACCTAAATAAACTTGAACTGAATTATCATCATCATCATCATCATAAGTGGCAGCAAAACTGCATTGCACTCACCCAAACAGTATGTTGCAACTTCCAGCCACAAACATCCCTGACATAAAGAGAAACTTCGCCCCAACGCGTGGTAGCTGTAAAAGTTAGAATATGATACTGCAATTAAAATTTACAATTGTAATTCAGTGTTCCTACAAATGTATGTTATTAAGTTTCAAGTAGCTTTGGTATCACTTACAATTTTTCCAAATAAAGGTGATGAAACAAACATGACTAGTGCATAAAAACTGAACACCAGGCCAGATAATGTCTCTGACATTCCCTTCTGAGAAGCCTGCAAAAAAAAAAAAACTATTAAAATCTTGAGCCAAGCATCTCAGCTGAGGTTTGTCTCAGAGCTCCAGCGGAAACACCTGGTACCTTTTCCTCCTTCCCCCTCCTTTCCTCCTGCTTAAATTGGTTTTCATTCCTTCCCCTCCTTTCCCCTCAGGATCAGCATGCAGACATGAAGGACCATCCTGAACACTGGTCTCATTCTGATTCCATGGTTTGCACTGAAAAGTATACAGGCTTGAGGAGTTGGCTGTATGTATAGTGGGAGAGGGTATGATGTGTTGGTCTTCTGGGCAGAAATGTATAGCTTTACTGGCAAGTGGGTTGAAACCATTAAATTACTTCTTGGCTGGCAAATGAAATCAGTTGTGGCACTAAAACCAAACCATCACTCTGGTGGTAACTGCACTGATTTTTTTTTTTTTTTTTTT
>Ga0209629_10001339_pt1 | contig 15411 bp, 13 predicted proteins | sample TergutCu122P5_FD_187286 | JGI IMG/M metagenome (GOLD analysis project Ga0209629, IMG submission 187286) | Cubitermes ugandensis P5 segment gut microbial communities from Kakamega Forest, Kenya - Cu122 P5 (SPAdes) (version 2) | ecosystem: Host-associated > Arthropoda: Insects > Digestive system...
CTCCTATAAATTCGATAAAAAACAGATAAAAAACAAAGTTTAATTTAAAGAAAAGTTTATGAAAAGATTGACTTTATTGTTCACATGCTTTATTATGAGCATGATGCTTGCAATTGCACAGAACAAGCAAGTATCCGGAACGGTCACTGATGAGAATGGCGAGCCTGTCGTTGGGGCATCGGTGATTGTAAAGGGAAATGCTACAGTTGGTACGGTAACAGATGTTGATGGAAGGTTTTCTCTGTCTGTTCCGGAATCAGTAACTAAATTGGTAGTTAAGTATTTAGGGATGCAGGAACAGGAAATAAAGGCAGAGCCCAAAATGAATGTTACTTTGTCTCAATTACCCAATGAATTAAAAGAAGTATTGGTTGTAGCCTATGGCACATCCACAAAAGGTACTTTTACGGGGTCGGCTGGGGTTTTAAAAGCAGCAGACCTTGGAAAGCGCCAAGTGTCTGAAGTTTCCGGCGCATTAGCAGGAGCGGTTGCCGGAGTGCAGATTTTGAATAGCAATGGTCAACCGGGAACTTCGTCATCGATTCGGATTCGTGGCGTCGGTTCTATTAATGGATCAATGGCTCCGTTGATTGTAGTTGACGGAATTCCTTACGATGGGGATTTGTCTTCGATTAATACGGCTGATGTAGAATCGGTAACTGTTTTGAAAGATGCCGCATCTACTTCTTTGTACGGAGCGAGAGGCGCAAATGGCATTGTTATGGTAACTACAAAGAAAGGCGCCTCAGGTAAATCGAAAATTTCGGTAGATGCCAGATGGGGCATAAATTCCAGATCTGTTACCAATTACGATATGATAACAAGTCCTAAGAATTATTTGGAAACAGCTTATCAATCCATTTATAATGCCGGTATCTACAATTTGGGATACAATGATGTTAAAGCGAATCAATATGCTAACCAAACGCTTGTATCAAAAACGAGTGGAAGCGGAGGTTTGGGTTATCAAATATATACGGTTCCGGATGGGCAACTGCTGATAGGCATGAACGGTAAGTTAAATCCGAATGCTACTTTAGGATATAGCGACGGTAAGTACTGGTACACTCCGGACGATTGGGCGAAAGAAACATTTCAAAATAATCTTCGTCAAGAGTATAACCTGACCATTTCGGGCGGCAACGACAATTCGCACCATTATATTTCCATAGGCTATTTGAAAGACTTGGGAGTTATTCCAAATTCCGGATTCTCTCGTTTGTCGGGACGTTTCAATGGCGATTATAAGATAAAAGAGTGGCTAAAAATTGGTACCAACTTAAATTATAATTATAATGTTAGTAAGTATCCCAGCGAGCAAGTAACAACTAATTCATCGGGAAACGCATTCTTTATAGCTAACGAAATGGGTCCCATTTATCCTTTATATGTAAGAGATGCAAAAACTCACCAAATTATAATGAATAACGGACGGAAAGTATATGATTACGGCGATGGCGTAAGCACCAATTTCTCCCGTTCGTTCATGTCAATAGCCAATCCCCTGGGTGATTTAACATACAATAAGGAAGAATATCTGATGGATGTTTTCAACTCATCGAGTTTTGTTGAATTAACCCCGTTAAAAGGACTGACGCTGACAGCCCGTTATGGTATATTTGTTGACAATACGCGTTATAACAGTTTAGGCAATGCCTATATGGGACAAAGCGCTCAATATGGTGGAACTGCTTATCAAGCACATACCCGTACTTCGGGATTCGACCAGCAATACATAGCCGATTATCGGTTTATGCTGCATAATGCGCATCAATTTGATATTACCGCCGGTTTTGACGGATATTCATACACTTATTCAGATTTAGAAGGAGGAGGACAAAATCTCTATAATCCGGAGAGTTTCTATTTAAGCAATTCTATAGATAATCCAACTATTGTCGGTTATGCTGATTTCTATGCCACGAAGGGTTTTTTCGGACGCTTAAATTATTCCTATAATGATAAATATTTTGCAAGCCTTTCATTCCGCAGGGATGCATCTTCACGGTTTGCACCTAATAAACGTTGGGGTAATTTCTATTCGGCAAGCGCTGCATGGTTGATTAATAAAGAAGATTTTATGAAAACTGTATCATGGGTAGATGTTTTAAAAGTAAAAGCTTCTTACGGACAACAGGGGAATGATAATATTTCGAGTACTAACAGCCGGTATGCGTATTATGCATGGCAAGATCAATTTCAAGTAACAGGAGCCAATGGCGTTTTTTCCGATGGTACTTTATTGTATAAAGGAAATCCTGATTTGACTTGGGAAACTTCAAATTCCTACAATGCAGGTATAGATTTTGCACTCTTCAAAAACAGACTTACCGGAACTGTTGAATACTACGGCAGAAAATCCAGCAATATGCTGTATAATCAACCCGTTCCCGGAAGTATAGGTTATCCTTACATTCCAAAGAATATTGGCTCGATGACCAACACAGGCGTAGAAATTGATTTAACCGGACAAATAGTAAATACAAGAAACATTAAATGGGCGGTAAATGTAAATGCTACTTCCAATAAAAATAAAATTATTAAACTGGCTCCCGAATTGGGCGGTAAATGGATTAACGGTACCCGTATCTATGAAGAAGGCTATTCAATGTATCGTATGTATCTTGTGAAATATGCAGGAGTGGATCCGACTACAGGTCAAGCGCAATATTGGACGAAAGATGATGACGGCAATATTGTCAAAACTTTCGATTACACGGATGCCTCCGCAAAAAATAAGGGAGCAACAAAGGATTTATTGCCTAAATGGTTTGGCGGTTTTGGTACTATGGTGGAAGGATTTGGTTTTGACGCCTCCATTCAATTTTCTTATCAACTGGGTGGTTTTATTTATGACCAGGGATATGCAGACGGTATGGGTGGAGGAGCAAGAAGTACGAATGGTCCCAGCGATGCCGGACAAGGTTGGAATAAGGATATATATAATGCTTGGACTCCGGAAAATACGAACACTAATGTTCCCCGTTTGAATGCAAGCGACCGTTATGTCAATTCACAATCCGACCGATTCATAACAAATTCCAATTATTTGAGTTTGAATAACATTACGGTAGGATATACAGTTCCGGCAAAATTATTGCGAGAAATCCAGTTTGATAAAATTCGCGTATATTTTGCAGCAGACAATATAGGCATTATTTCATCGCGCAAAGGCCTTGATCCACGTCAAAGTTTCACGTCTGCTACCACTTCTCTTTATACGCCTATCCGTACGGTATCAGGCGGTATTAGTATAACATTTTAATAATTAAAATTGATTCAGTCATGAAAAAAATATATTTATTGTTCGTTTTATTCTTGTTGGTTGCTGCTGGTTGTCAGGATTTGAATACATCGCCAGAAGGAGATGACGTTACTTCCAATACAAAATCAGAGGTTGTTGCTAACGACCCTTCCAAGGCGGTAGCTGCCGTAAATGGCATTTTTGCTCAATTCAACCAATATATGCCTAATGCGACAGCGTTGAATGCAAGCCGCCATAATGATATTGGTTATCCGTCAGTTATGCTGTTTACCGATGTAAACGGCTACGATATAACCTGTAACAACAACGGTTATCAATGGATGGGAAATAACCTTACATTTGCCGATCGTATTTTTACATCTCGCGAATGCCAGATACTTTGGAATGATATGTATAAGATGATTTATACCACAAATAATCTTATTGCAGCATCGGATATTGAAACTACCAATCCTCAGTCGCAATTTTTTGTGGCGCAAGGTCTGTCGGTTCGCGCTTTTTGCTATGGGATATTGGCACAATTGTATCAATTCAATTATACGGGTCACGAAACAGCTACCTGCGTACCCATAATCACCGATGAAAATTCAAATGATGCGGCGCTGAATGGCGCTCCATTAGCGACTGTTCAGGAAGTGTATGATCAGGCTATGAAAGATATAAACAGCGCTGTTGATCTCTTGAAGTCAGCAGAATCGAACGGAATCAAACGCGCAGACAAACGGTATGTCAGTCTGGCTGTTGCTTATGGAATCCGTGCCCGTATCAATTTAGCCATGCAAAAATGGCAAGATGCAGCCAGCGATGCAACAAATGCTATTCAAAGTTCCGACGCTACACCAGCATCAATTGCCGATGTATCGAAACCATATTTTAAAAGTGCAAGTGAAGGCGAATGGATGTGGGGAATTATCATAGCGCCAACCGACCGCGTGGTTACGTCCGGTATTGTAAACTGGATATCCCACATGGGTTCACTAAATTATGGATATGCAAACTATTCAGGTGGATATCAGATAAACAAAGCGCTGTATAATTCGATTCCTGCTACAGATGCCCGCAAAGGGTGGTGGTTGGATGTCGACCAAACTTCCATTAATTTGAATGCAGAGCAGCAACAATGGATGGACGATTATGGTTATGCTCCCTATACGCAGGTTAAATTTGCGCCATACGAAGATGTTGTAGGAACTTCTATTAATTCAAACGATGTTCCTTTGATGCGCGTTGAAGAGATGTATTTGATTAAAGCTGAAGCAGAAGCCATGAGCGGAGGCAATGGAAAAGCTACACTTGAAAATTTCATCAAACAGTATCGCGATCCTGCTTATACTTGTACTGCTTCCAGCCCTGCGGATGTCCAGGCAGAAGTTTACCGTCAGCGTAGAATTGAATTGTGGGGTGAAGGACTTAGCTGGTACGATATTATGCGTTTGAACATACCGGTTGACCGCAGGGGCGCAGGATACCCCAATGCACCAAGCGTATTTAATATTGCTCCAGGGTCCAATATTTTATTGTGGCCCATTCCTGAAACAGAAATTAATTCCAATCAGGCATTAAAAGGATATACCAATCCTCCGGCTCCGGCTCCAACCCCCGTACCCGATATTAATTAATTCTTAAAATATTTTATAGATTATGAAACTGAATAAAATAATAATGACATCTGTTGCAGCTGCTCTATTTTTGACAAGCTGTGATAACTGGAAAGATACGGAAACACCCAGCCCGACAGTTGATGCAGGTTGCCCTGCAGTACGTTTTGCATCTACAAATCCCACTAATTTTGAGATTGCTCCTTCCAACGATATGTCTTTGACATTAACGGTTATTCGCGATAGCTCCGCAATGGCTAATGCTTTAGAAGTTCCGGTTACGATTATCAGAGACAGCGCTTTCACTATCCCAAGCTCAGTCTCTTTTGCCGCAGGATCGGCGAAAACCACTTTGCAGATTAAAATAAATTCGACTGCGACGCCGGGTTCTACTTTACCTTTTGCAATAAAGTTTGACGATCCGAATGTTAATCCATACAAAAAGGAATATGCTACTTATTACGGAACTGTTCTCGTTTCTCCGTGGGTGAATTTGGGGTTGGCACAATTCTATGATGATTTTACTTATGCGGGAACATACGTAACGCAAGTAAGTTTAGATCAAAATTTTCTTGACCCTAATTCATATAGAATATCATTCCCTTACACTGACGCTGTAATGGAAGCAACCGGAAATAGCGATTATATGGGCGGAAACACGCAAGGCACCATAACATTTACAATAAAAGGCAGTAATGTAACTTGGAGTAAATTTTGGTACACGGGAATGCTTTATGATGCTCCAGGTACAGATATCAAAGCGTATTTACCATCGGCAATAAGTAAAGATGGAGATAGCAAAAGTGTTGTTGTAAAAGATAATAGCGGCAATATTGAATATTTTGAATTATATCCTTACTATTACGTCGATGGACTTGGAGGATGGGGATTATTCGTAGTATATTTAGGTTTCCCCGGATTTGATTTGGCGGGAGCGCTTGATATTCCATTGCTTCAATAAAGGTTATAATTGATATTTCCAATAAGAGAAGGTATTTTGTAAAAGATTTACCTTCTTTTTTTGTTTATTATGTTTCAAAACAGGATTACAGCTACAACTGTACAGTTTATAGACTGAATCGGCTTCCCTTTCACTCATACATCTTATCTATCAGCTCCCTGTATTTCTCGGCGATAAAAAGACGTTTCATTTTGGGTAATAATTAAAGCGTTGCTGCTATTTTACGAATTTTTTTGAGTTTGTCAAGTAATGTTTTGTTTTGTTTTGTCTTGTCTTGCAATTTGCATATTGTATTTTAATTGTAAACGCATAAGCGTATCTGCTTCAACGCCAAGCGCCGCTTCAAAAACAAGTGCATTATTTTCGGTAAGAGGACGGCGTGCATTTAATATTTCATTAAGCGCTGTGTAGGACATATTGGTTTCAACAGCAAGTTTACGCTGGGATATACCACGACTTTCAATTTCGTCTTTCAATATTTCGCCCGGATGTGTTGGACAAAAACCATAGCCTAAATTATTCATATTCATCCCGTTGAATTTACAATACAAAGATAATAGATGTTTTTGATATTCGCAAAATTTGCGAATATTATTTTACATTGGTTTTGCAGCAGAGCTTTTAGGCTCATGGGAAACAGTTTAACACTGAGTAGGATTTATTTCACTCATACATCTTATCTATCAGCTCCCTGTATTTCTCGGCGATAAAAAGACGTTTCATTTTGAGCGTATTGGTTAGTTCGCCTGTATCTATCGAAAAGGGTTCGGGCAACAGGGTGAATCGTTTGATTTGTTCGTAGCTTGCAAATTCATGTTGCATGGCGCTGATGCGGGATTCGTACAATTCTTTAATTGATGTGTTATTGCACAATTCCTGCATGTTTTCGTATTCGATTCCCTGTTCGGAAGCGTATTTTTTCAGCTCGCCATATTCGGGAATGATCAGCGCGGTTACATATTTTCTCTGATCGCCGATAATAATGGCTGAGTCGATGTATTTGTCATCCATCAGCCGACCTTCCAATTGTTGCGGAGCAATGTATTTGGCATTGGATGTTTTGTATAAATCCTTAATTCTCTCGGTCAGAATGATTCCGTTTTGTTCGGTCAGGCTTCCGGCATCACCCGTGCGGAACCATCCGTCGTCGATGAAAGCGGCAGCCGTTTCCTTTGGTTTTTTGTAGTAGCCGCAGGAAATTGATTTTCCTTTTACCTGAATTTCATTGTCTTCGCCTATTCTGACTTCTACTTCGGGCATAATTTTCCCAACGGTTTCCAGCTCAAAGTTGTTGGGAGTATAGCAACTGACGGTAGCAGTTGTTTCGGTCAGTCCATAACCATATACTAATGGTATATCTACGGAACGCAGGAAACGAATGATTTTTTCGGAAAGCATTGCTCCTGCACAGGGGAAAATAACTCCTCTTTCTATGCCAATGACTTTTTTCAACATGGAAAAAATTGTACGAGCATAAATAGCATGTTTTATTTTCAAAGAGAGGGGCGGATTTTTTCCTTTGTTGATATATTCAAGGTTGTATTTTTCTCCCACCTCAATTGCATTTAGAAAAATTGATTTTATGAACGCATTCGAGTTTTCAATTTTTTCCTGAACGCCTGCATATACTTTTTCCCAAAAACGGGGGACGCTGCACATGGCATGCGGTCGGATTTCTTTTACGATAGTCTGTATTTCTTTCGGGTCGAGATTAACAGCTAAAGTACAACCGCGATGCAGAAGATAAATCACCCATGCTTTTTCAAAAATATGGGCTAAAGGCAAAAAACTAATCGAGAGAAATCGCTGTGGAAGATAAGACATCCGGACGTCGTGTATTTTTAAGGCTTGAATGTAGTTGGCTTGAGTCAGGATAACTCCTTTGGGTTCGCCAGTCGTTCCCGATGTGTAAATAATATGGGCGATATCTTCATCTTTTACTTCTTTCATTCTTTTTTCTACCGAAATGGTATCTTGGGAAGACCGGTTTTTGGGCGAACTGAAATAATCGAAATAGACGGATGTTTTATCTAAAGGCGATTTGACCACGTTATTGTCGAAGATAATGATTTGTTTCAGGAAATTACTGGTTTGAAACACCTGCCATGCCTTATCGTATTGTTGCTGCTCGCCGACAAACAGCAGTTGAATTTCGGCTTCTTCCACCATATACATTACCTGCGGAACAGAAGCGGTCGCATACATTGGAACGACTGCCGCCCGGTTGGCAAAAGCGCCAAAATCGACATAGAAACATTCCACCATATTTTGGGAAAAAACGCCGATATTGGATTGAGGCTTGACGCCGGAATGACACAAAGAGCGGGCGACTGCCATAATTTTACTGGAAAAGTCTTCCCACGATATGGAAGACCATGCGCCGGTGGTTTTATCACGCGTTCTTAACGCTTCCTGATCTTTGAATTGCAGAGCCTGCCGGTGTACTAACTGTGATAAATGATAATATTCCATGTATTTACAAATTAAAGACTACAAATGTACAATTTTTATTCTAACTTTGCATCAAAGTATAATATTTATGATTAATACTTCTACATTTGATTCTCTTGATTTGTTGCGGCAATTGATTTCCATTCCTTCCATCAGCGGAGATGAAAGCCGACTGGCTGATTTTCTGGAGAACCGGTTGAAAGAAAAAAAACTGTTTCCCTGTCGAAAAGGAAATAATATTTGGCTTCTATCGCCCGCCTGGGGCGACGGGAAACCTGTGATACTCCTTAATTCTCATATTGATACGGTAAAGCCTGTATCCGGCTGGACGAAAGACCCTTTTTTACCGATAGAGGAAGATGGGAAGATTTTTGGTTTGGGCAGCAACGATGCGGGGGCATCCGTTGTCTCGCTGCTTCAGGTTTATCTGATGTTAACGCAGACTCGGCAGGAAAACAATTTTATTTTTTTGGCTTCCTGCGAAGAAGAAATATCCGGCAAGAACGGCATCGAATCGGTTTTGCCCGAACTTCCCGACATTGACTTTGGCGTAGTGGGCGAACCTACTTCCATGCAGCCGGCAATTGCCGAAAAAGGTTTGATGGTTTTAGACGGCATCGTTTACGGGAAAGCAGGACATGCCGCTCGAGAAGAGGGAGAAAATGCGATTTACAAAACGATTCCTGTGATTGAATGGTTTCGTAATAAGCGTTTTCCGGAGATTAGCCCGCTACTGGGACCTGTGAAAATGACCGTAACCGGACTGCAAGCGGGGACGCAGCACAATGTGGTTCCGGACGGATGTAAATTTGTGGTGGATGTTCGTACAAATGAACATTACACGAACAAGGCGCTCTTTGAAGCCATTTCCGCCGAATGCGGGGCTGAAGTGCAGGCGCGTTCTTTTCGATTAAATTCCTCGCGGATAGCTCCGGAACATCCTTTCGTGCAGCGGGCGACTCAATCGGGCTTGATTCCTTTTGGTTCCCCCACATTATCGGATCAGGCGCTGATGAATTTTCCGTCAGTAAAAATAGGACCCGGAGAATCTGCCCGATCTCATACCGCCGATGAGTTTATTTTCCAGTCGGAAATAGAAGGAGCAATCACCCGATATTTTGCTCTGCTAAGTGACTTGAAGATACGCTAAATTCAAAATTTAACACATTTCTCTGAAAAATTAACATTTCAGTCGTTTTGTTAAAAACATTTATTGTTAAACGAATCATTTTTTAGCTTTTTTTACATAAATGTTAAACAAAAAAAGTGTTACTTTGTTCTCCGAATTAATAAGCAAAAAAAGATGAGAAAATCGATGATTGGATTACTCGTTGGCGTTATGATTTTTGCTTTTGCAGGATTGCTGTATCTGCAAATAAATTATATTCGCGAAATCGTAACGAGTCAAGACAGACAATTTGAAGAAGCCGTTAAAAGGAGTTTGTCTGATGTATCTCATAATTTGGAGTTAAACGAAACTTCTCAATTTTTGAGAGAACAGGCGCTGAGATTTGGAAAAGGAAATAAAAATAATTCATCCATTGAAAATATCTTAGCGAAAGGGCAGTCGCAATTGACGCTCCAAGGTTCCGGCGGATGGGTAAATCATGTTGACATGAATATAGGAGGCAATATCAATATTCATATACATAATATACGGGGAGCGGGAAAAAGCAGTTTAAATTCTCAGTCGCAATCTATTCAGGAAACGCTTTACGAAAGATATACCTACAGCGAAAATTTGCTGAATGAAGTGATCCGGCAAATAATGAAAGCCGAAGACAAGCCCATTGAAGAAAGGATAGAATTCAAACAGCTAAAGACCTATATAGAAGCAAGCCTGGCTAACAACAATATAGCATTGCCTTTTCACTATGCGGTAATTGATAATAATCGAAACGCTGTATATAAAAGTCAGGATTTTGAAGCGCCTGAACCAAAAAAGGTTTTTTCTCAAATCCTTTTTCCCAACGACACGCCCTCCAAATTATATACATTGCAGGTAGTTTTCCCTGTGAAAGACCAATTTGAGTTAAGTTCCATCAAATTCATCGTTCCATCGATTCTTTTTTCAATTCTGCTGTTAGCCGTATTTACCGGAACACTTTATATTATTCTACGGCAAAAACATTTATCTGAAATGAAAAAAGATTTTGTCAGCAATATGACTCATGAACTGAAAACGCCGGTTTCCAGTATTTCCATTGCAGGTCAGATGTTGAGCGACAGAAGCATGATAGCGGCTCTCGAGCGCGCGGGGTCGTTGAGTAATTCTGCTTCTTTTAACAAAATAACCAAAACAATAGCCGACGAAACCAAACGCATGGAATTTTTGATAGATAAAGTCTTGCAGATGTCGTTGATGGATGATGGACATTCGATAATGAAAATAAAAGAATTGGATGCTAACGACCTGTTGCTTAAAGTAGCGCAGATTTTCGACATTCAGGTGGGAAAATGCGGCGGAACGCTCGAATTGGAACTGGAAGCGATGGATTCGACCATTTATGTGGACGAAATGCACTTTACCAACGTACTTTTCAATCTGATGGAAAATGCGGTGAAATATCGCCGGACGGATGTGCCGCTGAAATTAATAGCCCGAACAGAAAACGTGAACGACAGGATTTGCATCAGCATTCAAGACAATGGGCTGGGTATAAAAAAAGAAAATCTGAAGAAGGTTTTTGAACGGTTTTACCGCGTTCACACAGGAAATATACATGATGTCAAAGGATTCGGACTCGGTTTGGCTTATGTTAAGAAAATTGTGGAAGAATTGAATGGAACTATCAAAGTAGATAGCGAATTAAACATTGGAACAAAATTCACTATCAGTATCCCGTATGTTCAATAAAAATATAATATATATTTGTTTAATATTAATAAATTATTAGTTATGGATGAAAAAGTAAAAATCTTCATGTGTGAAGACGACGAAAATTTAGGAATGCTTTTGAGGGAATACCTGCAAGCCAAAGGATTTGACGCCGATTTGTTTCCGAATGGCGAAGAAGGCGGAAAAGCTTTTCCTGATAAAAAATACGACATTTGCCTGCTCGATGTAATGATGCCCAAAAAGGATGGATTTGCTTTAGCTCAGGAAATTCGTATGAGAGATGCGGAAATTCCAATCATCTTCTTAACAGCTAAGAACATGAAAGAAGACATTCTGGAAGGGTTCAAAGCCGGCGCTGACGATTACCTGACTAAACCTTTCAGCATGGAAGAACTGTTGCTGCGTATCGAAGCCATCATGAGAAGAATAAATGGAAAGAAAAGCAAGGAAGTTCCACTTTATCATATTGGAAAGTTTTTGTTCGACACGCAGAAACAAATATTGAGCGACACCAGTAACAAAGAATCGACAAAGCTGACTACTAAAGAAAGCGAATTGCTGGCTCATTTGTGCGTCAATATGAACGAAATTTTAGACAGAGAATTTGCAGTAAATACCATCTGGAAGCCTCATCACGATTTTTATCAATTTGCTGCACGCAGTATGGATGTGTATATCACCAAACTTCGGAAACTGTTGAAAGACGATCCACAAGTGGAAATTATGAATATTCACGGAAAAGGATACAAACTGATAGCGCCGGTTGATTATTCCAAAACAATGTCGTGAATGCTTCTTCCCCTAAATCCCCTACCCCCAACCCCCTGAAGGGGACTTTTAAGGGCGTTGGATTAAATAATTTCACCGCCGTTAAGTTCCCCTTTAGGGGATTTAGGGGTAAAGCCCCCTTCAGGGGGTTGGGGGTTATTATCATATTCTTGCTTCCGGTAATTAATGTATCCGCTCAGGATAAAAAAGACTGGCTTTCTCTGTCGTTCAATTATATTGAGAAAAACCGTTTGGATTCCGCTGAGATGGCATTAAAAACCGTCCTTAAAAACGACCCCGACAATCCGGTAAATCCTTTTTTATTAAACAATCTGGGAACGATTCAGCGGAGAATGGGCAAGCGCGAAGAGGCGATTGTATCTTATACGGCTGCTTTGGGACAATATCCGAAGCAGCCTGTTTTTCTTGAATCGCGCGCTTCGCTGTTTGCCGAAATGGGACAAGCGCAAAATGCCATTCTTGATTATTCTACTTTGCTTGAAGTAAGTCCCGACAATGAAGAAGCGCTCTATCAGCGAGGTCTCCTGTATCTGCAAATAAAAAATACGGATTTGGCGGAAGCTGATTTTCGCCGAATGCTCGAGTTGAATCCCAGCAGTTTATTCGCCCGCCGCGGGCTTGCTTCTTTAGCAAAATTCAGAGGAGATTACAACGAAGGCGAAATAATCTATAACTATCTTCTGAGCAAGAAACCGGATGATTGCGACCTGTATGCCGGAAGAGCTGAACTCTATCTTTTAATGAAAAGACCGGGAAAAGCTTCTGCCGACATCAATCGGGCGATTTACCTTGCCGGCGACAAATCGCCCAATCCCTACTTCTATATAATAAGGTATCGCGTCAATCTTTTGCTTCGCGAAAAAGAAGACGCGCTCAAAGATTTGAAAAAGGCGATTGCGCTTGGATATATTGAAATATCTAATGGCAGATATGATGAATAGCGATAAAAACATACGCAAGGCTTATTTTGCCTCCGGATGCTTCTGGGGAACAGAATACTGGTTTATGAAAGCGGCGGGCGTAATAAAAACTGCCGTTGGTTTTATGGGCGGAACTGTTGATAGTCCGGCGTATTCACAAGTCAAAACAGGAACAACCGGTCATCTGGAATGTGTCGAAGTGGAATATGATGCCGGTAAAACAAGCTATGAGAATCTGCTAACGCTGTTCTTTGAAACGCACGATTTCACGCAAACAGATGGTCAAGGTCCGGATATTGGTTCGCAATACCTTTCCTGTATCTTTTATACAAATGAAAAGGAGAGAACGGTGGCTGAAAATTGCATCAGCCGTCTGGGACGAATGGGTTACCGTGTGGCAACACAGCTCAGACCGGCTTCGACTTTTTGGATTGCCGAAGATTATCACCAGCAATATTATAAACACAAAGGCACGCAACCGTATTGCCACAGTTACAGAAAAATATTTTAGCGTGAAATGAAACGTATCGGGAAAGTTGTATCAATTGCATAAATGTTTGAATACATATTTGTCATCGCAAAATCAATGAAATATGATTCAGGAAATACGAAATAAATTGATGGAGATAGAGCAGCAATATAATGTGCGAATATTATATGCTTGTGAATCGGGAAGCCGTGCTTGGGGTTTCCCCTCTATTGATAGTGATTATGATGTTCGCTTTATTTATACTCTTTCGAAAAATCAATATTTGAGCATTGAAGAAAAAAAAGATACCATTGATATTCCTGTTAATGAAGTATTGGATATTAACGGATGGGATTTTAGAAAATCGCTCCGCTTGTTTTATAATTCTAATGCACCGCTTTATGAATGGTTACAATCTCCAGTTGTTTACAAACAAGATGAATCTTTTTTGAAAACCCTGAAACCTTTAATGTCCGAATATTTTTCCTTACGAAAAGGAATGCATCATTATTTAGGAATGGCAAAAAATGCAGGGACTGATTTACGAGGCAGTGAAATCAAAATTAAGAAGTATTTTTATTGTCTGCGCCCGTTATTGTCTGCTCTGTGGATTGTTGATAAACAGGAACTTCCGCCAATGGAGTTTGTATTACTCAGAGCTCAAATTAAGAACGAAGTTTGGCAAAATGCAATTGATGAATTACTAAATATTAAAACTCAAGCAACAGAAAAAACGACAATTCAACCGGTTCCGGTTTTAAATACGTTTATTGAAGAACAAATGGAATTTTGCGAACAGCATATTCCTTCAACTCATAAAGAGAATATGGTTATTGAGCCGTTAAATGTTTTATTCAGAAATTTTATTTCATGACATTTGAACAGGTACATAATAATCAACAAGTCCTATTGCTGCAATGTGTCAGCGGCAGTAAAGCCTACGGATTGGATACTCCCCAATCGGATACGGATATTAAAGGTGTTTTTGCTCTCGACAAAAAGGCGTTTTATGGACTTCATTATACCGAACAGATTGCAAATCCAACCAACGATATTGTATATTATGAATTGAAACGGTTTGTAGAATTGCTTGTCCGGAACAATCCCAATATTTTGGAATTGCTAAATACGCCATCCGACAAAGTTTTGTATAAACATCCGGTTATGAATTTACTTCAGCCGGAAATGTTTCTTTCAAAACTTTGTTTGCAGACATTTGCCGGATATGCGCAGTCTCAGATAAAAAAAGCCAAAGGGCTCAACAAAAAAATATTTAATCCGGTAGATGAAAAGCGGAAAAGCATACTGGATTTTTGTTATATCATTGAAGGTTATGCTGCTATTCCGTTAAAGGTTTGGCTTAAGAAAAATCGCTACAAACAAGAAGATTGCGGATTAATCAATATTCCACATTCAAGGGATATGTATGCTGTCTTTCATCAAAGCCAGACAAAAGAAAAACTGTCAGGGATTTGCTCAGGCGAAAATGCCAGTGATGTGCAACTAAGTTCAATTCCGGAAAAACTGGAGTTAAAGGCAATGATGAGTTTTAACAAGGATGGATATTCCATTTATTGCAAGGAATATACACAATATTGGGATTGGGTAAACAAACGGAATGACGTCCGTTTCCAAAATACTTTGGAGCATGGTAAAAACTATGATGCAAAAAACATGATGCATACTTTCCGATTATTGAATATGGCGGAAGAAATTGCTGTGGAAAAACAAATATATGTATTACGAAAGGACAGGGACTTTCTTTTCAAAATCAAAGATGGAATATTTCTTTATGAAGAAATAGTAGTAATGGCAAACGAAAAATTGATGCGAATCGAAAAATTATTTGCTTCATCTGATTTACCCGACCAACCGGATACAATTGAGATAAATAAATTATTAGTGAGAATGAGGGAATATTTGTACAATTAAAGACGCATTCTCTGAATTCAATTATTCAGTTATTCAGTTATTCATCTCGACCGTCTGTTTTCCTTCGTGAAGGCTTGCTTCTTTGCCGTTCCAGACAAATTTACCGTCAATGCCGGCAGGTAAAGTGATTTCCGCTTTCAGATTTCCTTTTGCATCGACTTGGTAGTTTACGCAAATATCGCCTTGC
>Ga0209629_10001340_pt1 | contig 15411 bp, 9 predicted proteins | sample TergutCu122P5_FD_187286 | JGI IMG/M metagenome (GOLD analysis project Ga0209629, IMG submission 187286) | Cubitermes ugandensis P5 segment gut microbial communities from Kakamega Forest, Kenya - Cu122 P5 (SPAdes) (version 2) | ecosystem: Host-associated > Arthropoda: Insects > Digestive system >...
GCAATACATCCTTTCGCTAATGCTTTTTGTAGTTAAAAACAAACATTTTTTTATATTGAATTCAGAGAACCATACTAAAAGTACAAGACAACTTAATAACCTTTATCATCCCATTACTAATCTTACTGTATACCAAAGGGGGTTACATTATATGGGCATTAGGATTTTTAATAATCTCCCCCCATACATTAAAGATATATCTAACAACGGTTAAGAAATTTGAAAATTGTTTAAAACGATTCCTACACATACAATCGTTTTATTCCCTAGAAGAATATTTTCAACATAATTCCACTCACTATAAATGTTGACATTCATATCTGACAAGTTTCCTCTGTGTAACTCTGTTTGTAATGCTATTGTAACTATGACTGTTCTATGTATCTTGTTATACAAAGTTTCGTTCCTCGACTGTATCCAATAACACTTATGTATGACTTGGAGTCAGTTTTATTCCAAAGACAAATGTATCTTATGTATTTTATGTATACTCTGGACATGTTCTATATCCTAAACTTTGCAATTGTTTGTGGATCTATGGAACGTTAAATAAAATGAAATGAAATGGAGGAGCACTATGAATAGTACCAACGAATAACCTTAGTCTCAGTAGTAATGTTGAGTGGTAGGAAGGGGGAACGCGAGCAATATTTCGTATCTCTCATCATGTGCACAGAGTTATATGCAGTAGGTGGAATGGTTGTAGGGGAAGACTAATATGTTGTGTGTGTGATGAAAAGGAGGAACAACAGCGCCACATGCGGCAGACCACCTAAAGATGGGATCGCTACATACGGCAGACAAGTAAAACTAACGTACCAAACCCGAAAGGAGAACCGATGATCCTGTGCCTAGGATTCGCAGACGCGAGTAACCACAGATCATGTAGTAATGATGATATGTGTGATCTATGGCAGACACCACTAGATGATCTGTGGCAGACACAATTCATAGGAAGGGCGTTATCTCGCTGCGTTGTAACCCAGAATAGCGTGCGTTTCACGCAATAGGAAGCGCATAGCAATCGTCACATACAGGAAGTCTTCAAATGGGGGTGCTGACATCACATTTGGATAGTTGTAACTGTTTGCATGTAACTCTGCAGCAGTTTATTCCATTTTACCGTTTCACAAAATGGCAGTGCAAGTTTCATACCCATACAACAGTAAAACAAAATTAACTTCTGTACAGTTACATTTTTCTGGTTGCAGGCAAAATATTGTGAACCGATGGTGCCAAGCATTTCCTGAATTTGATGAACTGTAACTTCACTAGTTTCTGTATATCATGATTTTGGCCTGTATTCTGGTTTATCACAAACATTCACTTAGTTATCACTGCATTGACTTTGAGTGGTCATCCTTTTGCTTAGTAAATGAACATACTCAGCAAAGACCATACATGGAGGTGTGAAGTAACTGAGCAGTTGCATTAATTTACAGAACCCTGATAGGTCACTGTATTTGGAATTACTTCCATGTTTGATAAAAATGTTTTTGCATGAATGTGGGATAGGCTTAGAAATCATTTAAGATTTCATAGGTAGTAAATGCATACAGGGTGCTATGGTTGACACAAGACAGCTGTTAATAACACAAGGATTATTTCAAATACAAGGACAATTTCTTCCCCCCTATTCCAAAGCTTCCCAAGTGCAAGGTGCTGTATAAGATTTTGTAAGACACCATTTTGATATGGTGTGGAATGCCGCCCTGACACTCCTTATTCGGTATACTTAGTGCTACCTTCCATATCTCGAAGCTGTCTTCTCTATCCCCAACATGAAGAAATGTCATATTGTGGTGAAAAAATAAAATAATAATAGGTTTAATTTCACCTCTGCTCAATAAAAATGCTATGATTACAACACTTTAAAGTGTTTCTGATTCTCACTTCACATGTCAAATTCTAGTACTGTACCATAATTTGCACATAATTGGTTTTGCAAACATTAAATTAGATTATTTCTGCAGTTTCATTACAGTTAGATGTTAAGTGGCGAATACAATATTTTCACCAAAATTAACTATAAATCACCCTGTGCATTGGTACAGACTGCTGTTCTTTGTGGGTAGAAATGTTGTTGATAAGCTAACACTATCATAGCACTTAACAGTATTAACCAAGTACAAGTCATTTAAATATCACACACAAATACCTTTCGCCATGCAATTTACACTTCTAGAGTATCTATATTGTAAGTTAAGATTTTACATTCCAGTTCATTCTGTACACTTAGCAAAGCTGCAGTCCACCTATAAAAGGTCTACATTATTTAATATTTCTCTAAGAAAAGTCTAGTTCCAAATTAAACCATTCCATTTTACACCCCTGAAATGAAACTAAATTTAAATGCACAAAATAAATGTGAAATGCCAATAAGGTACAAGGGTGAAAGGAAGCTATATGGCATAGCAACACATCATAAACAACAAATAATAATTTCTTCTTGTGAAACTTTTCAGTGAACAGTCTTCGCTTCTTACGATTCAGCCCTTACAACATAAGTTATAATCTCTGTAACCTAAATTATATTCTTAAAAACTATAACCTACACTTGTTTTGAGACCAAAACCACAAGGAAGGACTGCTAAGATACATATACCCAAATTTCCTTAATCACAATATAGGGTAGTCAACATATCTTTTAAAATGACCAAGTGAACTACAGCCAGGCCATTACAGTCACCCTTCTGTAGATGCTCTACTTTTTCCACACTATTATGGCCTGCTTAATAAAGAACTCTTCAATTCCAGTTTTAGTAATACTCCTGTGACTTTTGTTGTACAGTCCCACAATGATAAATATTCATATATTCGTTAATACATTCATCTTGTCAGCATTAACTTCATGTACATGAAATGCAGTAAATTAGAACTACCTGTACATTGAAGCAGAACATCACAATTTATGGGACACAGTCTTCACAAATATCCAACTACAAAGGTAGCTATTTCAATGCAGCACAGTCTATGAGAAGCTAACATTCACTCAACTGGTCAAGAAACTTCCCATTCTATGGAAACCACTTGCTCATTGCCATGTTTACAAGGGCCTGTTACTGGATCCCAACCTGAGCCAAATGAAACCAGTACATATAACTTCACACTTCTTTCATGACCCTTTTAATATGTCCTAATTATGCCCACGGTCTTCAAAGTGAACTTTTCCATTTAGGGCATGTTTACACAGCATATTATGAATTTATGATTCTGTTTTTTTTTTAAAGGTATGCAAATCTTAGGTGGGCAATGGTGAGGGATTCATTTATGTTGAAGTGTTAGAATATGAACACTAACCTCTTGAAACCTGAAATTAACAAAACCTTCACAAAATTACTCATCTTTTATTAATTGTTTATGTGCCATGGTGATGGTCATCTACATTCACACAAAATGTTACACATACCATACACATCACTAAAATTAAGTTTTAAGATTGACTTGTACCTTCAGTATGTTTCAACTAAAACTGCCATCATCAGGCCAGTTATTTAATTTGTTAAGTATCTGTGCCAGTATATACTATTACTTGCTTTGTTTATATACACGTTATAAAATCAGTGCAGTTCATCTGGAGGATCTAAATTAAATGACAGGGCATTAAATGATCCTCACACCATGACCACCTTTAATCTACTGCCATTATTAGGTGGCTAAATTTTTAGAACATTAATAGAAAAGAACTTTATTAATACAAATCACATGGTGAATTTTAGCAATCTGGTAACAGACATAAACACAAATGAACATAGAGCACTAGACAGCCTTACACAGTACAAACAGCAGACTACCACAGCATGCCCAACTTGAATGCATATGTCAGGAACTGTGTGTCCAGTCTCTCTTTTGTTGTCAGCAGACATGTGGTGGAAAGACAGAGTGTTGCATACATATAATATGTAACTGCTTTGCTGGTGTACTATTGCTACAGACTACCCATTATGGTGAGGCATCATCATCAGCCACTTTACCTTAGACAGAACTGAGAACATCTAGTTATTGTTCTGACCTTGGACTATAGATGACAAACCTGGTTGGGTGGAAGATAGTCACCACAGGTCAGCAGAGGAGGCCGGGTAATTGGCTGGGCCACTCTATAGGCATACAGAGCACTGCCAGACCACATATCTGCAGTGAACTGTAAGGTATTAAAATGAAATAAGATATATACTTTGTCAAACACAACTATCTCATATTTTATTAATTTAAATATTGGTGACTAGTTTCGGCTTAGGCAGGCCATCATCAGGCCAAAATATTTATAAAAACTTAAATGCCGGTTTATACAATTTATTTTTTGTTAATGTCATGGAATCCCATTTACAATCATATAGCTCTTTATAATTAATGCCTGCAGTAGTTGTGTTGTCTATGGTATGTTTAACAAATATTGTACATATGTTGTTAAAATATTAAAATTGATGGTACTAATTGTAAAAGTACATAGGAGATACACAGTATAAAATATTACAAGGTTATTAAGTGATTATATATAGCACAACTTGTCGCATTAATAGGCTTGTTGCTCAGATTATTCTCTTTGGCTGCTACACATTGGATCGATAAGTATGCATACCTGGTGAAATTGCGTTTTGAAGCCGTGTACAGCTGTTCTTATTTCACAGCAGGGTGTTATATGCACGTTGTGTCATGTCGTATCAATGAAGCATTAACTTCAGTATAATATATAGGTTTTTTGGTGACAGTCATCATAAGTTACTCAATGATGTTATGTAGATCCATAATTGTGTGTTAGCAGCTGGCGTACATGTGTGCAACGTTGAGTAACCTATGATGACTGTCACCAAAAAACCTATATATTATACTGGAGTTAATGCTTCATTGATACGACACAACACAAGGTGTATATAACACCCTGCTCTGAAATAAGAACATAGCTGTACACGGCTTCTACCCACAATTTCACCAGGAATACATAATATTTATCGATCCAGTGTGTAGCAGCCAAAGAGAATAATCTGAACAACAAGCCTGTTAATGCAACAAGTTATGCTATGTATAATCACTTAATAACCTGTAATATTTTATACTATGTACCCCCCTATGTACTCGTACTTTTACAATTAGTACCATCAATTTTAATATTTTAACAACATATGTACAATATCTGTTAAACTTACCATAGACAACACAACTACTGCAATCATTAATTATAAAGAGCTATATGATTGTAAATGGGATCCCATGACATTGACAAATAATACATTGTATACACTGGCATTTAAGTTTTTACAAATATTTTGGCCTGATGATGACCTGCCTAGGCCAAAACTAGACGCCAATATTTAAATTAATAAAATATAACATGGCTGTGTTTGACGAAGTATATATTTTCTTTCTTTTAATATTAAACAAAATGGGCTGTCCGCTACTAAAATTAAAAAAAAAAAAAACCTCTAAGGACTGCTACATCCTTATGGGCATCTCAACATGTAGTCTTGGACCACCCCTTGGTGGTCTTGATGTACAAGAACATAGCTTGTGTTGTACACCTCCACAGAAAACTCAAAATATTTGGCACCACATGGCTCCAGTTTTTAAAACTGAAAGTTTTCAACACAATGATGCACACTATTACACACAATCAAATTAATCTTTTTCTTTATAAACGAATATCTGATATGTGTACAGTTACGTTTAAAGAATTATCAATCTACGATATTTCATGTATGATTTGATGCTTCCACAGTGGTGAAGATAAGATTCATCCTTTGGTCTCCTAAGCTGAGACCATGTATGTGATTACCAATGTTTGTGATGAACATGCTGCCTCCATATTCCAGCAAGATGAATGCAGTGTGTTCTGCTGAAGCACACAGGTAACCACCTACATAAGGTGTCATAAAACAGAAGCCCATAATAGTGACCTCCATGTTCTACAGTACACGATTCCACTCTTCTTTTGGAATATAATGCACTTTTCAAAATTTACCACACTTCAAATCTTCCAGTTGGAGATCAGTCCCTCACATAAATATCGCTCATAATTAATAGCACACCTTTCAAAATCTGTGTTGAGGAGGAAGATTTAAATACATGTATGTGCACTTATGAAGTTTAATGAACATAACTCTCACACAACTGTTTCATGATCTCAAAAGCACCACAGTTTTCAAGATTTCTTTATTTGCAAGTTAAATATATATGTCTGGGCAGATATTCTCTTAAATAAAATGAAGAATAAATAAGTATATGGTGAGTCACCACACAAACTGAAATCACATATGCTGTTAATCCACTGTCTTAAAAGAATTTGTAAATAGTGGGTTGCATACGTACACTTTTACTGAGACGAGCCTATTTTGGGCAGCAGGTGCAAGAATATTACTTTGGTAGTTACATATAATTTCCTGTCATATTGTTCACATCACGATTACTGAATGAAACTATTACTTTACTTTAATTTTAAAATAATATGAGGCAGCCTGTATCTTTGAAAGTATACAGTAATACTACACATTTTTCCCCCCATAAATATAGACAAGATAAAAGAGGGAGTATTTACCTGATCAACCCCTAGGCCACAAGATACACAGTAAGATACAATGAAACTCACATTTATGTTCTGAATAGGAACTAGAAGAAGACTGTGAATGGGGTAAAGTAAAAAATGGAATATTCAGCTCAGACTACAAAAACTGATCCTTGAATGAGTGAAATTCTTATTTCAGAACCCACTGTTTCTTGTAAATAACGTGAACTTTCTCAATAAGATTTAACACTAAGGACATTCTTACATCAATGTGACAACTATAAATAGTTTATCATCATGCATCTGAAACAAGGCAGGTTGCATGAGGAAATGGTGTGAGAAATTTTGTGCAGCCACAGATAATTTTGCATGTTAGTATCTTTAAATTTCTAAAATAAACATAAGATATAAAAAAAAACCCATATTCACACATACTGGCAAATGAACTTCTTCAATCATGGCATTGTATTCAGGCACAAAACAATCTACTGTACACATGGCATATTCTACACTCTCCCACTGAATGCAATTACTGTATTCTTTACAAACCAAAGCATATATACTTTACAGAAAATTCTTCTGCTTCATCCACATAACTATACAGCCTACAGGAAAAGTTGTACACAGTACTTTGAATTATTCAGAACTTAGTTACTACCATATGGATTTCATAATTATGGTAGTTCCCAAGGTGGATCATCAGGTATATGAAATGTACACGTTATATTTGAATATCTCGAATTTTGTACCATGCATTTTCCAAAAAGTCAGCTACTGTCTTTCTACCATATATTCATACAGAACCACCTAAAGTAATAATAACAATACAAATACTGATGATGAGTATGATGATGATGATGATGATGATGCCCAATGCCACACTCTTAAGCTTCTCTCACAAATACAAAGCCACAGATAACTATCTACACTAACTACACAGAAAAGTCCAACTTAAAAACACAGCTGACAGAACTCATTCTGTCAGCGTATCACAGAGTGACTAATTTTAACAAAGCCAATCATGGCTTCATCTACTCAGCTTCATGCAGTCTTGACCAGACACACATTATTCGATTCATTTCAGTAAAGAAAATTTAATTTCACTGCGGCCACTGTCACACAGAAGGGTAAGAAACTCCATCATGCTTAATGATCTACCACAAAACCACGAATGTAGTCAAAATGATGTTTCAAAATCAAGACTGGTCCTCTAACAGTGAAAAATGTACTGAATATGTTTCACACAAAAAGGGGAGGTCCTACATAGTTCAGTGCTAAACTTTACTCCCTGGTACAGCAATACTGATGTGTTTCATACACTTTGTAAACTTCTAAGGGCCTTAATATGCTTAATATTATAAAAAGTTGTTATGACTTACATAATGATTTTACACAGTAGATTTGATTGTAAGCCTTTTGATTAGTAACGTTTGTCCTTAATAATTTTCATTTTCTCTTCATTACATACTGGCATCTGTAAGTCCAATGAAATGCACTTAAGAGTCAAATTTGCATATTTTATTATTATATACTATTTTCTCCTACATGTTTTGACTCACTTATGCCACCATCATGGAGAATCAAGTACCAAAGAAAATACTAGTGTGTATCCTCACTAGAGTGCATAGCTAATGCATGTATAAGACATTAGCAACAAGTTTTACAGACACAATATAAATGTTAATTTTATGTCCTCTGAAAGGTGGAACAGTTCAGATATTTGGGAACAACCCTAACAAATCAAAAGTACATGCATGGAGAAATTAAGAGCAGACTGAAGTTAGGGAATACTTGCTATCATCTGGTGTAGAATCTTTCATCTTCCAATTTTCCATCCAAAAATATAAATATTGATACTAGAGAAATGTAATTTGCCTGTTGTTTTATATGGGTGTGAAGCTTGGTCTTCCATAATGAGCAACGAACATAAGCTGAGAGTGTTCAAGAATAGGGTGCTGAGGAAGATATTTGGGCCTAAGGTGTACCAGCTGACAGGGAAATGGAGAAAACTACATAACGACAGGCTCTTGATATGTACTCGTCACCAAATATTATTCGGGTGATCAAAATGAGATGGGTGGGGCATGTGGCATGCATTTAAGACATGAGAGGTGCATACAGGGTTTTGGTGGGGAGAACTGAGGCAAACACACCACTTGGAATACCAACATGTAGATGGGAGGATAATATTAAAATGGATCTTTATGTAGGATGGGGAGACTTGGACTGGATTGGTCTGGCCCTAGGCTAGGGACAGGTGGCACGTACTTGTGAATGCCGTAATGAACCTTTGGTTTCCAAAAAAAATGGGGGTATTTCTTGACTAGTGTGTCACAAAGGACTCTGCCCCAAGCAATTAGTCATAAAAATGCGATTAAAACTTGAGGGATTAAAATATTGACAAATGTGTGCTAATTATCTTAATTCATGTGTGTGTGTGTATATATATATATATATATACACATATATATGTACTTCAATCCTGGGTGGCCAGGTTAGCATAGTCTCTATAGCAACTCCCTATGGACTGGACAGTCTGAGGTTCAAATCCCAGTAGGGGTGAGATTTTTCCGCACCCATCCAGACCAGCCCCGAGGCCCAGCCAGCCTCCTGTACAATGACTACCAGGTCTCTTTCCTGGAGATAAAGAAGACAAGGAGTGGCACTGACCATCCACCCCCCAACTAGTGCCAAAGTTAAAAGAAGAGTACAACTATATCTCCATTCCCCCTCTGGGCCTTCACATCCTGTTATAGGGAGAATTTCACCTTGTTTACATTTTTATCCTTCAAGTTTTAATCAAGAAAAGAGTACAGTGTGTTCTTTTAACCTTTAAAGCCTGAATGTTACATATATGTCATGCAGCCTGTATCCCCTGGTGGCTGGCTGTTACATATAAGTAATGCCGTGCATGCATAAAGTTTTTCAGTGCTCACGGTGTTTACTCAAGCAAGAAACCCAAACAAACCCACTGTGGGTCCCATAAAAAGGCCTGGTATTCGTCAGGAGCAATGATGTCATTTATAGCGGTCGGGTTTCGATATTATTTATGAGCACACTTGACCTTTAGGGATCAGTTGAGGGAGTGACAGGCATGACACAGTAGACCATTGTTTGAGGCTGAAACGTAGAACTTCGATGACAGCAGAGCTGCAGTTAGTCTTCTGGCAGCCTTCGTAGAAGTGTGGCGCATTTTGATTGTATTTTGCAGTGGCGGACTGGTGTATACGTGACAGTGGCGGATTGGCTATAAACCGCAATTCACCTTTTTTTTACAACGTTTATTGTCAAAGCTGCAAGTGTTACTTCTCATGGTCATGTTTGTTGTTACAATATCAGTGGCGAACTGGTATATACTGCATAAATTCAGTGGCGATTTGTAGGGGAAGTACCCCTTCCTCATTGGTACTGATATTTTTCCTCTCTAAAAATGAAAAGGGGGGACATAGCGACACGAGTCAGGGGAACCCTAAGGGCTGTTCGCTGGAAAGACAGGCGGGATGTGTACATTCTGACAAACATGCACGCTCCCCCTGCTGAAGGAAATTTCACGGATGAATCTGGTCAGGCTATCAGACCTCGTGTTGTAGAAGACTACAATGCACATATGGGGTTTGTGGACAAGTCAGGCAGAATGGTCAACAGTTATGGAATTGCCCGCAGAACATGGAAGTGGACCAAAAAACTGTTTTTTCACCTAACAGACATGACCATCCTAAATGCATTTCTTATACACAAGTCATGTAACGGCAAAATGATGCACAAAAATTTCTGTGAAATTCTTGTTCGCGAATCAATTATCCATTTGCAAGAGGAAAATGTGACAGCTAGTGGCATTTCAAGGGGCAGAAGAAGTCAACTGCGTCCCTGCTCAGTTGACTGGATGTAAAGCATTCACAGCATTAGCCTTCCAAAGGAAAACTACAGTGGTGCTGCGTGTGTTTGCTGCACAAGCAACCACTGAGCACGCTGTATTTCTGCTGGAAGTGTGATATTGGTCTCTGCGTAGTGAACTGCTTCGAGAAATGGCTTACGCGTTTGAACTTGAGTCACTAGATGACACAAAGAATAGCGCTGAATGTGTTGGCGTGAGGCAAATCATATCGTACAGCGCGGACAGAAAACGTTTGCCGTGTAAATAACTGTTGTCTACTCGTGTATGTACTTAACATCACACATGCCAGGGGTGTAAAGTAAGGGATAAGTACATAAAAAATTCACAGAATTGTCATAAAATATGTCACGCAAAATAACGTTGAATCTATCATAAAGTTTCTTGAGTACGATTTACTGCTAAAACTTGAAACTTCGTCTATTCATGTAGAATTTTATTCTCTTTCAAACAGTTTTTATTTCATAATTTTATGTTATACAGAGCAGAAAATATATCTGTTTTTGTGGAGGGACGCAATTTCAAGATTTAAATGCCCAAAAAACTCTGGCCGGCAGGGGACTACTGGCATTTAAATGCCGTACGATAAAGGTTAAACAGTACACATCACAATTCTCAGTTAACGAGACTGGAATCATATAAGGATTCAAGAAATCATAGCTGTTTGGATGCAAATATATACATTGTACTATATTTTCATATATATGTGAATTACGATAACTGAATACACATTTATCAATACTTTAATCCTTCAAGCTTTAGTCAACAATTATGTTGTATACATAAAACTTGCTGCTATGTCTTACACCTGCATTAGCTATGCACTCTAGTGAAGATGTACACTAGTGTTTACCCGCACATTTTCTCTTGTTCTTTGTTCTCCCTGATGATGGTTCAGATAAGCCACAACATGTAGGAGGTAACAGTAAGTAATAATACAATACATGGAATTGATTCCAAATACATATTCTTGGACTTCCGTATCTAAAATCTGTCCTTGTTCAAGCAATACATGTACTTCTGCCTCCTTACTTATTTCATATAGAGGAGCTCATATGTGACTGTATGAAGAATTTGCAACTGCCATGCTATACAATTAAACATCAATGTAAAATTTCTCACTATACAAAATTATAAAATCACAGTGCTTTTTGTAGCAGACTGTCTACAAAATTCTATAATATTTGTGAAAATGGCCTGTGTGACAGTGGCCAGTATGTCCAGTCTCAGTTACTTAAATATTACAGTAATAAACTGACATGGTAGTGAACAGTTAATAGCAATGCATTTAATAAGACATAAAGAGGTTAATAAAGAAGTCACTTAGGCCATCTAGCCTCATAAAATCAGATGGTCAATCTTTCAAAATCCTAGTACAAACTGCAAGTCTTTAACATTTCACGCTACAAAGAGAGAGAGGAACATCAACTCTGCCTATAGAATGAAAAGATAAATAACTCTGTATTACAAGCAAAAGTGATGCATTTCAATGTACAACAACGCACCTATAGTGGAAATTAATAATGTTGAATTTAGAAAGCAGGCTCTTTCATCAAATCTTGAAACCCCGTAAGTGGTCTCCAATGTCTTTACTGGTACCGCATTCAGAGCACACAACTCATACTGGTTTGCTCCTCGTTTTGTTTAGAGTATTCTATTATACTTCCATCTGTTGTTAAACAGGAGCTACATCTGCAATAAGAATATGCACATTAACTTCTACACCTCATTATACCTTCCAAGTCATAATATTACAAGATTTATGCTAATGTTTTAGAAAATTTACAAATAGTCTTAAAAACTAAGTTGCAATACTATACAACTTCCATGCACACAAATCAGGCATTACTGTATATACAGAGATATTTGGCCAACAGTTACAGTATTTTGTTTTAGGTATCATTTAGGCACTCAGTGGTCACCATGCACTGACTCATCTGTTAATATAAACACAGCCTGCCACTACAAAGACACCCTCATAACAGGTACATATTTCTGTCAATGACTATAACTTGTTCTTGTGACAGTCAGATATGAGCATTCAATGTATTAATGTTGGGGCATGGCAAGGTACAACAATGCATGTTCATGTTAGAAGAAAGAAACTAATGATAAAAGTATTCATAAATTTCAGTGGCAGTATCCACAATCAGTGTTACCGCCACACAACATGTGTTAAGGTGTACAAAAAGGGGCATGAAACTGTTCTTATGACACCAATCACGGCATGTGCTGACAGCAAGAACTGGCCAAGACATGAAATAATAATGGGACTGTGAACCCTTCTTAAAGCCAAAAAAAAGTTACATACATTCAAAATATTGGAGATGTACCATTTTCAACCTGCACTTACAGTTTCTTCAAATCTGGAACTAGGACTAATTTCATTAAAGTGGTTCCACAAACTCATAAAACACATCCCACTAAAGTACTGAAAATCCATGCTATTATTATCGAAAAGTCAGTGTACGGAGTGCTGTACGTGCAAAATCACAGATCCCATGTTCTTGTATGTGATGGTTCATTCATAATGGTATATGAACAAAATTCTCTAGGCCCTCTTTGAAGAATTAACCAAAGAAGAGATGTGCATTTCCAACAGAATGCCACAGCTGTATAAAATGCTAAGGCAGTGATTTTTCAGAAGCCGTAAGATTTAAAACATTTACTGCCAACTTGTAAGGTTGCCTTTGTAGCCAGCTAATACTTATCTAGTCATGGAGTCAGACACATACATATCTACCAAGTGTCCATTTTGTTAAACAGAGTACTGTTTGGTCTAGTCTTACCTTTAACTTTTGACACATAAAAATTCATACTATATTACAATAAATATGAATTCTGCCGGTAACTGAAATTTCAGGGAATCAAAGACTTATCTGAATGCAGAACCAAAGCCAAGGAAAACAAAACCACCTTCATGAGACAAAATCGCAAATGTGAACAACTGATTATTGCATTTTATGGGTTAGAGTTTCTGAACCTGTAGCCCAAGGACTAATCAGTAAACATCTTAATCCGTGCAGCCCACAGCACAAAACACATAAACACAATGTGCAGACATGTACAAATACACATTCAGCCAGGCATTGTCTGGGATGTGGTTGCTAAGCATCCTTCAGTGTCTAGGTGAAGTTCTTCCAGAGTAAGGGTCTGTAGGTACACATTGTTGAAACATCCCTGAAATAAAATCTGGGGATATCAGGTCTGGTGAATGTGGTGGGCACAAATTCTTTGAAATTTCATGGTTTCATGGTCACCAATGAACCTGGCTGTGCACACGGCTGTACTATCCTACTGCAACCAGCAATCCATTTGGTTTCATCCAGCAATTAAATGAACTGCATGGTCAAGTACTTGCAGTGTTCAGCAGTCACACCTTCTCTAAAGAAAACAATATCATGCAACTGGCAACATGACGCTGCACACACGCCACCAACTTTATCACTGCTCTATGGGACGTCAGTGAAAGCGTGTGTATTTAGGCTCCTTCACATCCTGTAATTCTGACTGTTAATGTGTCCACTCAGGTGAAACCATATTTCAGGTGTAAAGAAAACTTAGTTCAGTACCAACACCATTCCACATGGGCGGTTGAAATCACTGTAGCACACATATTGCTCTTTGTACAGTTCATTGCATTCATATGTCATGTGAATCTGGTTACAGCAAGAGTTTCAGATGCTTATTGCAACTTTTCAAATTTCTGCTGACAGTCTTCTGATTAGTTTTCTGGGTGTCTGTGTTAGCACAGATGAACATCAATCAATGTTTTATTAGTAAGAGGGGATGGCTGACAACATCCCTTCTTGTTGTCCATGCTGCCTGTTTCATAAGTATGATGAACAACATGGCAGATTATTTTTTCAGAATGCATAACTCAGGAAATGCACGTCTAAATGACCCCTGGCACCCTGCTGTGACTGACATGATGAACACCCATTCATTCTTCTCATGAAAAACTCATGCTTGTGCTTCAAACATCCCGGCTTGAGTGGCACATCAAGCTGACATTTCATGATCACCAATGCAACACAGTTAACCGGTCAATATACCAATGTCGCCACACTCAAAGATGTAAATTCCATATTCAGTAAGTAAGGTTCCATAGGTCATAAAAACTGAGATAACATTAAAACTTTATATGCAGCATATATGTTCCAATAAAGTGTCATTATTTTTCAGCATAATCCCCAAGCACACTGTTGCATTTGTCCCATTTTGGTAAAATCTTAAAAATTCTTCTGCGATAGAAATTAAGCAGTTTCATTATCTATCATCCAAAAAAAGCCAATACTATTGTGGAACTGATGACCTACAAAGTGTTGCTTCAGTGACTGAAACAAATATCATCACAAGATGTGGGCCTTAAGCACGATGCATCACCACACAGCACATATTGGACATGAGAGTTGCTGCAGTCACTTCACTACGTACTTTGGATCCAACCATATCAATTGGGCCATTGAAGCAAAACTTGGAAGGCTGATGCCACAATAATGATGAAGCAGAAATGGCTGTTTGTGAGTGGCTGTGAATGTAATGGCCCAATCTCTACTGTGTCTCATATTTAAACTCATGCCAAGAAAGGACAAATGTACCAATATGCTTAGGGTTTATGCTAAAAAATAATGATACTTCCAACAGAATCAGTACACTACATTTATCTCTGCAAGGACAAATTACAGAGACAGAATGTTCTTTCAAAGGTAATGCAGTGGACTGGTGGTAATTAGTTCATTTCTGCTAAAATCTTATCATATTTTTCTTCAATGGTCAAGTGTTCTTCATTTTCATTTGCACCAGCAAAGAATCACCATGCAAGCCCGGAATATTCTACTAAAAGTAATTTTAATGTTTTATATACGAGGGTTGCTCAGAAAGTAATGCCCCACATTTTTTTTCTCGGAAACTATTTAATCAGAATGTATGAAACTCATGCACAATATAACTGGATGTTTCCTTTACACGTGCTATTTTTCCACATAATCTCCATCTAAGTCTACGGCCTTACGCCAGCGCG
>Ga0209629_10001341_pt1 | contig 15396 bp, 16 predicted proteins | sample TergutCu122P5_FD_187286 | JGI IMG/M metagenome (GOLD analysis project Ga0209629, IMG submission 187286) | Cubitermes ugandensis P5 segment gut microbial communities from Kakamega Forest, Kenya - Cu122 P5 (SPAdes) (version 2) | ecosystem: Host-associated > Arthropoda: Insects > Digestive system...
CGTCACGTCGATCTGCGGTTCCTCCTCGCGCGGCGTGACCAGCACGGCGAAGATGCCCAGCAGCAGCGCCACCAGCGCCAGCAAGGGCGTGATTTGCGCCGACTGGAAGAAGGCGGCGATGCGGCCTGATACCCCCAGGCGCGGGGACGCCTCGGGCTGGGGCAGGTGGGCGTCCGTCATCACTTGCCGCCCTCGGCCAGCCGCCGCAGCACCGTCTGCGGCTCCGTCACCACGCGCTCGCCCGCCGCCAGGCCGCTGATGATCTCCACCTGATCGCCGCGCACCGGCCCCAGCCGCACCTGCCGCAGCAGCGGTACGCCCTGGGCGTCCAGCACGTACACCCCCGTCATTTCCGAACGCCGCACCAGGGTTGCCCGGGGCACCCACACGCCGGCCGCTTCCGCGCTGGCCGCCACCGGCAGCCACAAACGCGCGAACTGCCCCGGCGCCGCTCCCTGGCCGGCCGGCAGATCCGCGCGCACCTGCCGCGTCATGGAGGCGGGATCGACCGTGGGCAACACCTGCACGCGCGCCGGCTCGATCCGCCCGTCCTGCCCGCCCAACTGCACGCGCGCGCCGTCGATGCCCCGCGCCAATACGGCAACCGGCACCGCCGCGCTCACCCGCAGCGCCGCCGGGTCATAGACCGTGATGAGCGGTCGGCCCGGCATGACCATGTCGCCCTGCTCCACCGCCACCACCGCCACCACGCCGGCAAAAGGCGCGGTGATTTCATGCCAGCCGGTCTGCGCCCGCGCTGCGCGATCCTGCGCCTGCGCGCTGCGGTATTGCGCCTCGGCCTGCTCCAGCGCGGCGCGGGCGATGTGGTTTTGCGCGAAAAGCTGGCGTTTGCGCTCCACCTCGCGCGTCGCCACCTCCAGCGCCGCCGAACTGGCCGCCACGCCCTGCTCCGCCGCCCGCGCGTCGATGCGCGCCAGCACCTGTCCGGCGCGCACGCTATCGCCCACTTTCACGTTCAGCGCCAGCACGGCGCCGGGCACCTGCGCGGCCAGCACCGATTGGCGCACGGCCTCGACCGTACCGTCATACGCTGCGGCGGCGGCATCCGCCCTGGCTTGCGCGGGCACGGTCGGCCATTCCCCGGCCGGCGCCGCCAGCGGCAAAGCCAATGCCGCGCCCAGCATCAGCCGGGGCAGCAGAAAACACGGTTGACGCAAAACACCCCCAGCGAAACGCTTCGTTCCTGAACACCACATGGATCTATCCTCGTTTGTATCCGCCCGCGATGACTCGACTCTTGGCAGAAATCATTCTGCGCGCTATTATTTGCAGAGTTGCGCAAATAGTCAACATTCCAGCCGATATGACAAACGATGCTGCCCCCCTGGCCAGAGCGCTGCCTCCCGAAGCGCTGGCGTATGTTTCGGATTACTTTCGCGTTTTGTCCGAGCCGATGCGCCTGCGCATTCTGAATACGCTGTGCGCCGGCGAATTGAGCGTCGGTGAAGTGGCGCAGCACATTGATTCGAGCATCGCCAACACCTCGCGCCATCTGGCGCAAATGGCGCAATACGGCCTGATCGAGCGCGAAAGCCGCGGCAACAGCGCCTACTACCGCATTGCCGACCCCTCGGTGCATCAACTGTGCGAACTGGTCTGTGGCAGCCTGGTGCGCCGCTTCGATGCACAGGCCGGCACGCACAAGGCGCTGCGCAAGGCGCGTACCGCCGGAGATCCTGCGGCATAGGTTCCTTCCATTTCCCAATCAACCGATGACTTTGTCGGCTTCGCTTGCCGTACAACCGTACTGTCTCTCGCTTCGCCTTCGCGTCCTCGGCTGATTTGAAAATGGAATACGGCGGTCCTGGTGATCGCCATCGTGAAATGAAAACCCGGCGTCAAGCCGGGTTTTTCGTGGTGTTGAAAGAGACGATGCGCTCAGGCGACGTTCAGCGCCTGGTCGAGATCGGCGATCAGGTCGTCGATATGCTCGATGCCGACCGACAGCCGGATCATGTCTTCGGAAACGCCGGCCTTGCTGAGTTCTTCCGCCGACAACTGGCGGTGCGTGGTCGAAGCCGGGTGGCAGGCGAGCGTTTTGCAGTCGCCGATGTTGACCAGGCGGGTGACCAGTTGCAGCGCATCCTGAAACCGGCCGCCGGCCTCGCGGCCGCCCTTGACGCCGAAGGTGAGAATGCCGGAGGCGCGCCCGCCCAGGTATTTCTGTACCAGCGCATGATCCTTGTGCTCGGGCAGGCCGGCGTAATTGACCCAGCCGACCTTGGCATGACTTTGCAGGAATTTGGCGATTTTCAGCGCGTTGGCGCAGATGCGATCCATGCGCAGGGCCAGCGTCTCGATGCCTTGCAGGATCAGGAAGGCGTTGAACGGGCTGATCGCCGCGCCCATGTTGCGCAGCGGCACGACGCGGGCGCGGCCGATGTAGGCGGCGGGGCCGAGCGCCTCGGTGTAGACGACGCCGTGATAGGAGGCATCCGGCTCGCTGAGGCACTTGAAGCGCGCCTTGTGCGCGGCCCAGGGGAATTTGCCGCTATCGACGATGACGCCGCCGAGCGAATTGCCGTGGCCGCCCAGATACTTGGTCAGGGCATGGACAACGATGTCGGCGCCGTGCTCGAAGGGGCGGCACAGGTAGGGCGACGGCACGGTGTTGTCGACGATGACCGGCACGCCGTGGCGGTGGGCGATTTCGGCCAGCTTCTCGAAATCGGTGATGTTGCCGAGCGGGTTGCCGATGGATTCGCAATACACGGCCCTGGTTTTGCCGTCGATCAACGTCTCGAAAGCGCCTGGTTCGCGGTAGTCGGCAAAGCGCACCTCGATGCCGTACTTGGGCAGGGTATGGGCGAACAGGTTGTAGGTGCCGCCATACAGCGTGCTGGAGGTGACGATGTTGTCGCCGGCCTCGGCGATGGTCTGGATGGCGGCGGTGATGGCCGCCATGCCGGAGGCCATGGCCAGCGCGGCGACGCCGCCTTCGAGCGCGGCGACGCGCTTTTCCAGCACATCCTGGGTCGGATTCATGATCCGCGTGTAGATGTTGCCGGCCACCTTGAGGTCGAACAGATCGGCCCCGTGCTGGGTGCTGTCGAAAGCGTAGGAGGTGGTCTGGTAGATGGGAACGGCGACCGCCTTGGTGGTCGGGTCGGGCGTATAGCCGCCGTGTACGGCCAGGGTTTCGAGTTTCATGCGGATTTCTCTTTCAGATCAGGATGTAACGGTGATTGTGCGTTTCGCGCTGCAAGGCCGCGGCGGCCTCGGCGGCGGGGAAGGAAACCAGGCTGACATACCATTGCCGGCGGTCGCTGCAATGCAGCATCGGCATTTTCTGCGTCGCGGCCGGAACATCGTTACCGGTCGGCGCAGCCGCTTCCATGCGCAGGAAGCACTCCGGCGCGGCGAGCCAGCTCAACAATCCCGAGACCAGGCTGTCCGGGGTCAGTTCGCGCGTCTTGGCCGCGGATGGCGGGTGTATTTCGTTCGCCACGATCTTGCTGGTGTCGTGTTGCAACGCCCATTCCCAGCGGATGGGCTGCATCTGATCCTTGTGCTGCAACTTTTTCACGTGATAGGCGAAATTGCACAGCAGCCGGTCGAAAGCGGCCAGGCACAGCTTTTCCCGGCAATCATCGGCGCTCTCGGCCAGACTGCGCAGCGTGTGATCGGCCAGATGCGGCGAACCATTGTTGGTGGTTTTCAAGCGCATGCCGAGCAGGGCATAGACTTCTTTGTCATCGCTCGCCCGTTCCTTCATGGCCTCCTTGACCTCCAGGCTGCGCCCGAGGGCATGACTGATTTGCTCGGCATCGAACAATGGGCTGGAGGCGAGTGCGCTCGGGCCGGGAATGGCCGCGATCTGCCGCTCGAAATACTCAATCGCAGCCTGGGTGGCCGGGAGCAGGCGCTGGGCAAAATCCGGGGCCTCGTCGATGCCGTTGCCGATCGCGACTTCGATGCGGGTCAGCAGCGGGTGGTTCGGGGCGGATGTCGAATTGCCGGAAAAGAAGCGAGCCAATTTGCCAAGCATGGTGCAAGACTCCTGAAAGAAAGAAAAACCGCATACCCGAGATGCTGTTCCGGCTGCTGTCAGCGCGCCCAAACGCAGGCTTTGCAAGGATTTTGTTTTTATTACAAGACCATGCCCGAGTCAACGAGGCCAGCAGGGTTAGCGCATGCCGATCAGAAAACGCCCCGGATTGACCGCATCGACCAGATCGCGCTCCAGCGGCAGCGGCTCGCCTTCCAGACGGTTGAGCAACAGATCGGCCATCAGCGCCGACCAGACGATGCCGCGCGAACCGAAACCCTGCACGCACCACAGGCCGGGCAGCGTCGGCAGATGGCGCAGACGGCGGTTGGCGGCGGCCTCGGGCCGCGGCATGGCGCCGACGATGGGCAGGCGATCCGGCGACATCGGGCGAAAGCCGACCCGGCCGGTCAGCGCTGCCGGGTCGATGCCGGCGGCAAAATCGGGCAGGGTCAGGCGCAGGCGGGCGAGATTGTCGGCGTGATCGGCGAGCCGCTCGCCGGCCTCGGCATCGTCGTAGGCCAGCGAGGCGCCGATCAGGCGCACGCCGTCGACCTCCGGCATGGCGTAGCCGATCTGGAACAGCACGGTATCGAGGGCCGGCTTGGCGCTCGCCGGCAGATGGCTGACCTGGCCGCGCGCGGCGCGCTGCGGCAGCCAGGCGAATGGGGCAAAACCCGGCGCGGCGACGCCGCTGGCCATGACCAGCACCGGCGCTTCGGCCAGCCGCCGGCCATCGGCAGCCAACGCCCGCCAGCCGCCGGCGTCATCCGCTTCCAGGCGGGCAACCGGGGTCGAGAAGCGGCAATCGATGCGTTCGGGAAAGGTCGCCAGCGCCGCCCGGCAAACCGACGGCGGTTGCACCCAGCCGGCGCCGGGAAACCACCAGCCGCCGTGCTTCACCGGCTGGCCGAGCCGCTGGCTGGCCGCAGCGCGGTCGAGATATTGCAGCACCCCGGGCGGCAGGCCCAACTGCTCGACGGTGCGCCGCTGCTGCGCTTCGTGTTCGGCTTCGCGGGCCAGATGCAGCACGCCGCATGGCGACCAGCGCGCCGCCGGCAGCGTTTCGAGCAGGGCGCGAGTCGCCAGAAAACCGGCCCGCGTCAGGCGCGACAGGCGGTTGTCGTCGGCGCTGGGCAGCGGCCGCAACATGCCGGCCAGATTGCTGGAAGCGCCATCGCCAGCGGCCGCCGCCTGTTCCAGCACCGTCACCTGCCAACCGGCCGAGGCCAGCCGGTGCGCCGCCATACTGCCGGCAATGCCGGCGCCGATCACGATGGCTCGCCGCTCGGCGGGCAGGGGGCGACGCTCCGGCCGGCGCGAGCGAAAACGGCCGGCCAGCATCTGCCGCTTGCCGGCGAAGCCGGGCCGTTTCTCCAGATCGAATTCGACCGCTTCCAGCGCGGCGCGTACCTCGCCGGCGACCGACCAGGTCGCCAGCGTGGCGCCCGGCGCGGCCATGCGGGCCAGACCCCGGCACAGCGCCGGCGTCCACAGCGCCGGATTTTTGGCGGGCGAAAAACCGTCGAGATAAAAGGCATCGACCGAGGCGTCGATGTCGCCAAGCCGCGTTGCCGCATCGCCGAATAGCAGCGTCAGCGCCAGTTGGTCATCCGCGAAATAAAGGCGGTGCATCCCCGGCGTCAGCGGCGGCCAGCGCTGCTGCAACGGCCCGGCCAGCGCGGCGAATTCCGGCCAGGCGCGGTGGGCGACGGCGAGATCGGCGGCGCTGAAAGGATGCTTCTCGAGCGCAACGAAATGCAGCCGCCGGCAACGCCGCGGATCATCGCGCCAGGCTTGCCAGGTGGCGAGAAAATTCAGACCAAGGCCGAAGCCGGTTTCGAGAATGACGAAACGCTGGCGGCCTTGCCAGCGCGCCGGCAACGCATTGCCGCCGAGAAAAACATGACGCGCCTGCGCCGGCCCGCCGTGCGCCGAGTGATAGACATCGCCGAAAGCGGCGGAGAATGGCGTGCCGTCCGGGGTGAAGTCGAGGCGGGCGGGGGTGAGTTTGTCCACGATGCGGTTGCCGTAATCGCCCCGATTGCGCGCAGGCTGCTTGCTGCCCTGTCTGGCGCTGTGCGACCATGAAATATGAGCATTTTAAGCAGGTTCTGACGGATGCATCAGGGCGATCGCATGAAATTCATGTCAACCCAAGCAATTGAGCGCGGTAGGGATCGGAAGTCGCGGCGATGAGGCGTCGTGCCTTGATGCCACTCTTTCGTGGAATGGGGTCAAGGCGGATGAGGTTCAGTGTCATGTGCTTGAGGACGGCCAGGTTGTGGGCGGCATGGCCGGTACGAGCACGCATCTGATCATCGGCGAAGACAACGTTCATGCACCAGTGCAGGCGGTTTTCGACACTCCAGTGCGCGCGGATCGCCCGCAAGAGGCGATCCGCATCGGGGGCGAGGCTCGAAAGATAGTAGCGATGCTCAAGTGTCGTCTTGCCCTTGATCTCGCGCTGTGACTCGATCACCGCGAAGGAGTTCAGATCTGACCGGATACTACTCATCAAGTCATGCCTTGACCGCTTCGGGGTGTTGTTCATACGCCCGCTTGATCGGCCTTTGCGGGGTGAAGCCCCAATGCTTGAGATACTCGCCCATGGTGCGGATCGGCAAGTCGATACCGAACTCCTGCTGCATCAAGAGCAACACCGCTCCCCGCGTCCAGAGCGCAAACGAGAGCTTCAACTGCTCTGGTCGGTTCTTGCAGATCAGCCGCTGGATGTGCAACTCCTGCTCGGCCGACAGGCGCCGCTGCTCTCCTGGTGCGCGCCCTGTCGGCTTGGGCGTCAGGGCTTGAAGGTTTCCCGCCTTGACCGCCCTGCGTACCGTACCCTGCGCTATGCCCAGCGCCATCGCAATGTCTTTGATCGCCATGCTGCGCCGGTGCAACCGCACCGCCTGCTTGCGCCCGTCTGTCCATCCGCTTCCCTAGGCGCGGCGCAGGTAGTAGCGGGTCAGTTCGTAATCGGCGGTATGCTCCAGCAGCGCTGCCGGCAACAGCAGGCAATGCCGGCCATCGACCGTGCATTCCAGGCTTTCCTGGAAATTGAAACTGTCCGGCGGCAACACCACGCGCACTTCCCCCGGCTGGCCGCGGTTTTCCAGCAGCAGCGCCGGCATGCCGACGGCAGACGCTGCGCCGCGCACGCTCAACTCGACCGAGAGGGCATGGCGGGCCAGCGTCTCGATGCCGACCCGCGCCTCGTTGTCGGTTTCCCGAAAATAGCGGCGGACGATGCCGAGCAGCCAGTTGTTGCCGCCATCCGGGCGCAGGGACAACAAGGCGCCGACGTGCAGCCAGTCGGCCGGCAGGCCGCTGACCACGGCGCCGAGGCCGCCGCGGCTGACGTTGTCGACCTCCCAGCTTTCCATTTGCAGGCCGACCGGCTGGCCGCCAAACTCGTCGGAAAAAGCGACGTAGGCATTGACCAGGCCGTTGAGCACCGACATCCGGTGTTTGACGCGATGCCGATCATGCTGGCGCTGCGGTGGAATCGGCGCCAGATAGGCGACCAGATGCCGCAATACCGGAATCAGCGCGTGCCCCGAATAGCGGCCGCCAAGAGAAATATCGGCGGGCGCTTCGCCGCCGCTCTCAAGGCTTTGCAGCAGCGCGCTCAGTTCGGCATGGGCCGTGCCCGGCCGATAGAAGCGCTGGCTCGGCCGCGCCTCCGCGGGCATCTGCGCCAGACGCAGGGGCGGCTGGGCCAGTTGAAGATCCACCCAATACACGCAGTCGTGGCTGACTTCGGCGGTAAACACGAAACCGGAAAGAAAGTGTTCGATCAGCCGTTCGGCCAATTCGATTTCCAGCGGCGTCAGGCTGTCCGTCGAGGCGGCGTGGAAAATCATGATCTTCTGGTATTCCCGTGCCGGGGAACTGGCGATGCCGCCGCTCAGGGTCACCGTGCGCGTTGCCACGCCGGCCGCTTCGGCGGTCAGCAAGGTTTGCCCGAGACGCTGCCAGACCCCTTCGGCGGGCGGGCCGTAGCGGAAACGATCCCACTTCAGAAGCGTGCCCAGCGCGGCGATCTGGCGAGCGCAAAGGGCCGGCAGCAAGACCTTCAGATTTTCAGCCGCTTTGCCGCGAACGGCCAGGCCGTGCAGGCAGCGTTCGTAGACGTCGGAGAGCGTTTGCCAATAGCCATGGCTGAGCGACCACAGGCGTTCTTCCTCGGTGCGCGGCAGGGGCGAGGTATGCAGGTAATTGCGGCACAACCGGGCCACATGGCCCTGCACCGCATCCTCCAACTGCGCCGCCGCCTCGTACAGCCGATCGACGCTCAATCCGCCGGCATTGCGCGTCGACGCGAGCCACTCGACCACCTCGTCAAGCGCCTTGAAGGCGTTGTCCTTCGGCAAATCGGCGATGATCCGCCGCAGCGCCTCCGCATCGGCCAGGGGATGCAGCGTTTTTCCCGCGAACGCCTGATTTGGCCCAGCTTTTGGCCCCGTTCCTGGCTCCGTTACCTGATTCGACACACTATCCTCGCCTGGCAATTTCACAATTCGCTAGTGTAGCCCCAGATTCGTTCCTCGCGCAGCCGGAACGGCGGCGCGGAGTAGAATCGCCGCTTTCGATCCGACGGCACGCTTTTCCCATGCAGCAATACCTGGACCTCATGCGCCATGTGCTTGAACACGGCCACGACAAATCCGACCGCACCGGCACCGGTACGCGCTCGATCTTCGGCTGGCAGATGCGCTTCGACCTCAGCCACGGCTTTCCGGCGCTGACGACCAAGAAGCTGCACCTGAAATCCATCATTCACGAACTGCTGTGGTTTCTTCAAGGCGATACCAACATCGCCTACCTGAAGGAAAACGGCGTTCGCATCTGGGATGAGTGGGCCGACGCCAACGGCGACCTCGGCCCGGTGTACGGCAAACAGTGGCGGCGCTGGGAAACGGCGGATGGCCGCGTCATCGACCAGATCGCGCAACTGGCGCACAGCCTCAAGCACAACCCGGATTCGCGCCGGCATATCGTCAGCGCCTGGAACCCGGGTGACGTGGACCACATGGCCCTGCCGCCCTGCCACTGCCTGTTTCAGTTTTACGTCGCCGGCGGCAAGCTCTCCTGCCAGCTTTACCAGCGCAGCGCCGACATTTTCCTCGGCGTGCCCTTCAACATCGCCAGCTACGCGCTGCTGACCCTGATGCTGGCCCAGGTCTGCGGCTACCAGCCGGGTGAGTTCGTGCACACTTTCGGCGACGCCCACCTCTACGCCAACCACTTCGAGCAGGCCCGCCGGCAACTGACGCGCGCGCCGCGCCCGCTGCCGACGATGTGGCTGAACCCCGAGGTCAAGGACATCTTCGCCTTCCGCTTCGAGGATTTTCGCCTCGACGATTACGATCCGCTGCCGCATATCGCCGCGCCAGTGGCAGTTTGACCATCGGCCACTGCATTACAGCAAACCGCTGGCTCCCAAAGCAGCGCCGGCGGCGATGAACCATAGCGGATGCCAGCGGGTGCGCACGGCGGCGATGGCGGTCACGGCGAGGAGAACAAGCGCCGGGCCGCTCAAGCCGACCGATTGAGCGATCAGCGTTGCGCCGGAAAAAACCAGGCCGACGGCCAGCGGGGCGACGCCGAGGCTGATGGCGCGTTGCCAGCGGCGGCCGGCGAAACGCTCCCAGTGGTCGATCAGCAGGTAGATCAGCATGCTCATCGGCAGGCACATGGCCAACGTCGTTGCCAACGCGCCGGCCAGACCGGCGATCTGCCAGCCGATCAGGGTGACGACCAGCACGTTCGGCCCCGGCGCGGCCTGGGCGATGGCATAGAGATGGGTGAAGGTGGCGGCGTCGAGCCAGTGGTGCTGATCGACGACCAGGCGGTGCATCTCGGGCAGCAAGGCCGTCGCGCCGCCGAAAGCGACGAAGGAGAGGATGGCGAACTCGACGAACAGTTCGACGACCGTCGTCATGACCGCCCCAGCCGCCACCAGGCCAGCCCGCCGGATGCGGCCAGGCCGGCCAGCATGACCCACAGCATCGGCCAGCGCAGGCCGGCGACGCCGAGCGAGACCAGCGCGGCAAAGGGCAGGAACACCGCCTTGTCCTTGATGGCGCTGCCCATGCGCCAGGCCATTGCAAACAATAGACCGGCGCCGGCGGCGGCGATGCCGCGCAGCATGGATTGGGCGATGGGCAACTGGCCCCAGGCGTCGTACAGCATCGCCAGCAGCACGACGATGACGAACGGCCCGGCCAGCAGGCCGAGCGGCGCGACGATGGCGCCGGCCAGCCCGCCGTGGCGCTTGCCGACCACCACCGCCAGATTGACCACGTTCGGCCCCGGCAGAAACTGGCAGAGGCCAAGCTGGGCGTTGAACTCCTCGGCTGTCATCCAGCCGCGCCGCTCGACCAGCATGCGCCGGGCAAAGGGCAGCACGCCGCCGAAGCCGGACAGGCCGACGCTGGAGAAATCGAGAAACAGCGAGCGCAAAACCGGGCGGACTGGCGCTTGCGGCAACGGCGATTGGCTCTCGGTGTTCATATCCACTCAAGCCTGGGCGATACCTTCAAGCAACTTCTGCAATTCGCCGGTCTGGGCCATCTCTTTCATGATGTCGCAGCCGCCGATGAATTCGCCCCGGATATAAAGCTGCGGAATGGTCGGCCAGTTGGCATATTCCTTGACGCCCTGGCGGATGGCCTCGTCGGCCAGCACATTGACGGTGACGAAATCGTTGACACCGCAGTTTTTCAGAATCTGCACCGCCGTCGCCGAAAAGCCGCATTGCGGAAAGCGGGCGTCGCCCTTCATGTAGAGGACGACCGGGTTGCTGGTCACGGTTTGCTCAATGCGTTGCTGCACGTCGGACATGATTGCTCCAGATCAAAGAAAAGCGCCTGAAACGCGGTCGCTGCCGGCCAGGTCGGGATGGGTGAAAATGCCTTGGAGGCCGCTGGCGGACAATAAGTTCCGGCAGGCCGCTCCCTGTTCGTGACCGTGTTCGAGCACCAGCCAGCCGCCCGGATGCAGATGGGCGGCGGCGTTGGCGATGATGCGGGCGAGACAGCCGAGGCCGTCGCCGCCGTCGGTCAGCGCCTCTTGCGGCTCGCAAGGCAGGCCGTCGCCGGCCAGGTGCGGGTCGTCGGCGGCGATGTAGGGCGGATTGCCGACGATGAGATCGAAGCGCCGGCCAGTCAGCGGCGCGTACCAGTCGCCTTCGAGAAACTCGACCGCCGCGCCAAGACGGCGGGCGTTATCGGCGGCGACGGCCAGCGCCGCCGGCGAGAGGTCGACGGCGGTGACGCGCGCCGCAGGATATTCCAGCGCCAGCGACACGGCGACGATGCCGGAACCCGTGCCGAGATCGAGCACCGCCGGATGGTCTTTGCCTTGCAGCCGGGCCAGCGCCTGCTCGACCAGCGCCTCGGTATCCGGGCGGGGAATCAGCACCGCCGGCGAAACCTGAAACATGCGGCCGCGAAACTCGGCTGCGCCGACCAGATAGGCCAGCGGCTCGCCGCCGGCGCGGCGTTCGACCCAGTTCTCGAATTGCGCCTGCGCCGATGCGGCAAGCGGCGTTTCGGGCCGGGCCAGCAGATCGGCATGCGTGCAGCCGGCGGCGGTTTGCAGCAGCAGGCGGGCATCGAGCCGGTCGATGCGCTGGCGGGCGGCAGTCAGGGCCTCGGCCAGCGTCAAAGCAGGCGGGCGGCCTGTCCCTGCCTGGTCAGCAGCGACACCGCTTTTTTATCGAAGGAAACAAAAATTTCCGCGCCGAGCCAAGTCCCGTCATAGGCGATCACGCCATCGGCAAAATCGCCGCCGGCCTCCAGCAGCGCCAGACCCGCCTCGGTAGCCGGTCGGTTGACCACGACATTCCTCGTGTTCAACAAGGAACGCACCGCCGCCGCCAGATCCGTCCGTCCCACCCCGTAGCAACCGCGCAGCACCCAGACCAGTTCGCACAGGGTTTGCAGGCTCACCGCCACTTGTTTGGCCGTTTCCAGCAGGGCCACGGCGCGCGCCGTCTGGGCTTCGTCATCGTCGACCAAGGTGCGCAGCAGCACGTTCGTATCTGCCGTTATCTTCATGTGTCACCGGTCGCCGCGCCGGCTTCGGCAATGGCCTGGCTGATTTCCTCGATACTCAGGCAAGCGCCGTTGGTCCGCCCCTTGAGCATGCCTCGCAGTTCGTGGAATGAGCCTTTGGGCTGGGCGGCTTTGAGTTCGGCCCGGCCATCGGGGAGCAAATCGAGTTCGATCTTCTCGCCGGGCTGGATGCCCAGGTGCTGCAAGACATCTTTGCGAAATGTCACTTGGCCCCGCCCGGTGACGGTCAGTGTGCTCATGCGCTCTCCGTTCCTGATTTTCAAGCAATGTAATGCAAAAGTGCATTACAGACAAGACATGGTGCGCGCTTTGTTACGTTGCGGCGGCCAGTTCCGCCAGTTGCTCGGCCTGATGCTCGTGGGCCAAAGCGGCCAGCACCTCGCCGAGATCGCCGTCCAGGATGGCGGCGATTTTGTACAGCGTCAGGTTGATGCGGTGGTCGGTGACGCGCCCCTGCGGAAAATTGTAGGTGCGGATGCGCTCGGAGCGGTCGCCCGAGCCGATCAGGCTTTTCCTTGTGCTGGCGATGGCGCTCTGCTGGGCGCGCACCTGCACGTCCTTGATGCGCGCCGCCAGCACCTTCATGGCCGAGGCCTTGTTGGCGTGCTGCGAGCGGCCATCCTGACATTCGGCGACGATGCCGGTCGGCAGGTGGGTAATGCGCACCGCCGAATCGGTCTTGTTGATGTGCTGGCCGCCGGCGCCGGAGGCGCGGAAGGTGTCGATCCTGAGATCGGCCGGGTTGAGGTCGACGTCGCCAACCTCGTCGGCTTCCGGCATCACCGCGACGGTACAGGCCGAGGTGTGGATGCGGCCCTGGGTTTCGGTTTCCGGCACGCGCTGGACGCGGTGGCCGCCGGACTCGAATTTCAGTTGCGAATACACGCCACTGCTCGCGCCGCTGCCGACGATGCGACAGATGATTTCGCGGTAGCCGCCGAGTTCCGACTCGCTGGCCGACAGCACTTCGACCTGCCAGCGCTGGCGCTCGGCGAAGCGTGAATACATGCGGAACAGGTCGCCGGCGAACAGCGCCGATTCGTCGCCGCCGGTGCCGGCGCGAATCTCCAGCAGCACGCCGCGCTCATCGTTGGGGTCCTTCGGCAGCAGCAATTTTTGCAATTCAACTTCCAGTTCCGGCAGGCGGCCCTTGGCGGCGGCGATTTCCTCGGCGGCGAATTCCTTCATCTCCGGGTCGGCCAGCATCGCCCCGGCTTCGGCCAGATCGTTCTCGGCCTGGCGGAAAGCGCCGTAGCGGACGACCACCGGCTCGATCTCGGCCCGCTCGCGCGACAGCTTGCGGAATTGCTCCATGTCGTCGGCGGCATCGGGCGTCGCCAGCAGGCGGTCGATGCCATCGAGGCGGTCGACCAGGAGGTCGAGTTTCTGGCGGATGCTGTCCTTCATGGAGCGGGCCGGGGCAATGAACGGGGGCATCATGGTACCCGAGAACCCTCCGTCGGCGTCCAGCGGCGACCGCGTAATTCTATTTCTATTTCAAACGGTAATTATTGATATGCCGGGCGGCGCCAGATCGTCATTCCGCGCGTAGTCGCGGAATCCATGCAACGAGTGGATTCTGCGACTACGCTTCGCTCCGCGCAGAATGACGATTCTCGGCGGTTTGTTGTCGCTACGAACGAGAAATGGAATAACGTGCGTTCGTCGCGCATCAACGAACGTAATTTTGTATGATTCGCGGATTCGTTCGGATCCGCCGATGGCTACCTTCCATTGCGTCACCACTCTCGTCGAAACCCTCAAGGGTCACTGGCAGCAGTACCGTGCCAGCGGCGATTTCACGCTGTTCGTCGAATTCACCGTTTCCCTCAACAGCCTGATCGAACATCTGGCGGATCGCCACCTGCCGGGGCTGGCGCGCACGGCGCAGGAACTGGAAAACACGGCGCTGGCCCTGTTCGGCGATGCCACCCGGCACCCGCTGGCACCCGATCAGATCAACGCCATCGAGGGCAAATTTTTTCGTCTGCTCGATGAACTGAAGCGCCACGAAGATCCCCCGCTGCCCAGCCGCCGCCATTCCGACCCATTCGCCGATGAGGCCGACGACGCCGGGGGGCGTCGCCGCAGCGTGCTGGTCGTTGCTGCCGCCGAACATCCCTGGCTCAAGGCGCTGGGCGACCAGTTGGCCTCTTTCGGCTTCCCGCCCCGCATCGTTCCGTGGTTTGGGCTGACCGCCGATGAGCCGGCGCCGCTGGCCATTCTCTGCCTGCCGGATCTGCCCGACGCCTGGCCGGCCAACGCCGTGGCCGCCATCGGCGAACTGCGCGCGCGCTTCCCGGCCAGCCACATCTATTGCCTGGCGGTTCCTGCCGAACTCGAAAGCATCGTCCGCCTCCAGCGCGCCGGCGCCGATACCTGCGTTCCCGTCGCCAGCGGCAGCGCCGACATCCTGGTCCGGCTGCTCGATCTGGTGCGCGAGGACGAAACCGAGGCCGACCGCGTGCTGGTGGTCGAAGATTCGCCCACCGCCAGCGTTCTCGTCCGCCGCGCCCTCAGCCAGCATGGCATCGACAGTCTGGCCGTGGCCGATCCGCGCCGCCTGCTCGAAGCGGCTGCCAGCTACCGCCCGGACGCCATCCTGATGGATATGTACATGCCCTTTTGCAGCGGCGTCGAGGCCACCGCGGCGCTGCGCCAGATGGCCGAGTACCAGGCCCTGCCGGTGATTTATCTGTCGAGCGAGAGCGACATCGCGCAACAGGTCGAAGCCTTGCGCCTGGGCGGCGACCAGTTCCTGACCAAGCCGGTCAACCCGGTGGTGCTGGCGGCGGTGGTCAAGACCAAGATCGCCCGCTACCGTGAAATGCGTCGTTCCGGCCAGCATGATGGCCTGACCCGGCTGCTCAACCATTCGACGGCCAAGATGCGCCTCGGCCAGCGCGTCGCCGAGGCGCAGGCGAACGGCGGCCGCCTGGCCGTCGCCATGCTCGACATCGACCGTTTCAAGAGCATCAACGACACCTGGGGCCACCCCGTCGGCGACCAGGTGATCCGCAATCTGGCCTGGCTGCTGCGCGGCCGCCTGCGCAGCAGCGACCTGATCGGCCGCTATGGCGGCGAGGAATTCATCGTCGCCCTCTCCGGCACCGACCTGGCCGACGCCGTTGCCCAGCTCGACCGCATCCGCCAGGATTTCGCCATGCTGCCGCACAGCCACGACGGCGGCGTGATTCATGCCACCTTCAGTTGCGGCGTCGCCGCGCTGGCCGATCATCCCTCGGCGGCGGCATTGATTGGCGCGGCCGATGACGCGCTGCTGGAAGCCAAGCGCAGCGGCCG
>Ga0209629_10001342_pt1 | contig 15391 bp, 15 predicted proteins | sample TergutCu122P5_FD_187286 | JGI IMG/M metagenome (GOLD analysis project Ga0209629, IMG submission 187286) | Cubitermes ugandensis P5 segment gut microbial communities from Kakamega Forest, Kenya - Cu122 P5 (SPAdes) (version 2) | ecosystem: Host-associated > Arthropoda: Insects > Digestive system...
ATTGGAAGATGCGCAAAGCTTATTGGTTACTTTCAAATCGATATCCTGCTCGACCAATCGCGTACATGTATGGAAAATGGCTACCACATCGTCTGAATAATAAAATAATGTAAAAATATTTATATTATAAAACAGGATGAATTGCAATTATATTTTGAAAAAATAAGGTTAAATATAGGCAAAAAGGCAAAATTTTAATTCGTTATACTGAAAGTTCTAAATTCGTTAAAATGAAATGTTTTAACACACATTAAATAGGGAAAAGGGTAGGGACCTAAAAATAATTTCGCAGTTCTGAACATTTCGTTATACTGGCATTCGTTACAGCGACATTTTACTGTATTAAGCTTGTGGCCTTGTGGGATGTGACACCATGCATTTTGGTCTATTGTGTCTACCACACAGTGCAGTTGGAAGTTCCAGAAGAAGAAGATGAAAGTGATGATAACAATATTGTCATAGGTAATGAATAGCCTCCTCCTCCTCCTCTTCCTTCTTCTTCTCCACCTCCTACTTCTTCTCCTTCTTTTTCTCCTCCTTCTCCTCCTCCTTTTTCTCCTTCTCCTTCTTCTACGTTGTCATTGTTATTTTCATCATTATTGTTACACATTTTCAAGGCATAGGGTCTGGGTTTCAACCTTCACCAGGGTGTCACCCAGGACAACATACTCTAGTGACTGGTAGTAGCGTTCTGGATACACTACAGTTGGACATGGCACAGCTGGTGTGTGGTCAGTCAAATTGTCACCATGAAGGAGCACAGAGTGCAAGTGGACCAGCAAGTCTAGCCAGCAGTCAACCCAGTTCATCTCATACAAAAACAAGCTCTGATGTCCATCTCACAGCACCCAAGGGTAATCACCATATGTATAAAACAACCAACTAACTAATGTAGCAGGGGTGGCTAGGCTACATCTGGGCTTTAATTCCAGGCAGGAGTAGGAGATTTTTCCTCTTAACACTCAGACTGGATGTAGGGCCCACTCAGCCTCTCATTCAGTGGGTACTGGAAGATACTGTCCAAGAGTAAAGTGGCCAGGACGTGAACCTGACCACTCACCTCCATCTAGTGCCAATGGGAGGAGTTATACCACTCCCCTCCCAATATGCTGTCCTGTCATTCACAGATACAGTGTTACCTATTTAATAGCTATGGAGCAATGATCTTCTTGAGAAACTAATAGTTCCTAAGCTAGTCAAGAACTTCCTGCGTTTGATGTAACCCAAAGGCTCATTACTGTTTTTACAAAAGCATACTACACTTTGCTATCCTTAGACAGATGAATACATTACTAGTCCCCCCCATCATGTAAAATACACGGTGGTAGGATTATTTTATCCCTGGATTTCAGAACATACCGTCTCAACTTGTTTATGCATTTGGACTGCTCAAATTGCATTTGTGTTATCACCAGTACCACCTGAGCCAAGCTATGGCTGTTTAATCTTCTCTTACTAGTAGCAGAGTGCAAGTGGTCATAATTCACGTGTGATATATGTTCAGTTGAACTGTTTCAGCATTGACTTGTCATTTGTTGGTTTGTTTGTTTTTTGTTTGTTTGTTTGTTTGTTTGTATGCATGTGGGAGTTTAGGTCTCAGTATAATTAAATTCAGTTTTACTGGAAAATGCAGAAGTTTATAAAAGGGAGAGAGATGAGGATATTAGATCTAAATGTCAGAGTAGTGTGATAGTTCTACTTTATAACACTTTGAATGTGTTACAGCAGTAATTTACGTAATGTTTTCTGTCCCAGCTGCTTTGAGACTTACAAGTAGTGGTGACAGGCAAAACTTTTCCTGAATAATTATGGTATATATATATACACACACACACACACACACACACACACACACACATATATATGTACTTTTGTATAAGAATATGTTATGTTATATATTTTGACCTAGTTCCTATTCATCCCCTCTTCATTCTAAATTTTCAGTCATACAGTGTGAAGGAAGAGACCATTAGGGAGACTATGTGTAGGTGGTTTGATAAGATTAAGAAGAGATAGATTGTGATAATGTGAACTGAATTTGTGTGGCTGAAGATGGTATGCAGTGAATGGCAGCCTCTTTTGAACACAGCAATGAACATTTGGGTTTGTTAAGTGGCAGCCAGTTTGTTGACTGGCTGTTTGATTAAACAGTTTGGAGCTTCAGTATGCTTTGCTTTCATATTTTGCAGGGTTATTATTTGTTTGTTCCATGATTTTCCTCTTTTTGCCCAGGTGAAATTCTGATACAGTACCTTAATATGCAATTTGTCATTCATGATCCCATTATTTGTATCATATGCCATTGCATCAGGTGTCCCTTGAAATATCTTTCAAACTTCATAAGGTTACTGTGAATGAAATATGAGGTTTGTGGTGGACAAAATGGTACTGGACCATGTTTTTCTATGAGTATTTTGGTTTTCCCCATCAGTATCATTCACAGTGCTTCATACCCATCATCCATCACAAGTGCTTTGCAATATTTGCAACTGAAAACAATATTAAATAACACTTAAAAAATAAATGTGTCAAATTCTTGGCTATTATGGAACTGTTGGTGAAAACTGAGGAAACATCGGGAATGTTGCTGGTTGATTACAATAATTTTTATTTACTTGGTATGAAGTTAAAGGACTCCCACTCTTTCCTGCAAATTACTATCTCAATTTTGTACAGAACAGCGTACCATTTCTTTAGCGGAAAGTTTCTTCCCGGGTAGTGAGATCAAACATGTGGCTACAGTGTGGTTGAATTCAACCTTAACTGCGGTCAACAACCAATAGACTACTTGAACTGCTGTCATTAGTATTGTTAAATTGGTTGTGGAGGACCCCAAGGATGACCTCCCTGTTCACCATATCCCATTCCTTTTGAGTTCTCGTGCCGTGGATGCCTGAAGACATTGGTTTTTCAAGAGAAATTGCAGATGAGTTACTGTAAATCACAGATGCTGCTGCTGCTGCTTTCATAAGAAACAGTTTTGAAAGCATAAATAAAAAAAGACAACAAATTCTCTGTAAAACAAGTAAGATTATAGTTAGACATTGCAGTCAATCATTTAAAAAAATGGATAGTGTTGGTGATAAGTTAAACAGAATTTTTTTTACTGAACCAACAGTTTTCTTTTTATTTCATAAATTTTCAACAAATACATTGGCCACTAAAAAAGTAATAAGTAAGGCCCCATGTTTTTTTCTTAGCCATAACAAAGCTAGTTATGTGATATTTTGGTGATACAGACTTATAGTTACCAGCATATACATACAAAGTTGTCAAGACTTCAGACAAACTGCTGCAGAAATGCTTTAAAGTGGAGTCAGATAGTGGAATCTTACAAACAGTTTGATGTGATAGAATTCCTTGTTGTCAAGAAAGAATCTGTGGGTTACATCCACAAATATATCTGCATTCTGTGTGGAAGTGCTGAAATCGACAGAAGCACCATTGATGGTCAATGCAAGAAAGATGATGGCTTCCAAAACAGGAAGAGAAGAGCTCCGTGATCAGTCTTGCTCAGGCTGTCCAGTCACAGCTTAGCCCTGAGGTGCTGCAACTTGCTGATGTGTTACTTAAGAGGATCATTACATCACAACGCAGCAGGTGGCATGTAGTTTTTCAATTAGCAAAGGAAGTGCTACTCCATCCTTGATCTCACATTAGAAGATGTACACATGATGGGCTCCACAGAACCTGAGAGTCGACTACAAAACCAGGGGTTAAGCCATTTCTTCTGAGTTGTTGGCAAATTTTAAAGCTAAGGGAGAGCCCTTCGTATTCCAGATTGTTACAGCAGATGAAACTTGGATACATTATATTAAACTGGAGACAAAAAGCAGTCCATGGAATGGCATCAGCTGGAATCTTATGGGAAGAAAAAAGCCAAACAGTCTTGGTCAACATTCAAGGTCATGCTTGCTGTCTTGTGGTACTGTGTAGAAGTGATTCTTGTGGATGTGATGCCAGGAGGGGAGACAGTCAACACTGACACCTATGTCAGGACATTGACAGACTTAGGAAGCTTTTCAAACATTTTCAACCCCAAGAATCCAACATGAAGCTTGCTTCACCATGACAATACAAGGCCACATACAACTTTAAAGACTCATGAGTCCATCACGAAATATGCTGACACTGTGCTACCCCATCCAACCAACAGTCCCAGTCTATCATTGTCATATTTCCACCTGTTTTATGTCCTGAAGAATGATATATGCAGTATGAAGTTAGGGATTTATGACATTGTGATTCCTGCAGTGAGAACTTGGCCACTTGAGCAGGACAAGGCATGATACTGAAAATGCATACACACACTCATTCCTTGTTGGCACAAGGCCATAGAAATGGATGGATACTTTATATGATAGTAGGTTCTGGAGTCAATCAGTCACTCTTCATTATGTGTCATTTTTATGATTTAGGAACAAATATATACTAATCAAAGATATGGGGCATTATGTTCTTGGCAACCCTGACAGTTGATTGGACCATGTTGATGTGGCATTGTACTTTCAAAATAACCACTTGAATCACAATATTTATCCCAACATTCACAGTATTAATTTTTATTGAATAACCATCTGAAATTTAGCTGATAGTTTGTGGAACATCTCTTTAACCTGAGAAACTGTGATATTTACTGTTGTTTTTATGTCAAATAGTTTCGTTAGGAGCTTCCCGGAATGTGCTGGCTTCAAAGCAAACAATGGCTTTGCGTAGACAGGGTCAAGGCCCTGCAGCTACTTCTACACCGAGCCATTTAACACATTCATCAGATTATTTTGACCCTATTCTTTGGCGAGAGGTAAGTGAACCTAATGGAAAATCATTTTACATGACTTGCAGTGCCTGAAGGAATTCCATGAATTATTCAAAACTGTATAATTTTCTGTTGAAGTATATATCCATATTTGAAAACAAGAACCTGTTGTTAATTTCCTTTGGGATACAGTGAGAACTCAATTGCAGCTGAATATATTGTAATTAAACTTAATTATGGTATCCTTTGTTGTTGTTGTTAATTGTAAGTTATACTACATTACATGTTATGGAAACATTCTATTTTAGGAACGTATTCGGGCATTCAGTAACCTGATTGATCAGATTCATTTGCCACCAGTAAGCAACGAAAGTGACACTTCATCAAACAGAGCCATTCTTGTCACCAGAGTTGGGTATGTTTTTTTTTATGCAGTGAGCTCAAAAACTGATAATTTAGACTAATTGACCATATTGTTTCCTGCATTTTAGTAAGGGTAACAGTTCTGGTGATTTCAGTTAGCCCATCTACCCTGTTGATTCTTTTAAACACCCATTAAAATTTGCTGCTAAATATAGTCAATGCAGCCAAGTTTTGCTGTACCACAAAACAACTAATTTCTGGCAGTCATAACATGAACTAACAGAAACAATGTGCATGCAGTTTATTTGCCAAACCATTCCTACACATTAGCATCAGTTACAGAACTTTGTTTGACCTTGTGTGCATCTGATCACTATGCATCTAATGAAGTTGAATGCAATTGGCTATTGCTTAGGGTCTGTCATTTTGTTTTACATGTTTTAACTGAATCATGAGGGGCATCATTTGCTGCACAAGAAAACTGTTGACTTAACAATATTGTGCTGTCAATTATGTGTAAGATACATGTTATCTTTTAATACAGCGGTGGTGGTGGTGGTGGTGGTAGTAGTAGTAGTAGTAGTAGTAATAGTAGCAGCAGTAGTAGTAGTAATAATTGCAGCAGCAGCAGTAGTGGTAGTAGTGTTTGTGTGGAAGTTGAGGCTCCTCACTCTGAAAACTAGTAGCTAAACTTTTTTCATTATGAAAATTATGTGTTCATTCTTTAAATTTGTTTTGTCTGTTGCTGACAACAGTTTCTGTGACTGACCTATAGATGAGTTCTGCTGGATGACATCTTCATTTGTCATGATTATGGGGGATGAAATGTTTTATGCATTCACTGCAACAGCAACATGACTTTGTAACAGATGTGTAAATCACTCTGGTTTATGAAAATTCTCACTTGTACTTAACATCCTTTTTTAGTTGTTATAAAGTGGAATATCACTTACTTCATAGGGAGAGAGTGCTTCAGCAGGCAGCAGTAAAGGTTGAGGTGGGGAGTTTTAAAGAATTAAGTACAGTGGTCTGCTTAATGTGCACCAATTTCCCTTAGCACATTAAGCAGGAAGCAGAATATGAAAACTTGCCCCAGAATTTTATGGTTTGTGGCAGGACTGCCCCAAAACTGTAAACGCCATAATCGCTTCTTAACCCAAGTTTAAGTTGTTTGTTTTGCTCCATAAATTGCATCTTTTAAATTATAAACAGAGCACAATGACATAGTAACAGAAAATTAAACAAGGTAAATCGGTAGCTCCTACTGAACATTCTGCCATATGCCCAGCTGAACCCTGAATAAAATTGTGTATAAATTTGATATTATACATGTTTTGTACAGTAATATATATGGGTTAATTTATTTACAACTTACTGCACTAGTTCATATGTAAAGGTTACTCCAGCATGCTGCAGTCATTACATATGGCCATCCTTATGGAATGCATGTTACACTGAGGTTATTTGTAGTTCAAATGTAACATCATAATTGGCATTATTTGTATTTATATGTACATATGTTTCATTATTCAATTTATATTTTAGCATGTACCAGTGGTTGTGTTATATTTTAACTATACAGCGTGATTCAGGAGGAATCTGCAGTACTTTGGGAAATGGTAGTATGTGTGATTCTAAGCAAAAAAATTCATACGAACATGGGTCCAATTTTGGACGGTTATGGAGTTATGGGCATTTATTAATTCCCGTACACGCCCTTGTGTGAACCGCGTCTTACAGAACCAGCTGGCGGGTGACATACTCAACTTGGTAGCTTATCGTTTGTGTTGCAAGCATTATGTGTGTCACATGACTCGCGCAGTTCACAACCGAGCGGCGCCTGTTTTGCGGCCGGCGGTGGCATTTTCAAAAACCAGCTTTAAGCACAGGTCAATTCAAATTAAAGGTAATTTCACGAAGTCAACTTTACATTTATACTTTAAATGTATCATGTATTATGCTGGTTTATTATTTTGTTCCGTTTATTGTCAATAATTGTTACCTTCTATTCTAAGTTTCAAGCGGTCATAACTTCGTAACCGTCCAAAATCAGACCCATGTTCGTATGAACTTTTTTGCTTAGAATCACACATACTATCATTTCCCAAAGTATTGCAGATTCCTCCTGAATCACCCTGTATGTAGCCTGTGTGTAATGTGTACTTCCTGAGGATGGCCGTGTGTAGTGGCCAAAACATGTTGGAGTAACTTTTATATATGAACTAATGCAATAAGTTAGAACTAAATCCACCTGTATAAAATTGTTTATGTTCAAACCCATATAAAATGGAACGGTATTGAGTATTAAGAAGTAGGATTTTTTTGTATGTATGTCAGTGTTGCTGTGCGACAATACAGTGGCTGGAAGCAGAACTAAGGAGGGCATGAAATTAGCATGATATATATCTCTTTTAGGAAAATACCAGACACATCTGTGAATGCAAACAGGGACTGTTCCCCATCACCACCTCAGCAACCTCCTCCAGGTACATACTCAAAAGTAAGCACAGCTGAAACATCCCTGTTTAGCTGGACTCCACCACTTTTATCCAGTGTACCTCATGGTAAGCCATCAAATTTTACAGCTTTTTTACCAACGAAAAGATACGTACTTGAGTTTCAGGCTAAAAAATTTAAGTCCCTTGTAGTTTTGTAGCAGATGCTCTGAGTTGGTCGACACAGTAGTAAATTTTGTAGTGAATCTTAATCAGCTGTTGTTTTGCATACTGATATTTTTGTCTTTAGCTGGGGGAGGCTAATTGTAATTTAAATACTGTCAGGTGAATGCTTTAACTGTGTTCATATCTGTCAAGTGTTTTGTGTATGAAAAATTACCCATTCGTTTGTCAGGTGAATGGTTTAATATTTCCAGTGCAGAGAGAGTTGGGTGCATCCAGGCAAGAGCATGACATAGGACCAGGGAACCAACCTGAAAAAGAAGAACAAAAACAAAGAAAGGATAACAGGTAATTGTGTGCTCATCACCTCGCCGTATGTGGTTCCAATTCATGTAATGTAACATTTGTCATGTTTATGAAGGCTGGCTTGTTTGTTTAAAGTAACCAGAACTCATTACATTCCCTGTTTCTGTCATACACAGTAAAACCTCATTAATTGAATATTGATTAATTCAAAATACATGTTAATTTGAAGCATACATCATTCCCCAGCTGAAAGTATAATTTAAAGTGTTAATTCAAAATATGGTTAGTTTTTAGTTCAAAGCAGTTTCCCAGTCCAACAGTGGCTAAAATTTATACTGTTTGAAACTATTTTAGCGTGGACTGGTGTTATGTAAATGAAAATCTCAGTAGTATGTTCATTTTACACCCCTCAAAATTCTTTCAGCCATGTAAAATGCAGTTGTGCTTGAGTGGGTTTCCTGTTGAGCATCAAACCTACTTGAGGCAAACATGGCACATGCCAAGTCATTATGTGTTCTGCTGGCTGCTGTGAAATTCAAAACAAAGAAGATGCATCTTTTGATGCATTGAAAAATGCCATGACATATCACATATTGTATTTTGAATTTTTTATTCCACACAGTGCAGGAAGTGTGAGTGAAAAGAAGAGAAAAATGTGGTTAAGACAGTAGCAGGGAAACCAGATGTCATTACAGAAGTTGACCAGAATAAAGGAAGTACAAGTGAAATAACCCAGGATTTTGAAATCCCACTCTCCACTCTGTTGACATATTTAAAAAGTGTGGATTCCATTCAACAGCAGGCTTTTCAATGGGTGGTATTTCAGAACACTTGACAATATGTGGAGCAGAGCATGGCGATATGAAAAATGAGCTGTTTTAATTGTTTTGCCATGCTTGATAGAACAGTACTGCCGTGGATGGCCAGAAGGTGAAAAGGAAGTGTCATGAAATATCCCTGTAGATGGGCATTGATTTTAACTGCTCCACTGGATGACTGTACCAGTTTTAAGAGAGATGGAACATTACATTACAATCAATGAGCAGAAAAGGTGCTTCAGCAGATGTTGATTTTGCATGTAAATGGCAAGAACATGTAAAACCAATCATTACCCAGTATTCCTCAAAGGGAATTTTAAATCTGGATGAATTAGCACTTTTTTGTAATGAGAACCTGAAGGAGACTCTGGCATTAAAGGGTGAGAAATGTCAGTGAGGGTAAGGTTAAAAGACAGAGTGATAGTCTTGTTGTGTTGCAGGGCTGTTGGCAGTGAAATACTTCATCCATTAATTGCTAGTAAGTTCGAAAAGCCATTCCTCTAAAGATTGGAGGCATTACCTGTGTGACTACAGATCATAAAAAATGCTTGAATGCCTGAAAGATTGTTTATAGAGAGTGGCTGATCTCTTTGGAGAGGAGGATGGCATGCCTGAACAAGAATGTGCTTGCTCTGTGGAGCTGTGTGCTGCCCACAATGACGAGAGCATTTCCTTGAAACCTACTGCCAAACACCACCACTTATGTGCAGCCACTGGACCAGCTTATCATATACTGTATAAAACAAGCAGCCTGAAGGAATGTGGTACTTTTTTTTTTTTGCAAGAAGTAATAGTAATGTTCCTGCAGAAAATGTAAGAAAATGGAACCTTATGGATGGCATGCAAGTTGTTACAGTGACATGGAAATCCATCAAAACTGCTTTGTGAAATGTGGCTTCAGCACTGCAAGTTTAGTCATCACCAACAATTATGAAGAAAACTGAATGGGTTTAACCACAATGCCACTTTGATTGCACCAGTACTTTTGACAAGTTTCCTAATGTCAACAAATTTGTTGCTAAAACTGATGATCAGCCAACAAGTTTGGACAGCCCTGGCCCCAGCTCCATGCTTGTCATGGGATAGAAAGAGAGAAGACAGGAAATATGGCCACTTCCCACCTGACTACCTCATGAAGATGCTGAAATCAGTAGGAAGTTTGATGCATATGAGAGAATTGTATAAGCTATGGATGAACGGCAAGATTTTATATCAGAAGTGTATAAAAACAGTATGAAACAAAGGTCAGTTGACTCCTTTTTAAAGAAATAATGAATGCAGATCTAAGTGTGAAAAACATGGCATCAATAACTTGTGATAAGAAGACAGAAAATTTGCCAGTTTCTGCAGTGTTCAGAGTATTGGCATACCAACCCAAATTGAGTATTACAAAGAATTAAGTACTAACTGGGTTTGTTTTGCAAATTTTTTCCTAAGTTTAGGTTTATTATTCTGTTTATATTAACTGCAAAAAATATTTTGTAGTGTACATCATGTTAGCCCCTTTATTTTTGAGGGTGGATGGTTAACAACTTGTATATTGGTTCCATTGGTATTGTATTTGCTTACCTCCACTTTTTTTTTTCTTTTTTATAGTTCAACAGATGACAGAAGTAAGCCTTCCGGAACATCTTGATTTAATGTGCAATTGCTGTGTTACTGTGTTTTATTTGCTATGTAATTACTTTCCTGTTGTATGGACATACTATGCCTGTCATAGAGATTCTCAAATCTTTGTTGTTGCCACCTGCTGCAGATAAATTGTATTGTTCTAAGAAGTATGTATAACATACAAAATTGACTTGTTGAGGTCTGTGGTTATCTTAGTGTCAGCATTCCAGTACAAAATTCAGGGAGCTAGATCAAAGCCGTAGGAAGAAGTCTCAAGGATGGTAGAGGTAGCAACACTGGAGGCTTCCGCCTTTGTGGCTGCTGTTATATTCCCCTCTAGTCCTCTCCTGCCTGCATCAGTCAGCACAAAATGCTTGTCACTATTGAAGTCATATGATTATAATTATGAACATTTATGTGATTGGAATGGTATAATGACCAGACATCTAAAGTGTAACACTGCAAGAGGGGTGTGAAGAGGATAAATCTTTGGCTTCAGTAATGTTTCTGTTATTTCATAAATTACTTTCAGTCTGAAATTATGGTTTGTGGCATAAATTTAGTACAGTTTGCAGTTCATAATTACAAAGTGAGAGAAAATTAATTAAGTAATCATTCTACAGATTCAGAGATTATTGCAAGTTGGTTGAGTGACTAGATGTCCATTATTTCTTATGGCAGCCAGCATCGTGTATAACGAATGTCTGACACTTTGTATTGTGCGATATATTTTAGTGTCTGATGTAGCAGTGATAGAGAGTGAAATGGCTATAAATTTATTTCTTGAGCCACTACAGTCTTTACTAAAATATGAGTAGCAAAATAACAACATATTCTGCACAAGAAAATGCATGCTTTACATTACAGTGTGGTGTTTTGAACATAAATCCTATTATTTACCTGTTAATGGGAAGTCCATTGCCATGGGCTAATTACTTAAAACCAATGACTGATTTTGAAATGTTACATTTATCTGAGGTGTTCTGGAAGAGAAAAATATCTGGAATGCTTATTCTAGGAAGCCACTGCTTAATATTAATGAAGGAAACTGTCAGACTCCAAACAGTGATAGATTATATTAGGTAAGGTTAGTGTATAGTTTTCTGTTCTGTGCAAAGCAGGTGAACCTGAAGCACATGCATGTAAATTATTGAGAGCACTTGATATTTAGAGTGACAATACTCACTGGTGTGGTGTAATGTGTGATAAAGGAGTTGCCTTGCATCAGAATCACAGTTCTGTAACAAGTGTTCACTCAGTTACAGCTGTCATTATGAGACAGATGATGATATAAAATTAATGGTTGGTTGGACACTTGCTTAATATGTTTTAACAGACTAAATGTCCTTCCGCAGTTAACAGAATCAGAAGTGATCATGGCAATTGGTAACTGGGGTGGCTGCAGTCCATACACAGAATGTGTGGAGATGGTGGTACATAGTTCCTTATAGATCAGTGAATAATATACTTAGAATGTGTTAAAATCTTAATCAGAATTCACAGAACTTTATTATCAAAAATCGTTTTTATTTTATACCTAAGTGAAAATTTATGTTGTTTACCATTAAGATGGACTATTAAACTAGGCAAGAAGTAGAGTACAGTTTACAAAGTACAAATTGTTGCTGGATTGCATTGTCTTGTGTAGTGTGTGATAGCAAAGCTACCCTGCATGTAAACGTACCAGATGGCCTTGTCTGTTGTAGCTCATGATAGCAAAGTTGTATTGCATCTAGTCAATACCCAGTGTCAACATGTATGTATCTCCAATCACTGTTCCCTCTACAAGAAACCCCTGCCCCTTCTTTTCCTTGTCTTTTTGATTAGGATACTGTATTAAATTGGGAGCTTTCATAGAGGCATCATTGAGGAAATAATTGCAGTACACCTAACTCGAATTGATTATTTACATTTATAATTTGCTTGTAATCAGACCTGTGATTCTGTCTCTGGCTTTAAGGAAGTGAAGATATGGATGCTAGTAATCCACTTTTGACCTGACCATATGAGTTTGGCTACACCTGCATTGTTCACTGTTCCTATCAGACCATAACAGCTATCGCATGATGTCTTAGGCTGTGTAATTTATGTTAGCATCTGGTTTTTATGTGACATATGGTTCCATGAATTTCTGCCACGTGTGCTGGAGGACAGTGTACAAACTCTTTTGCTGGATAATAGTAATCTCTTAAAAACCTTGAAAATGAGAATGTCTGCTGGTATGAACATTGTACTTACGGGAAGCAGCAGATGGGGACTGTGTTGGTCATTCCTTCCATCTCAAGTAGCATACAAATGACTGCTGCTTCCAGCTTGATTGCCCAGCTTACTCTTCTGGAAGCAAATACCCATGTACTCCAGTACAACACAAAACCTATCATTTTACTTGTCGTTGTCCACATAAATCGATCATTGTGCATAAAAACAGTAACTTGTGTCAAATATTGACTTCCCTTTCGGCCAAAACATAATGATATGTACAAAACCAAGTAAAAGTGGAAAAACCCAATGTTCTTCCCTGGATTGTATAACTCAGTAGGAACATTGTGATTTTTATTACAAGAATTGGTTTTATGTATGTGCCTTGTGTATGGGGATATTTAAATTTTCCTACAGCAATAAACGTGTAAGAACTAAGTGTCACTAATGTGTGTATTCCCATACATGGGCACTGTTTCAGTGAGGTTTTATTAGTCAAACTGATCTTGAACAACAGGTATTTAATGTTAGACTCAGTTACGCACCTTGCTGTTACATATGCTTTTGATCTAACTATATCAAGTACATCAGTCATTGTGTTTCCAGACGAATGTGAAAAGCATTTCCATCTGCAACTCTGCGTGTGTCATGCAACCTTAAAGTAGCATTCCCAAAATTAGTCGTTATCGAACTAAGAATTTTTGTTATTCCTTTGTTACAGTGCTTTAAATCTTCGTTGAAATATGTGTAAGCTAGTTAATTTTAAAACCATCATTTTAGCACATGAGTCTGTCCCCTTCCTTAACAGTTTATTTCATTATCATTTATTCATGACAAAAGAATGAAGTTCTTACAGAATCGTGTCAGTACAAAATTCTTGTAAGCTAAAAATCTTAAGGTGGAGGCTGCATGTATAAGAAAATTGCCGCATTGCCACAGGCATCCATATGTAATAAGTTATGTGAAATATGTGTTACTTTTTACATGTCTCACTTAAAAGATGTTTGCCAGAAGGTGGGTATATTGAGGTGCTGTGTGATACGATGTGATTGTTATAGCTGAATAATTTTAAACCTCATATACTCACCATCAGTTTCATGAGATACTACTGAAGGCAAAGCATAGAAATTGGGGAATATAAATGTGTTTAATCTGCAAATAGAGTAATGCAGATACTGCTCTTGTCCTTAATACAGAATGCATCACAGTATTGCTTGTATTTGATAATAATTAGAATATAAAAATTTTATATCCCCTTTAAAATTTATAATATGAAACACTCTTTTACTCTATTCTGATATTGTGTGATTATTCTAAAATGCAGTGAAATATTTACATATTTTTTTCAGTGAGAGACAGTGGATTATAAATTAAGGCAGAGGAAATCCTTAAACAAATGGACAGAAACCTTGAAAAATTAAATCACTTATTACATAGAGGATGCAAAAATGTATGGGCAGGAGTAAACATAGCGACACATTCGGGTTCTTAACATGGCTAAGTGGTTCAGTCATCTAATCAGCAGTGACAGATGCACTGCTGAAGTGCAGGGTTTTTGTAAACTTAATTAGTATAGTTGTGACCTATAAACACAGTTACAGAAATAGCTATGTTTTACATACTGACTCTCACTGGTAAGCTCTTGTGTCTGAAATATCCAGTTCGTACTACAGCGAGGGAGCAATGTGTAATAAGGTCCCTAATATTGAAATTCGGAATGGATCAACAAGAAAGTTTTCCATGATAATTGACGGTGTTAGTACTGCAACTGGCCACTCATTTCCATCCACTGCAGAATTTCAGACAACAGGGAACTTTGTCTGCTGTCCTCTACTTTTCGTGGCATAGGACAACTTTATCTCCATCTCTGCTGTAGCAGTACACTTAAAAGTAATTAAGTATATTTGATAGTTGATACCATCAAACATTTGATTATGAATAATTTCCAAAATTGTAGTAATTTTCATCCAGACAACTGTAATTAATTATCCTTCTTGGATTCAAACATATTTCATTCCTCATGTATCAAAATGTGTCCAGAGGTTTTTTTTTTTCTGTCCAACCATTATGTAGAGAGAATATTGAGAGTGGTACAGTGGAATTAACTATGAAGATTACTCCTCTTCTGGGATATGGTACACTGTAGTCTGATAGAAATTTGTCAGTTTTTAGGGGGTTCATATCTGTGAACTAATTGTTAAAATTGAAGAAAATAACAAATGCCTATGTTATAATGTAAAGTTTTTACAATTAAAGAACTAAAACTCATATATGTTTTGACCCTTTTGGCTCAGGGAGTGTACATCAATGTGTGTGTAAAATGTAGATTATAAATAGATAAAATAAGTTAAAATTGTATTAAAAATCATTTAATACAATTTTAACTTAATTTATGTACATTTTATACAAATGTTGATGTACACTCCCTGAGGATGACCCAATGTGGTTGAAACATGTTGGAGTTACATAGTGCTTTAACTGTAAAAACTTTACATTGTAATATAGAGCATTTGTTGGTACTTTCTTGAAATTGTCGGTGTTTGGAGGTAGAACAATAAGACTTATGCTTATAACCCATTGATATAAGGATAGGGTTGACTGTGGCAGGATTCTGAGCAAACCTGTGGAAAGAAGGGGGAGGAAAAGAGTGGAGCTCCTACCCTGAACATGGAGGCAGCAGGTTTGATGAAAACAATGGTGAATTTCTCCCACTCTACTGG
>Ga0209629_10001343_pt1 | contig 15388 bp, 14 predicted proteins | sample TergutCu122P5_FD_187286 | JGI IMG/M metagenome (GOLD analysis project Ga0209629, IMG submission 187286) | Cubitermes ugandensis P5 segment gut microbial communities from Kakamega Forest, Kenya - Cu122 P5 (SPAdes) (version 2) | ecosystem: Host-associated > Arthropoda: Insects > Digestive system...
CCCCCGGACGTGCTGGCGCAGTGCCGGGTGCAGGCGGCCGCCATGTGGGCGGACGGCAAGCCGAAGAAGTGGTACTTCGCGGTGCCGATCGTGGCGATCTGGCTGATCATCTTGTTCTTCGTCGTCAAGGCGATCTGGTTCTGAGGCGTTGCCGTCGCATTGGGCGGCGGCTTTTCCCACCGGCGGTTCTGGCTAGAATTCACCTATGCCCCGCATCGTCGAAGAAGACCTCGCGTCGGTGCGCGAGCGGGCCCGCATCGAGGACGTCGTCGGGTCGTATGTGACGCTGCGCCGCGCGGGTGCCGACATGACGGGGCTGTGCCCGTTCCATGACGAGAAGACGCCCAGCTTCCACGTCACGCCGTCCAAGGGACTGTTCTACTGCTTCGGCTGCGGGGCGGGCGGTGACGCCATCAAATTCGTCCAGCAGATCGAGAATCTGGGGTACGCCGAGGCCATCCAGCAGCTGGCCGACCGGTTCGGCATCGAGCTGCACTACGAGGACGGACCGTCGCGCGGCCCGTCGGCCGGCCTGCGCCAGCGCATCCTGGCGGCCAATCAGGCGGCGGCCGACTTCTTCGCCGCCCAACTGCTGACGCCGGCCGGCCTGCCGGCCCGCCGGATGCTGGGCGAACGCGGCTTCGACAAGGCGGTCGCGCAGCGCTTCGGCGTCGGCTACGCCCCGAAGGACGGCCAGTCCCTGCACGAACACCTGAACGCGCTCGGTTTCAAGGACGACGAACTGGTCCAGGCCAACCTGATCCGGGCGAGCGCGGGCTGGGACGTCTTCCAGGGCCGCGTCGTGTGGCCGATCCGCGACTCGTCGTCCGTGCTCGGATTCGGAGCCCGCCGTCTCTTCGACGACGACCACATGCCCGCCAAGTACGTCAACACGTCCGAGACCCCCGTCTACAAGAAGTCGCGCGTGCTATATGGCCTGGACCTGGCGCGCGGTCCGATCGCCAAGCAGGGCCGGGCCGTCGTCATGGAGGGATACACGGACGTCATGGCGGCCCACCTGTCGGGCATCGATACCGCGGTGGCGAGCTGCGGCACGGCGTTCGGCGACGAGCATGCTCGTCTGCTTCAGCGCTTGATCGGCGTGCCCGAGCAGGGCGAGGTCATCTTCACATTCGACGGGGACGAGGCGGGCCAGAACGCGGCGCTCAAGGTGTTCGCCCTGGTCGACCGTTTCGCGGTGCCGACATCGGTGGCCGTCGCGCCCGACGGCCTGGATCCCTGCGATCTGCGGCTGCAGCGCGGCGAGGCGGCCGTCCGCGACCTGATCGAGCAGCGCGTGCCCCTGTACGACTTCGTGATGCGGCACGCGTTGAGCGGCTTCGACCTCGACCGCGCCGACAGCCGCGTGGACGCCGTGCGCGCCGCCGCCCCGATGGTGGCGCAGGTGACCGACCCCGAGAAGCGCACCGCGTTCTTCGCCGTCGTCGCCGGCATTGTCGGCATGGACGAGCAGCGCGTCCGCGAGATCATCGCGAAGGCCGGCCGGCGCCTGGCGTCGGAGCGGCGCCAGCCGATCCGACGCGGCGGCGCCGAGGCCGGCGTGCGTCCCGGACCCGTCGTGGGCGAGGCGCAGGCGCTGCCCGGCGAGGGCGCCGCGGAGGAGGTGCCGGCGATCCCGTACCCGCCGGCCGGCGAGCCGAGCTTGGCGGCCGAGCGTGGCGTGTGCCAGCTGATGCTGCAGGCACCCGCGTTCTTCACGACCGATTGGGGTGGGCTCGCGGCGGCCGATTTCCGGCATCCCGCCTACCGCGCCGTCTTCGAGGCCGTGTCGGCCACGCCCTTCGTCGCGGACGGCTGGGCGGGGCGCGTGATGGACGCCACGCCGGACGAGGGTGTCAAGCGCCTGGAGGTCGAACTGCAGGTGACGCCGCTGCTGCGAACCCCGGACGCCGCCTACGCCGACGCCTACGTCGCCCGCGTACGGCTCGGCCGGTTGGGCGCCCAACTGGACACGCTCAAGGCGCGTCTGCAGCGCATGAATCCCGTCACCCAGGCGGCCGAGCAGGTGCCGCTGTTCAAGCAGGTCATCGAGATGGAGGCCATGAAGACCGCGTTGACCCGGCAGGCCGCCGGCATCGGCTGACGGCGGGCTCTCAGGCGGCGATGCCGTCGCACGTCCTGGCCAGGTCGTCCAGGGCGCGTCGCTCGAGACGCCTGACGGCGCTCGGCGCCATGTCCAGATCGCCGGCCAGGGCCTTATAGCTGCGGGGCGGGGTGCCGCGCAGGCCGAATCGTTGTTCGATGATCGCCCGGCCGGGGCCGTCCAGGTGCCGAAGCGACCGCCACACCGCGTCGGCCGGGTCGTCTCCGGCCGGGGCCGCGATGGATTCGTCGACCGTGGTCAGGCCGCGCGGGGGCAGCCAGGCTCCGGGCTTGGTCCGCAGCCACCAGTCGGGGTACTGGCCGGTGGTGCGGTGAGCCAGGCAGACCCGTTGGGCGGCGACCGTCAGGCGCGGCCAGGCCAGCGTCGAGAAGCGCGTCCCGCGCCGGTGGTCGAAGCTGCGGATCGCCCCGCCCAGCGCCAAGCAGCACTCCTGCAGCACGTCGTCGACGTCGATGCCGTAGCGCCGGGCCCAGCGGTGGGCGACCAGGGCCGCCAGCCGCAGGTTGGCAGCGTAGAAGCGTTGCCAGGCCGCCTCGCCGTCGGCCCGCACGGCGCGCAGCTCGTCGGGCGTCGCGTAATCGGGGCAGCCGGTGGCCAACAGGTGATCGGCGAAGACGCCGGCCTCGATGCGGCGGGCCAGGTCGACCTCGTCCGCGGGGGTCAGCAGTGTGCATGTCAGGTTCATGGCTCCACTGTTCCCCGCCGGCCCGGACCGCACCAGAGCCGTGGACGGAATCGGCGGACAACACCGAGTCGTCCCCAATGCTGATGTCGCCGGGTTGCACGTTGTCATACACCCTGGGCCTTCCGGACAACACCTCGGACAACAGACCGGTGGACGACGATGGCCCGTCGGGCCGGCTCATCCACAGGCCTCACGCCCGTCACCTAGACTTGGGGCGTGAACGATCTGCCGATCGGCATCTTCGACTCGGGCTTCGGTGGCCTGACGGTGGCGCGCGCGATCGTCGACCTGCTGCCGAACGAGAACATCGTCTACCTGGGCGACACCGCCCGGGCGCCGTACGGGCCGCGGCCGATCGCGCAGGTGCGCGACTTCACGCTGCAATGCCTGGACCGGTTGGTCGACGATGGTGTCAAGCTGCTGGTCATCGCCTGCAACACCGGCTCGTCGGCCGCCCTGCGCGACGCCCGGGAGCGGTACCCGGTGCCGATCGTCGAGGTGATTCTGCCGTCCGCCCAGCACGCCACCGCCACCACGCGCACGGGGCGCATCGGGGTGATCTGCACCCAGGCCACGGCCACGTCGCGCGCCTACAACGATGCGCTGGCGGCGTCCCCCGTGCAGGTGACCACGGCCGTCTGTCCGCGGTTCGTCGAACTGGTGGAGGCGGGCGTGACATCGGGGCCCGAGGTGATCGAACTGGCCGAGCAGTACCTGGCGCCCCTGAAGCGGGCGAGCATAGACACGCTGATCCTGGGCTGCACGCACTATCCGTTGCTGTCGGGCGCGATCAGCTACGTGATGGGTGACGAGGTGTCGCTCGTCAGCAGCGCCGACGAGTGCGCCAAGGCCACGTTTGCGACCTTGACAAGGCAAGACATGCTTCGTGACGGCACCACGCCGCCCCAGCGGAGGTTCATGACGACGGGCGACCCGGCCCGCTTCGAGGGCTTGGGACGCCGCTTGATGGGCGGCTTCGTCGAGCATGTCGTCCAGGTGCCTGTCGAACCGTCCACCGACAAGTGACCTGGGCAGTCCGCCGACGGCCCGCCTGACAGACGCTCAGGGTAAGGTGGCAGACATGGCAGAAAGACCCGATGGCCGCACCACCGATCAACTCAGGCCGTACGTCTTCACGCGCGGCTGGCTGGACCACGCCGAGGGCTCGTGCCTCGTCGAGTGCGGTCACACGCGCGTGCTGGTCGCGGCCAGCGTCACCGAAGGTGTGCCGCGCTGGCGCAGCGGGTCGGGGCTCGGCTGGGTGACGTCCGAATACGACATGCTGCCGCGGGCCACCAACACGCGCAACGACCGCGATTCCCGCAAGGGCCGCGTCAACGGGCGGGCCCAGGAGATCTCCCGGTTGATCGGGCGCTCGCTGCGCGCCATCATCGACTACAAGGCGCTGGGCGAGAACACCATCGTCGTCGACGCCGACGTGCTGCAGGCGGACGGCGGCACGCGCACCGCGTCGATCACCGGGGCGTACATCGCGTTGGCCGACGCCGTGGCCTGGATGCGTCAGAAGGGCTGGCCGGTGGGTGAGCCGTTGAGGGATTCGGTGGCGGCCGTCAGCGTCGGCGTCGTGCGCGGCGAGCCGATGCTCGACCTGTGCTACGACGAGGACTCGACGGCCGAGGTCGACATGAACATCGTCGCCACGGGCGACGGCCGGCTGATCGAGGTGCAGGGCACGGCCGAGGGCGCCCCGTTCGACCGCGCCATGCTGGGCCGCCTGCTCGACCTCGGCCAGGCGGGCTGCGCGCGGCTGACGACGCTGCAGAAGAAGGCATTGGACCAGTGAGCGCCCGGGTGTTTCTGGCCACCAACAATGCCAAGAAGCTGGCGGAGCTGCGGCGAATCGTGGCCGAGCAAGGCGCCGACGTCGAGGTCGTGTCGATGGCTGACATCGACCCCTACCCCGAGCCGGCCGAGACGGAGTGGACGTTTGCGGGCAACGCGCTGATCAAGGCGCGGGCCGGCGCCTCGCACTCGGGCCTGGCGACGGTGGCGGACGACTCGGGCATCTGCGTGGACGCCTTGGGCGGCATGCCGGGCGTCCGGTCGGCCCGCTGGGCCGGGCCGCAGCACGACGACCAGGCCAACCTCGAGTTGGTGCTTCGCCAGATCGACGACGTCGCCCCCGATCGCCGCACCGCCCAGTTCCGGGCCGCGGTCGCGCTCGTCACGCCGGACGGGCGGGAGTTCACGTTCGAGGGTGTGATGCCCGGACGCGTCACGGACGCGCCGCGCGGGGCGGGCGGTTTCGGCTACGACCCGATCTTCGAGCCGGACGAGCAGGCCCGCCGGCCACGTCTGACGAGCGCAGAAATGGCGGCATCCGAAAAGGATGCCATCTCGCATCGCGGCGCCGCGATGCGGGCGATGATGCCGACGCTGATCGAAGTGTTGCGGGGGGCGTCATGCAGCAATACCTAGACCTGTTGCGACACGTCATGGACCACGGCGTCCACAAGTCCGACCGCACCGGCACGGGCACGCGCAGCGTTTTCGGTTACCAGATGCGGTTCGATCTCGGCGCGGGGTTCCCGCTGGTGACGACCAAGAAGGTCCACACCAGGAGCGTGTTCGGCGAGTTGCTGTGGTTCCTGCGCGGCGACACGAACGTCGCCTGGCTGCACGAGCACGGCATCTCGATCTGGGACGAGTGGGCCGGCCCGGACGGCGACCTCGGCCCGATCTACGGCCACCAGTGGCGCAGTTGGCCCACCCCGGACGGCCGCCACGTCGACCAGATCGCCGCCGTCATCGATTCGATCCGCCATAGCCCGGATTCGCGCCGTCACATCGTGTCGGCCTGGAACGTCGGGCAACTCGGCGACATGGCCCTGCCGCCGTGTCACCTGCTGTTCCAGTTCTACGTGGCGCCGGGGCAAGGCGATCAGCCCGGGCGGCTCAGCTGCCAGATGTATCAGCGCAGCGCCGACCTGTTCCTCGGCGTGCCGTTCAACATCGCGTCCTACGCTCTGCTCACCCACATGGTGGCGCAGGTCGCCGGACTGGGTGTCGGCGAGTTCGTCCACACCCTGGGTGACGCCCACATCTACGACAACCACGTCGACCAGGTGCGCGAGCAGCTGTCGCGCACGCCGCGGGCACTGCCGACACTGCGCCTGAACCCGGATGTCGCCGCGATCGACGGTTTCACCCTGGACGACATCGCGCTCGACGGCTACGACCCCTGGCCGGCCATCAAGGCGCCCATCGCGGTGTGACGCTCCGGCCTACAATGGCGGCGTGAGACACCGAGTCCTCGCGCTTGGGGCCCTGCTGGTCGTGCTGACGGCGTGTGCGAGCCCGGACGCCGGACCGTCGCCGACGCCCGGCCCGCCGAGTTCGACCGCCACACCCGCACCGTCCCCGCGCGCGTCGAGCCCCACCGCTCCGTCCGTGACGCCGTCCAGCCCGGCGCCATCCAGCCCGGCGCCGCCGCCGGATCCCATAGCGCCGATCGTCGCGGGCATGAGCCTCGACCAGAAGATCGGGCAACTCATAATGGTGTCGTTGACGTCAAAGTCCGACCCGGACGGGCTGTCCGGCCTGATTTCGACCGGCCGCGTGACCGGCGCCGTTCTGCTGGGCAGCGGCTGGACGCTGGAGCGCGCTCAGGCCGCCTCCACCGCGATGGCCGCCGAGGCGGCGGGGCAGCCGGCGATGCCTTTCGTCGCCATCGACCAGGAGGGCGGGGCCGTCCAGCGGCTGGCCGGCGCTGGCTTCGACCCCATCCCGTCGGCGTCGGTTCAGGGCACCTGGACGGCCGCCGACCTGACGGCCGCCGCCACGACCTGGGGACGTCAGCTGCGCCAGGCCGGCGTCAACCTGAACCTGGCCCCCGTGGCCGACACGGTGCCGCCAGGCACGGAGTCGGCCAACGTGCCCGTCGGCTCGTACGGACGCCAGTTCGGCTCGGACCCCGGCCCGGTCGGGACGGCGGCGTCGGCCTTCGTCGCCGGCATGACGGCCGGTGGCGTGCAGTCGTGTGTGAAACACTTTCCGGGTCTGGGACGCGTGGGCGTCAACCCCGACGTCGCCGGCGCGGTCGACGGCATCACGGGGCGCGGCGACCCGTACCTCGAGGCGTTCCGTCAGGCGCTGGCCGGCGGTGCGGCGATGGTCATGATGTCGTCGGCCACGTATTCGCAGATCGACCCCGGACACGTCGCCGCCCTGTCGCCCGTCGTCATCGGGCAGGTCCTGCGCGGCGACCTCGGCTGGGGCGGCGTGGTGCTGTCGGACGACCTGGACGCCGGCGCGGTGCGATCCGTCCCGGTGGCCGAGCGAGCCGTCGACTTCATCGGGGCCGGGGGCGACATCGCGATGTTCTCGCTGATCGACGACGCGCAGGTCGCGTCCGACGGTCTGCGTCAGGCGGCCGCCGACCCGGCCTTCGTGACCCTCATCGACGCCGCCGCCACGCGCGTCCTGCGGGCCAAGCTGGCGGCGGGGCTGCTCACAGTAGGCTGATGCCATGGATCAGCTGACCGCCATCGCCGCCGTCGGCGCCAACGGCGTCATCGGCGCGGACGGCCGGCTGCCCTGGCACATCAGGGAGGACATGCGTCACTTCCGCGATGTCACGATGGATCAGGCGCTGGTCATGGGGCGGACGACGTACGAGTCGCTCGGCGTGGTCGAACTGTCCGGACGGGCGCTCTTCATTGCCAGCCGCCATCCGCGCGCCGGGGTGCCACCCGACATTCCGGATGGGTTCCACGGCTCCAGCACGGGCGTCCAATGGTATCCAAGCCTTGACGCGGCGATCGCCGCGGCCCGGCGCTGGGCGTCCAAGTACGGCCGTCGTGTCTTCATCGCCGGCGGTGAGCAGATCTATCGACAGGCCTGGCCGCTGCTCACCGATCTCGAGCTGACGCTCGTCGACGACGCCCCGCCGGGCGATCGCCGCTTCCCGGACGTCGATCCGGCCGAATGGGACGAGACGGCGCGTCAGGCGCACGACGGTTTCGCGTTCGTGCACTTCCGGCGACGCTCCCGGCCATGAGCGGCCCCGCCCAGATCCTGCACCTCGACATGGACGCGTTCTTCGCGGCCGTCGAGCAACGCGACAAGCCGTCGCTGCGCGGCAAGCCCGTGATCGTCGGCGGCACCGGCGGGCGCGGTGTCGTCTCGACGGCCAGCTACGAGGCGCGCGTGTTCGGCGTGCACTCGGCGATGGCGATGTCGATCGCCCGCCGCCTGGCGCCGCACGCCGCCGTTCTGGGCGGACGCTTCGGGGCCTACCGGCAATCCAGCCGGATCGTCATGGCGCTGCTGGGGGAGTTGTCGCCGCTGGTCGAGCCCATGAGCCTGGACGAGGCGTACGTCGATCTGGCCGCGGGCGGCGTCGATTGCTCGTCGCCGGCCGCGCTCGAGGACCTGGTGCGGCGCCTGCGCGAGCAGGTGACGGAACGCACCGAGGGGCTGCACGCCTCGGTCGGGGTCGGGTCGTCGAAGCTGATCGCCAAGATGGCGTCCGAGGCGGCCAAGCCCGATGGGTATCGCATCGTGCCGGCGGGCGCCGAGCTCGAGCTGATCACCCCGTTGCCCGTGCGAGCGGTGCCGGGCATCGGCCCGGCCACCGTCGAGCGCCTGGCGCTGTTGAACATCCGCACGGTCGCCGACCTGCAGCGGGCGTCGCCCCGCGAGCTGGCTCACGAACTGGGCGATAGCATCGGGAACGGCCTGGTCAGGCTCGCATTCGCGCAGGACGACCGGCCCGTCCAGGCCGAGCGCGACGCCAAGTCGATCTCCGTCGAGGACACGTTCTCCGAAGACTTGACCGTGCGTGAGGACATCGAGCGCCAGATCGACACGGACGCCGTGATCGTGGCCAAGCGGCTGGTGAAGGCCGGCGTCTTCGCGCGCACGATCACGCTGAAGGTGCGGCTGGCGGACTTCAGCACGCACACGCGGTCGCGGACGCTGGACGGTGCCACCGACCGGTCCGAGCGGCTGGCCGGGGTCGGACGCCAGCTGCTGGCCGGCGTCGACGTGGCCCGAGGCGTGCGGCTGGTGGGCCTGGGCGCCTCGGGGTTCGCCGAGGCCGCCCAGGAGGAGCTCTTCGCGGACGACGAGGACGCGCCCATCACCGAGGAGGTGCTGCGCGAGGCCGATGCGTCGAGGTATCAGCGCCGGCACGGCGACGACTGGCGGCCCGGCGAGGACGTCATCCACGACGCGCTGGGACGCGGCTGGGTGTGGGGCTCCGGACACGGGCGCGTCACCGTCCGCTTCGAGTCCCGGCTGACCGGCATCGGGCCCGTCCGGACGTTCCGCGTTGACGATCCCGCCCTGGTCGAGGCCGAGCCGCTGCCGCTGCGGTGGGACCAGCCAGCCCCTGGCAGCGGCGTCCCAAGATGACCAGTGGCGAGCAGCGTTATCGAACTTGTGGCGTCTGTGGTGCACCGGTGCTTTCCCGGATAGCCCGTCGCAGCGCTTCATCGATGAACCAGACCGTGCCGACGGCGCCGCGGAGCCCAGCGGCCGGGGTGCGGTCCGGGTCGTCGCCGGCGAGCGCCCGGCGCATGGCGTCGGCCTTGGCTTCGCCGGCGGACAGGAACCACAGCCGGTCGCACCGCTGCAGCATCGCACGGGTGAACGACACGCGCTCAGGCGGCGGCTTGGGCGAGTCGGTGACGACAGTCACCGTGCCCTCCGACGGCGCCGAACGCCCCGGGAACAGCGACGCGACGTGGCCGTCCGGACCGAGCCCCAGAAGGCTGATCGCGATCCAGGGCGCGGCCAGGCCGGGCCGGGCGCTGTCGGTCCAGGCCGCCAGTTCGTCCGCGTAGGCCCGCGCCGCGTCCGCGACGGTCGCCACGGCATCGGAGCCGGGCGCTCGGTGGATGTTGGCGAGCGGCAGCCCCAGCCGTCCGGCCACGGCCAGCGCGGCGCAGTCGTTGCGCTGCGGGTCGCCGCCCGGGACGAACCGCTCGTCGCTGAACCAGACGTGCACGCCGGCCCAGTCGACGTCTTCTGCGCCGGGCTGCGCCACCAGCGCCGGCCAGATCGCCTGGCCCAGCCCGCCACCGGTGGCGGCGATGTGCGTGGGATGCGGCAGCCCGCGCAGCTCGGCCACCAGGCGTTCGGCGACCGCGCGGGCGAGGTCGTCGGCGTCCCGGTGCGCGATCAGTGCCGGCCGATGTGTCGGGGGCGGCCGGCCACCCGGCACTCGGGAAGGCGCCGGCCGCTGAGTCTTCATTTCCGGGACGGCGAGTCGGTGGCGTCGTCGGTCACGGTGAAGCGGCCTGGTCCGGCCAGCCAGTCCAAGCCATTGTGGATCACCTCGTCGTAGACGACGTCCTCGTCCAGGCGCCGCAGTTCCTCGCTCAGGCAGTCGGTCAGCGACCGCGGCCCGAGGCGGAAGCGCTGGTCGGCGGCGCCGGGCGCGCTCATAGTCGCCTCCGTCGAACCGATCGGCCGGTCGATGACCGTCACCCCGGACGGCCTGACGAGTTCGACTCGGGTCAGCGTGTCCGCCCCGTCGACCGGGTGGAACGTGGCGGGGCAGCGCAGCTTCCAGGCCAGCCAGGCGGCCAGCAGCTTGCACGACGGGTCGTCGGGCGCCCCGGCGAGAGTCACCGACGTGACCGGATCGGCCGGCGCCTGGCCGAGGTGGGCGGCCAGGTGCGCCCGCCACCACGTCAGGCGGGTCCAGGCCATGTCGGTGTCGCCGGATGAGTAGCCGGCCCGCAGCCGGGCGAGGCATTCGTCCGGGCCTTCCGGGGCCGACCACGAATCGGTCACGCGGTGGACGGCCACGGCACCCAGCGGCGTGGCGGCCGGGCAGTCCGGCACCTCGTCGGGCCACCACGTGACCACGGGCACGTCCGGCAGCAGCAGCGGCACGACGAGGCCGGCCTCCTGGTTGGTCAACGACCCGCTGAGCCGCAGGACGACCACCTCGCTGGCGCCGGCGTCGCCGCCGATGCGGATCTCGGCGTCGAGCGTGGACCGTCCGTTGGGATCGCGCTCCAGCAGGACGATCACGCGGCACGGGTGTTCCATCGAGGCCTCGTTGGCCGCCTTGATCGCCTGCTCGGCGGCCTCCGTTCCGACGGGCACAAGCAGCGTCAACACGCGGCTGAGCGCCACCACGCCGCCTTGCCGGCGGATCTCGATCAGCTTGTCGGCGATCTCATTGGCTGACGTGTCGTACAGCGGAATGATCATGGACGCCTCCAGATGCGGCCGTCGCGGGCCATCATGACCTCGGCCGACTCGGGACCCCAGGTGCCCGGGGCGTACGGTTCCGGGGCGCCGTGCTCGGCCCAGTACTGCTCGATCGGGTCGAGGATCTGCCAGGACAGCTCGACCTCGCGTCGCCTCGGGAACAACGGCGGCTCGCCGAGCAGCACGTCGAGCAGCAGACGCTCATAGGCCTCGGGCGAGTTCTGCGTGAACGAGCTGCCGTAGCCGAAGTCCATCGACACCTCGCGGATCTCCAGCGCGGTCCCCGGCACCTTGGCGCCGAAGCGCAGGCGAACGCCCTCGTCCGGCTGGATGCGGACGACCAGCGCGTTCGGGCTCATCGCGCTGGACGCCGCCCCGAACGGCAGGTGCGGGACGGGTTTGAAGACGATGGCGATTTCGGTGACGCGCCGGCCCAGGCGCTTGCCCGTGCGCACGTAGAACGGGACGCCCGCCCAGCGCCTGGTGTCGATGTCCAGTCGGACGGCCGCGTACGTCTCCGTCCGGGAGTCGGCGGCGATGCCGTCCTCGTCGCGGAAACCGACGACGGGCAGCCCGGCCTGGAAGCCGGCCGCGTACTGGCCGCGCGCCGTGTGGTGACCCATCTCCCGGGGCAGGCACACGGCCGACAGCACCTTCTCCTTCTCGGCCGCCAGGTCCGTGGACCCGAACGTGACGGGCTCTTCCATGGCGGTCAGGGCGAGCAGTTGCAGCAGGTGGTTCTGCAAGACGTCGCGGGCGGCGCCGATGCCGTCGTAGTATCCCGCGCGTCCCGCGATGCCGATGTCCTCGGCCATCGTGATCTGGACGTGGTCGATGTGGTGCGAGTTCCACAGCGGTTCGAACATCTCGTTGGCGAAGCGCAACGCCAACAGGTTCTGCACCGTCTCCTTGCCGAGGTAGTGGTCGATCCGGAAGATCGCCTCCTGCGGGAAGACCTGCCCGACGACAGCGTCCAGCTCGATGGCGGACGCCAGGTCGTGGCCGAACGGCTTCTCCAGGACGACGCGACGCCAAGACCCGGCGGGGGGATCGGCCAGGTGGGCGTCCGCCAGCTGACGGCAGACCAGGGGCGTGACCGACGGCGGCACCGACAGGTAGAAGGCCTGGTTGCCGGCCGTGCCGCGGTGCTCGTCCAGCTCTCGCAGCGTATCCGCCAGGCGCTGGAACGCGGCCGGGTCGTCGAAGTCGCCGCGGACGAAGCGCAGACCGCCCCTGAATCCCCGCCACGTCGCCTCGGTGAACGGCGTGCGGGCGCCGGCCCGCACCGCCTGTTCGACCATCTTCGCGAACGCCTCGTTCGTCCAGTCACGCCGGCCGAAGCCGGTCAACGCGAACCCGGCTGGCAGCAGCCCTTGGTTCGCCAGGTCGTACAGGGCCGGCAGCAGCTTGCGCTTGGCCAGATCTCCCGTGACGCCGAACAGCACGACGCCGCACGGGCTGGCGATCTGCGGCAGCCGCCGGTCGGCGGGGTCGCGCAGCGGATTCGCGGCCGGGGTGTGGCGTTCGAGTGGGATTGTCATCGGCTCCCACTGTAGTCGCGCTGGCGGTAGCATGGGGTGCCTGATGACGAACCCGGCAAGACCGCGTGGTGCATCGCACTATGACGCGATCGAGCCGTGGCTGTTGGGCGTCGCGCAACCCGTCCAATACGTCGGCGGCGAGCCGAACGCGGTGGTCAAGCCGTGGGACGACGCGGACGTCCATTGGGTGCTCAGCTATCCGGACGCCTACGCGGTGGGCCAGCCGAATCAGGGGCTGGCGATCCTGTACGAAGTCCTGAACGAAGCCGGCCGCACGGCGGCCGAGCGGGCCTTCTGCCCGCGCGCCGACATGGCGGCGCAGCTGCGCGCCCGCGGCGTGCCGCTGACGACGTTGGAGGGTCACCGGGCGGTCCGGGACTTCGACGTCTGGGGCATCAGTCTGGCCAGCGAGCTGACCTACACGAACGTGCTCGAAATGCTGGACCTAGCCGGCGTCCCCCTGCACTCGGCCGACCGATGCGATGTCGATCCGCTGGTCGTCGCCGGCGGGCACTGCGCGTCGAACCCCGAGCCCATGGCCGCCTTCCTCGACGCCGTCGTGCTGGGGGACGGCGAGGAAGCCGTGCTCGAGTTGAGCGACGTTGTCGCCCGGTGGCGGGCGGACGGGCGTCCCGGCGGCCGCGACGGCGTGCTGGAGCAGCTGGCGAGCACGGGACGCTTCTACGTGCCGCGCTTCTACGACGTCGCCTACGGCGCCGGGGGCGCTATCTCGTCCGTGACGCCCAACCGGCCCGGCGTGCCGGCGCGCGTCGCCAAGCACGTCTTGTCCGGCCTCGACGACTGGCCGTACCCCAAGCGCCCCATCGTGCCGATCGCCGAGACCGTGCACGAGCGCTACTCGGCCGAGATCTTCCGCGGCTGCACGCGCGGTTGCCGCTTCTGCCAGGCCGGCATGATCACGCGGCCGGTGCGCGAGCGCTCGGCGTCCGTGATCGAGGCCATGGCCGACGCCGGCCTCGCGGCCACCGGCTACGACGAGGTCAGCCTGTTGAGCCTGTCGAGCGCCGACCATTCGCAGATCCGCGAGATCGCATCGTCGATGGCGACCCGCTACGAGGGCAGCGCCACCAGCCTGAGCCTGCCGTCCACGCGCGTCGACGCCTTCAACATCGAGCTGGCGCAGCAGCTGTCGCGCAACGGGCGTCGTTCGGGACTGACCTTCGCGCCGGAGGGCGGGACGGAGCGGCTGCGCGCCGTCATCAACAAGAACGTCGGCGAGGACGACCTGATCGCCACCGTCGGCGCCGCCTTCGCGGCCGGCTGGCGCAGCGTCAAGCTCTATTTCATGTGCGGGCTTCCCACCGAACGGGACGACGACGTGACGGCGATCGCGGCGCTGGCGCACCGGGTCATCGAGACGGGCCGGGCGGTGACGGGTCGCCGCGACGTCGGTTGCACGGTGAGCCTCGGCGTCTTCGTGCCCAAGCCGCACACGCCGTTCCAGTGGGTCGGCCAGACGGACGCCGCCACGGTCGATCGCCGGGTCCAGGCGTTGCGCCAGGCGCTGCGCGACGACAGACAGTGCGGCCGGGCTGTCGGTCTGCGGTACGGCGAGGGGCTGCCGGCGCAACTCGAGGGCCTACTGGCGCGGGGCGACCGCCGGGTCGGCGCGGTGATCGAGGCGGCCTGGCGGGCGGGGCAGACGTTCGACGGCTGGCGGGAGAACGAAAACATCGCGCTGTGGCAGCAGGTGGCGGCCGACGGGCTGGCGCCGCACGGCGTGGACTGGGACTGGTTCACGACCCGGCCGCGCCCGCGCACCGAGATCCTGCCATGGGATCACCTGGACTACGGTCTGAACCGCAACTGGCTGTGGCGGGACTACCGCCAGGCGATCAAGGCCGCCACTTTGCCCGACTGCCGCTTCGACGATTGCCAACTGTGCGGCGTCTGCACGGTCTTCGACACGGACATCCAGCTGGCCGCCGACCCGAACTTCGATTCGGGACGCCCGAAGTCGCGGGGCGCCCATGCCTAGGCCGATGCCGGAGCGGCGCGATCCACCGGTGGGCTGGGTCCGGCTGAGGTTCACCAAGCTGGGCCCGGCGCGTTTCATGAGCGCGCGCGACGTGGCCCGCCTGATGGAGCGCGTCCTCAAGCGGGCGGGCGTGCCCGTGGCGTACTCGTCCGGCTTCAGCCCGCACCAGCGCGTGTCCTACGCCTTTCCCGCGCCGACGGGCGCGGCGTCGCACGCCGAGTACGCCCTGGTGGCGCTGGCCGCCACGATGGCCGCCGAAGAAGTGGCGAGGCGCCTCGGCGACGTGCTGCCCGACGGGGTCGGGGTCTGGGCGTCGGCCACCGGCGAGCGGCACCTGGCCTCGCAGCTGACGGCTTCGCGGTGGAGCCTCACCTGGCCCGACCCGGCCCTGCTGGACGACCTGGCTGCCGCCGCGTCGTCGTTCCTGGCCGCCGGCGTCGTGCCGGTCGAACGCCACGCGAAGAGCGGCAGCAGCCGCCAGGACGTGCGCGCGGCGGTCGTCAGCCTGTCTAGCGGCGAGGGACCGGCTGTGACCATGGTGCTCAGGCAGGGCGATCCGCTGATCCGTCCGACCGACGTGGCGGCCGGCCTCGCCACGTTCCGTCCTGCCTTGTCAGGTGCCGGATCGCTGCTGCCCGTGCGTCTCGCCCAGGGTTCCTTGACGCCGGAGGGAGCGGTCATCGACCTGCCCTGACGGCGCGCTGGCGGCTGCGATCGCTTGGGTCGATGTGCCATAATAGATGCCAGACGTGTGCCCCACGTCTCATGCGCAGCCCAGGTGGTTGTTACCGCGACGAGTGGATCGACCGCGGCGATCGTCCAGGTCTGCCCGATTGGCTTCCGCCGTT
>Ga0209629_10001344_pt1 | contig 15388 bp, 12 predicted proteins | sample TergutCu122P5_FD_187286 | JGI IMG/M metagenome (GOLD analysis project Ga0209629, IMG submission 187286) | Cubitermes ugandensis P5 segment gut microbial communities from Kakamega Forest, Kenya - Cu122 P5 (SPAdes) (version 2) | ecosystem: Host-associated > Arthropoda: Insects > Digestive system...
TGAGTTTTATAATAAATCATTATGGCCCGCCAAATTTTTTTTTTTTGGCCCGCTCCTAAAAAAGTTTGCCCATCACTGTTCTAGATCTAGGAAAAGGATCATATATATGTAATGGCACTGTATACTTATTCACATTTGTGACTGTGTGGGACCATGACAAGGGCCATTAAGTATCTTGGTTTTTTCACCTTTACTATTCTGCACTCCTTTTGGCCTAGACAGAGATCTGTCCTCTCACACTTTCCATGGTTTTGAGTGGCCAAGTTGCTTGCAACCTGTGTATAAAATCAGCCCACTCCCTTTTCAAAATTACCAGCATCTGTCCAGGCATAATTTTGTCACTGAAGATGGGGCAGCCCATTCCTCAGAAATGTTGGTATCACCTTACAACCCTAAGTGGTGTCAATATCCAAAGACAATCAGATGACCATCTGTTCCTTCATTGAACCTGTAAGTGTTTGCTCGGTTCATTCATATTATTCTGAGATGGAGTTCTATTCATTATCATTGTTAAGTTATGTATTTATTTTTTAAGCTTTTGACAGGTTTATGATGTTTCAGACAACATCCATGGCATACTGCACTGTCATTAATAAGTCGAGAGAAAGAAATATTTGAGGTCAGGAGCCGTGAGTTTGCTCAGACTATCATAAACTACAAACCGGATATTCTACTTTGCTGAGAAGAGAGAGTACAGTGAGAGTTATTAAGTTAGTAATGGTGAAGACAGTAATAACATCTTTTTTTTTTTGTGCTGGCATGTTTCTTAAGGAAGTTGTTTTGGCTTTGGAGTCCCCATTCTTTGAGTAGACACTGTGTTTTGCTGCTGGCATGTACTTTACTTCCTTCATTACCAAATCTATCTTTATAACAAAATTTTGTTAGAAAACAAGCTTCTCTTGTTATATGAGGTAGGAGAACTGCAAAACCTTAAACCCCACCTTATGTCTCTATGCCCAAGGATCACATTTTTTTAATCACCATACTTGTTTAAAGTGATGAATTATTGTACGGTTAGTGATATATTATTATTGTAATCATTGTCTCCTTTATGCAAGGTATCCATACACATATTCCGGAGACAAACCATATCCATAGGGGATACATTATTGCAGCTATTCTGTCTTTGTTGTTTATTGTGCCTCTATGTCTAGTTCCTGCGTTGGCTGTTTTGTTCTTTTACGTTAGCACTTTCCGAAGTATGTGTGCAGTGCCCAATATGGCTGTTTTCTGTAGCTCCTTAACGTCATGGTTTCCTGGTACGTCGCTCACGTATTTTCTGAGTGATTTGGAAATGGTCCCATTCGCTCCAATTATTACTGGTATCACCCTTGTTTTTACATTCCACATGCGCTGTATTTGTATTGTGAGGTCTTTATATTTTAAAATCTTCTCGGCTTCTTTTTTAATCACATTTCTATCTCCTGAGATTGCTACATCTATTAACATGCATGTTCTGTTTCCGTTGTCTCAGTTTATAATGTCTGGCTTGTTACTGGGGATAGTTCTGTCAGTTTGCACTCGCTAATTCAACAGTATAGTCACTTTGACTCCTTGGTTTGTTACTACTGAGTTCGATAAATGTTCGTACCAGTGTTTTTTGTCCAGTTGTACCCCTATTTCCATGCATATGTTGAAGTGTATTTGCGCACTCACTTTATCATGCCGTTTACATATTCTTCTTTTGCCAGTATTGGGCATGCTGATATTACATGGTCTCTTGTCTCATCATGTTGTTGGCACAGTCTGCATTTGCTATCCGTCTCTGTGTGTAGTATTTTTTTGGCATAGTACTTTGTGTTTAACGCTTGGTCTTGTGCTGCCACTATTTTGCCTCCAGTTTCTGCTTGTAAGTCTCCTTTCGATAGCCAGAGAAACGTGTCTTCTTCACTAATAAGTTGTCTATCCATGTTCCTTCTGTACTGCCCGTGCATTACTTTGTTTTTCCATTTCTTCTTTAAAACCTCTCCCAATCTTTCCTTCGGGTGTTGCATTCCATCCTGTTTTGCATCATCCATTCCATTGAGTTGATTTAATTCTTCTAAAATCTTTGCTACTAACTTAAGTATTGAGTTCACATTTGGTTGTGTGCTTTCATGGACTTGTTAACAAACTGATCTTCTTTGTACTTCGTGTTAAGGTGTTCTGCAATATTAATTATCTCTGCTTTATATGCTGCTTTAACTTGTACCAGTCCTCTCCCTCCTTTCCTCTTTACATATAGCCTGTCTATGTCAGCTTTTGGGTGGTGCATTTTATACATTGTTAGCATCTTTCTAGTGTTCCTGTCAATTTGTTTTATTTCTTCAATTCTCCAGTTAATTATACCAAAACTGTACCTTAATACTGGAACCGCAAGCGCTCCAATTGCTGTAATTTTATTTCTAGCGTTCAGTTCAGATTTCAGTATCATTCTTAATCTCCTTCTGTATTCCTGTTTCAATCTTTCTTTTATGCCTTCACTTTCTTCAATTCCTAAGTACTTGTACGTTTCTCCTTGCTCCAACTTTTGTATTTCTCTGTTAATATCAATCACTAAATTTTGCTTGTGAATTAATTTCCCCCCTCTTAAATGTAATCTTAGCACATTTCTCTAGTCCAAAGTTCATATGAATATCATCGCTAAAAGTTTTAACTGTTTGTATCCCTGTGTTGTTGAGTTTCCGTTTTTTCTCCTGTTGTGGTCAATTCGTTCAGTTTGTGTTCATCATCCTTGATGGTATCCGTGCGTACTAGCATTTTTTCTTCTCTTTCTGCTGGATGACTTCTCTGACTTGTTTGCATTTCCCACTTTATTTCCTCAATTTCCATCTCCGTTATCTGTTGTGCTTCATTACATAACTTTAAGGACTTAAGGACTACCCTCCCACCTATCTACTTCATTACATAATTTTTCTGGTTCATTATTTTCTTAGCATCTATGTACATTCTGCAGGTTGGGTTCCGTTGTCTCCATATTTCATACATTGCCTTGTAATTTTCTGTAAAGTGCTGTTTGCAATATATATAGCACCATATCACTTCTCTTATTTCCTCTTTTGTCCAAGCCCTTCTTTATTGTACCTCTGTTCTGCTGTATTTGGGCTTGGTGACTTTGATTGTGAGTGAGTGGTCCGCTTTGAGTTGCCTCGTTGCAGTAACCTTCCTCAGCCTTAGGAGTACACTGTTGTCCTCATGTTTCCATTCCTGGTCTTCAAGAATAGCTGCTTTTCGTTCATGTTTTTTGGTTTTCGGTGATTGTTCTGTTTCTTCGTCGCTGTCCCACAAGTAGCTAGGGAAGATAGGGTCCACTGCAGCAGAGCCCTACTTGCCACAGTAAGGCTTTGTAAAACTGGGTTTGCCAGGTGCCCAGAGTTCACCATTCGTGGCTTCTAACCTTCCACCTCAGATGCCACTGGAGTCCTTCGGCATGGTTGTTTACACCTTAGACTCAGGGATTTTTTTTCGAGGTTTACTCCTGTAGATCCAGCGTGTTCTGTTGAAACAGGTCCACCTCTTGTCGGATGTAGTCATTCTCTATGCACGGATGGTCTTGTGTGCAAGGAAGTGGATGGCTTGTGCCTCAGCTTGCACTATTGCACACCTGGGTCGGTGAGGACCAGTGCAGGGTCAACCCCATACAAAGGTGCTACCTCTCCCATACCCCTTGAGCCCTTATTATTATTATTATTATTATTATTATTATTATTATTATTATTATTATTATTATTATTATTTGAACATGCATAATTGGGGAAAGTTATGTTTTTTGTTTCTGTATAAGATAAATAACTGGTTATTTGGTGCTTGTGTAATGTTTCTTCTTGTGTTTTATCTTCAAAAACTAGTTGCCTACAAATTAAGTTCTTAATTTCAAACAGAATATGTGGGTATAAAATTAGTTGTTCAGCAGGAATGGATGGGGTTGTTACTTCTTGAGTTACAGTCAGTCACCATGGGCCAGTGTGCACTCATGAATTTGACACTACTGCCTTGTATTTCATCAGTACAATGAATGGTTCTTGTTCTGGTATGTTGCAGCTACTATTACTGGGTTTCTGTTGTTACTCATCTCTTATACGAAGTAGTTCACAGCATTTTAGGAATTGAATATTTTCTCCATACCCAAGTCAAAGTGTGCAGTGCCAATTTGTGTAGTTATGGTAGAGACTTCGTCAACCAAAGTCAGAACAGATTTTATCAGCTTGCCAGTTAATTTCCAGCTTCTGCTTGTGGAGGCTTGGTTGCCATCCCAGGGTGGTCCATGTGGGATTTGTGGTGGACAAAATAGCACTGAGACAGGTTTTGCCTAGAGTAATTCTGTTTTTCCCTGTATTCAGCACAGTGATATGCTTTACTCATGATCAGCAGTTATCCTTTAATTTGTACAGTAGTGCAGGTTACATAGTTGTCACCTACCCAGTACCTCCTGCATGGTACCTTTATGTTGACCATTACATCTGTATGTAACCTTAGTAGTTGACGAATATTATAAACTACTACAACAGTAACATTAACACTGCATGTGCAACCATCCATGTTTCATCATACCTGATTATGTTTATACAATGCAGCTTCTGAGGTATGTTCTGTGGGTAGAAGTCACAGTGATTCGGTGTCATTCACTTTGAGCAGAGTCACTGTTCTGTGTTACACGTTTGAGTGATAAATGTATGTTGTCCTCAGGAGAGATAATTTTATTGCTTAACCAGAATACTTGATTGGACATGTTGTACAGCATCGAATAACATGCTTGAAGAGTGTTCCAGAAGAAAGCATTTAGTGTGTGCTTTGTCTTGAAGCCAAGTTAACTATCAAATATTCTAGCAGCTGAGAGTGACACACTGTCCAAAACAGCAGGGATTCACGAACGTTTACACACAAATTGTTCAACTTTACAATCAGAAAGCCTTGAATTTCACATACCTGAACCATTGCATGTATTTGATCAGAAGAAAAGACTGTTGTATCGTAATAAAGTAAATCTTAACAATGACAAGTAAGATATCTATTGCTAATGTAGATTTGGTGGCTAGTTTCTAATTCCGGGTATAATGGTCTCATGTAACAGCAGGCTAGCTGGAGTATCACAGTAGTACAAAACACAAACAGTAAAAATTTACACACCTTCGGCATTGTCAGATCATTGCTTGGATCATAATGGAATCTCAAGAATTAGTCACTTCAATCCATAGAAGGTTATTAAAACATGTAAAGGCATAAGTAATGAGAAGTGCTTCTGGAGATACTGTTTTTGATTGGATGTGGATAGGTTAGGTACACCAGTCTTTGGGTGCATCAGGAAAGGTATGCCAATTTATGCATTTGTAGCTACTGTACAACATGTGCTGCCTTGTAATGTGTAAATTAATTTTTTGTGGATGGAGTGTGGAAATGCAAAATTGGTTTTGCTACACCATTTATGTGGACATGTTTCAAGAGATTTATTCATATATCTTTATGTTCGACATACCTTCGACATCTTATCATATACAAGTATTTAAGGATGGTGTTGCAAAGGGAACTGAATTCCTATAAATTTTAAAGCCTGTCCTTAATGTTTTGCATTGTTATCATAGCTGCAGCTTGTGAAATACCATCTGCTACCCAGACTGATACAGAATGCGGATTAATTCGTAGGCATGAATTTGTGTCTCATGCTTTAAGAATTTGACAGTAGAAACACTGTGCTGCTTGAACATTCACGTATTTTGAGTGGAGCTGGCAGCTTCTTGTCAGTGGTAGTCCAAAAAGCTACCCCGAAGGTTGAAGCAGCAGTTTCCTCAAAAATTTCAGTAACTATTTAGCAATTGACACCGTGTCATATTCCAGGATAGTAAATTTTCATAGATGCTCTTTTGAGAGCCTCACATTTTGCATTGTAGAACATACCCCAGTTTTACTGGAGTGCTAATTCAAATATGTTGTCCCAAGACATAAAAAATGTTTCATTTTTATAACAGGCTCCAAGGTTTTGATTGTCAAGGGTCTTTCAAGTTTCTTAGGGATGGATAATGCAGGCATTCTTATTCTGATTGATTATTTTTGAACATAGATGAGATTTCATTGAACTCCATGTCCTGCCTTTCAGTGCATTGTCCTTTGTGAAATACACACAGCTGTTTTCCCTTCTTCAGTTGCTTGATCAAGAGAGACTCCAAAAACGTTAGTCAACATTTTTGGCATGTGCTTTAGAAAATCTTGACACCACATTTCACACTAATGCTAGAACACATTTTGCTGCATCACAGCATGATTTTATGCATTTGTAATCATGGGTTATGATGCCATGTACTCTGGTATGTGGGTACATATATTTCACAGAACATATATTCCTCTATCTTCATGTACCAGACTGCATAGTGTTTTAACTTAGAAGAGTGCAGTGTGAGTCTGTATCACCATGCAGATATCAAATTTTTAATAAGATTTCTTGGTTCTGATTACAGTACTGTAGATCTATTGTGCTGTCTCACTGTTGGACAGTTGCACAGTTTTTCTTGTAGTCCTGTTGTGTTGCGTCTATGTGTTTGTGTCGCATGATTTCGCCTTTAAAAAGTCTTATACAAACATGTGACTACTGTCAGTGCCTATGGTCTTTGCATAAGATGTAACTTCTTACAGCCTGTCTCAGTTGTGTTTGCCATATAATTTCTCTCTGATGTCATAATGTAAAAGTTCTAAGAGTAAGGTCTTCTGGGACCAATATTTTGAAGGCATACTGTACTCCAAAATATTCATACCTGATGTCACAACCCAGGAAATCGTAATTTTTATATTAATCACCATAAGAACCTCAAAATTTTGGCTGATGTTTTAAGTATTTATGCCTCTTGTGCACATTTGCAAACACAATAGAGGGGCTGTTTTCTTCAGTTAGTGTGACTGGTGTTCAAAATTCTTGTATGATTTTTGACAACTATATTATAGGAGTATTACAATATGGAATTTGGATTACCCATGGCTGTCAGAATCTTAGAAAGATTTTGAAGAGCAGAGAGTGTTGAGTGTGGACAGTTGTGATAAGTGACAAGTAATTTGAACAGTCTTAACTTTTTATTATGCAGTTGAGTTTGTTTCTGGAGAGAATAGTGTACGTAACGAGCACAAAGTTGCATCCATCATTAATTAAGGAAAATAATACATACACACACACACACACACACACACACACACACATATATATATATATATATATATATATATATATATATAAATAAATAAATATACACATATATTTTGAAACAAGAAAGAACACTTGTATTGTTGATAATGTTTTACACTTGTAGATTTTGTTTGTATTGTGTATTGTTAACAGCTGTTTATTAGTTTGTTATATTGTACTGTCCTTTTATTGCTTTTACAATATGTTTTATTTATCTGTTTTAGTATTATTTATTCATACATTAACCTGTTAAATTACTACAGTTTTATTCTGAAGTAATGTTGAAAGTGTTGGCAGGCGTGCATGATATTTGATACCCATTCATTAGTAAGAAAAATCTTAATAGTATATTCAATAATGAAGTTCTCAATAGCAGATGTGGCAGGATCAGTGTGGTAATTTGCAACATTTGGGGTTGTAGCAGCCATTGTAAGTTTGTATTTCGGTTTTGTATTACAAAAAAAAAACCAAGGCCATTGCTTTGTTTATGGCTGTGTAAAGTGTACTCACTTGCAAGAGAAGGATTTTTATAAATTTGAAGCCTGCACAAAGCCTGTTAATCAGGTTGGAAGTACCCTTAGAAGAATAACCACCTTAAAATAATTACAACACAACCTTCATGCATAGATGTGCTTTAGCATTCTTTTTTTCATTATTTCAAGTCTGAACAAAAATGTGTACTGCGTAGTGATATTAAAATTGCAACACTTCTCGCTGAAACTCGTGTGTATATCGCATTTTAATTTTTGTGATGTGTTTTGAAACCTTTTCTAAATGCCAGTGACTATAAACTTTATTGCTTAACTTAAGAATATTATAAGATTTTTTTACTAAGTCTTTTTAACTGCCCTCCTGTAAAGAATGTTTCTTTCCTCCCCTCCCATTGGAATGGGCTGTCACTATGTCTTGTATTTGAAATTTGACCTAATAATATTTGAAGCCTGGATGTTCAATGATGACAGTTCTGTATGTTCAGTGGTACAGGTGTTGGAGAGGAAGTTAATTTTGCCTTTATGCACCAGAATTATTTGAAGTTGTTTTTTCCAAAGTAAGTTTTATAGATGAGCATTCATGAGTTCGTTACGGAAGAGTAGAAGTAGTGTGCTGCTCTGCAGATGTTCATGTTTGATCCGATGAATTTCAGATCTGTTTAGACATAAAGCAACTGAAACTCACAGTTTCACAGTGATTAGAAGTGATAAAATCTTCTTGGGTGACCATCAGCTTCCGTGCAGAACAGAAGTGCATTGTTTTGTAGAACTGTTGTGTATGTGGGTAGTGACTGTCAAGACTGCAGTGTGTAAATACTTGTGTTGTGTGTATACTTATATATACGCAGCACTGCAAGGCCAATTCCAAGAACAATCGTGTGTGTGCAACGGATGGTATGCAGTAACAGTGCACACCCATCTCAGGAGCATCAATATAGTTTTTGTTTAACCAGAGAGGTGAGTTAGGGTGATCCTTCTGGATATATGTCTGAATGTTATTTTTCTGTTGCGGCATGTTCTGCCATCTGCAGCAAGATGGTTTTGCAGAACTCTGCACTCCTATCCTGTTTAAATGTTCCTAACACTTTTCTTGTGTCAGAGAGTCGTGTAATATTCAGACAGATCTGCAGCTTGATAGGCAGTAGCAATCTGGATAGTAGTATGATGTTTTGAAAGCTGCAGTCTGGCCCACAGTGCACACAATCTGCACATTAATTCTTTGTACCTAGTGCTCTGAATGCATGGGCTGGGATAGTGTAGTTGGTATAGCAACTTGCTATGGGCTGGATGGTCTGGGGATTGAACCCTGGTTGTGGTGAGATTTTCTGCAACCGTCCAGACTGGCCCTGGGACCCTCCCACCCTCCTGTATGGTGGGTACTGGCTCTCTTGCTAGGGGGTAAAGTGGCCAGGACATGGTGTTGACCACCCACCCCAATGTAGCACTGAGGTTGAAGAAAGAGTAGGCTATAGCTCTGCTTCCACTCTGGGCCTTCATGGCCTGTTCTAGGATGAACTTTACCTTTTCCTCTGATTTCCCCTAGCTGTTTTGAAAGGCCGCAATGAACTCATTTTGTTGCATCTAACAGACCCTTGTTATGCCATACGAGGAAGTATGCAGGAGAAGGTAAAGCAATTGGAAATTATCTCTTCTTGGTTTTCCTTCTGTCCCTCTGTCATGCACTCTGCCATTCAGTCAACATGACATTCATTAAGGAACACCATCATTCCAGTAAAGACTAACACATTTATTGTTGTGTTTAAATGATTGTGTCTTGGTTTTCCTAATCTCATTTTTTCCATAAGATCTTAATTTTGGGCTTTGTTGTTTGACTGTTCATGGGAATTTTCAAGAAGGTAAATCCTGCAAATGGTGAGGGTTTGCTGTAGTGTGTATTTTTCCAGAACAAAGAATACAAACCTGTGCAACTAAGCAACATTTCGCCTGAATATAAGTTAACCATTTTAATTACTAATTGATTTCATTAAGTTGTACCACATGTAAATGTCAGTGTGTAAAACGTTGTCAGGTACAGTAGCATTCAAAATTTAATATAAAAATCCATTCACTACAGAATATTGAGACTGAAAAACCAAACATGAGGGTTTATAAGGACTAAGTGGTTAGGGGATCTGATGGTTTGAAATATAGTAATAAGCAAAGAATAATTACCATTACAGAATCTTGAATCTCATTAGTCTTTCAGCTTGTGGCATTCTTGCAGATAGCATGTGATTTGGGGGATAATATGACTGCATAGACACTTCCTGTAGTTAAACATCCACATATCGGATTAATTGCAGGCTCCTAGAATTATTGTAAACTGTCAGTTTCATTGACTGGTTTGTGTGGTTGCTTCCCGTAACAGTAACCTGGTAAAGTCTGAGTGACGAGGAAATGTAATTGTTTGGTGTTGAACTTTTGTTTCTTCTTAATGTTATCATGATGATTAAATCATACAGCCATTTAGCCACAGAGTTTGAAGAGAGTGAACTATGCAGCTATCATTGAGTTCCAAAAGAAATGTTGCAATTTACTGGTGTCCAGTAATAGGCCATGGTTTTGTTGTAGACTGTTCTGTTATATTACTGTCCTTTGCACTGCATGAAAGGGGATAAGGTACAAATAGCGGAGTCTGATATCTGAGATCCAGTGTGATTGTGAGAGAGTGTCCTGTGTTATAGGTGTTAGTCATCTTCACTAACTGCTTCTGCTGCCATAATATTGCAACTTTTTTATGAAATGTATAAAAATTGAACAGAAAAATAATTAAAACTTGTATTGCTAGTCCTTTATTATTATAACTTATTTTTTGTTTGTTTATATTGCTCTTGTCTATTTTTCCATACTGTGGCAAAACACATCTTGTGACTACTTCAGTTGATATGTGAATAGAGATATATAAACATTGTGACCAAAGTGATTGTGTTACTGGCAGGTAACCTTGTAGCTGCCATTGATGGTTTGTTGTCGATAAGAGTTGGTTATTGAAAACGTACAGCATGACTAATGTAAATACATTGTATAGTCAACACATATATGTATATATATATATTGTTATCAAGTTCTATATTTACTTAAATATTATATGCATGCACTAATAAGATCATTTTTAAGTTTTGATACATAATTTTGTATGTTGCCCATTAAAAGCAGATCATCTTTGGTCCATAGAGAATACAGCATCTTGTGCTGTTATGTTTGGGTAAATATAATGTTTGATAAAAATATTTTGGTTTGTAACCATCATGATCATTTGTACAGGCAGTAAATTGTCCATATTCGGATGTCCAGTGTAACATGCTTCAGTTTTCTAAATCTTGCAATTTATGTCTCATTTGTATATGAGCAATGTGGTTCCTGGAGCCATATGCTTCCATTGAAAACATTGATTGGAACATGATTATCCAAGAATGGATCAGCTGGTAAACCCACAGAGTGGCCATCTTAGGTGAAAAGAAGTTACAATCACCAGTAGTCACCCATAATGTGTGTACAAGTAGGATACCATTTGCTATTGCACTTGCCATGGCAGTTTATCGGTTAGACTGGGTAATTGTATCGATAGAAACTTGTTCATGAATGCTGCCCTTAAATTTACAGTTGTGTAAGAAGAATCATATGTCATTGTCATTGTTGGGTGTGAAAGTTGCAAAGGCAATCAAACCAGGAATAACATTTTGTTTACCTCCTCCACCCTCCTAACAACTGCTATTTGTTTTACAAATGAATTGTTTGGGAACATTTCTTAATTGGAACTGAAACGAACTAAGACTTCCAAAGCGAGTCAAAATCTGTAGAAGACTGGTACAGAAGACGTGGAAAGTAAGTCTGTTTTAATTTTTCCCAGAGATGTGAACTTCACTAAATTACAATGGTATATTACAAAATAACAAATAATGAATAAATAAACATTAACTGTGTTGATAAAACAAAAATAGTCTGCAAGCCAGTGAATACATGTTATAATAAAAAATCTTGTGTAGCGTGTGTGTGTGTGGGCGCGCGCACATGTGCACGCTTCAAGTGTGGATGTATGAATGCAAGTGTACTTGAATATTCGTGGGAGATCATATGTGTGCAAGTATTATTGTGACTGAAAGATTGAATGTGAGAGAATTGAAAAAGATCTTATAAAAACTAATGCTTTTGTCTTTTTGTACAAAAGTGAAATGACTGTTGTAGTATTATAATAATTGTTCTGAATCTTTGTTAAAATCAGTAAACAAAATACAAATGGAACACGTCAATATTCATAACTGAAACCGTCCCCAGTTGGGGGTATCTTGTGAGACACTTTCATTTTGAGTTTTTTGTAAGTCAAATCCACCTCGATCTGATGTGACACTTGTTTATTGCATCTTTTCTTTGAATAGTAAGACTAATGTGTTTTCTTTTGTCTTTTTAGATGATACAAGAGTTGTGTGTTGAGAACATTATTTGTAGTAATGACAACAAGGGTAGTGATACTGTACACTGTATGAGCAAACCTCTCCTTGACACGTCCAGGCAAACTACTTGAATCAAGTGTCATCCTTATCAGCATTATAACTATATATATATATACGATATAGTAGCGCGATATCTGAACAGATCATTTGAAAATGCTTATGTTGATCACTGTACATTGTGTAATTGTGAATAAATTTACAATGTAATTTACAAGAAATATGTATTTGATGTGTGTTATGAGGATGCGAGGAAAAGAGTCTCTTTTTGAGAAAGAATAAATTTAATTATATACACGTAATATGTAGTAAATAATTCCTTTTTCAAAGGTGAAACATTTGTGGCATTGCAGTTCTGTTTACACAGCCCCGCCATAAGTTATGTCCCAAATATATTGTGACCTAGAAGGAAAATGAAACAGAACATCCACTTTTCGAGCCAAATAATTTATTAGCAATAGTTTTCAAGTTTTTATTTATAATAATACCACTCAAAATGGCAGCCCTCTGCCTCGACGCAAGCCTTGAGACGCTCCGGCCACTCTGCTATCGCGGCACGCTTCATCTCCATGGGGATCTCTTCAGACTGTCCAGGTTGTTGTGACGCTTTTGGCAAGCCGTGTCCTCCAAAACAGCCCACAATTTATAGTTGCGGGGGGTAAGGTCTGGACTCCCCGAGGGCCAAACCACGGCGCTGATAAAGGCCGGAACGTTCCTCTGCGGCCACTTCTGAGTCGTCTTGGCTTTTGGGCAGAAACTGAGTCCTGCTGGAAGACCCATTCCTGACTACTGAAGAGGGTCATGTTAAGCTGTTTCACAACTCCTTGTAGCACATCTTCTTGATACACTTGGACACCAGTTCACCCCTTTCTTGCAAAAATGTGTCACCCCCTGATGGGACATCTCCCACCAAACTACGACGTAGGAAGGGCGATGGCATCCTTGAACCCTCAGAATGCACCTCAAGGGACGTTTGAGCATAAATCTTGTTCTTCTTCTTATACTGCTCCTCGATGGTGAAAAATTTCTCGTCCGTAAAGAGGATGTTTTCGTGCCCGTTCTCAGCGTGGCACTGGAGGAGACGCTTTGCTCTTGTCCGTCGTATTTCCAAAGCAGGAGTAAGGAGGTGTCCCTTTGAGCGGAGGTGCCCTCTCATGTGTAGGTCGTCTCTGATGAGGCACGACTTGATTGGGTCGACATGTTCAGCTCTCGGGACATGATCTGTTTCCAGAGCGGATTTCGGCGAATCAGCTGCCGTACTGTTTTGATAGCGGCTTCAGTCCTCACACTTTTCTGGCGTCCTGACTGAGCCCTGTCTTCAACACCCCAGATTTCCTTATAACGTTTAATTGCCCGATATACGAAATTTCGCGAAAGTTTCAATGGTTTTAAGAGTTTGAAAATTTGAGAATCTGATTTTCCGCATTTGTGAAGGGCAATCACAGCCACACGGTTTTCCTTGAACCCCCACTCCATGTTAACACTGCAAGAGACGTGAGTAAACTGCCTTGGCACAAGTACCTAAAGGGTCACTAGTCCAAAAATAACCAACCTTTGAACCCTTCCGCCTCAGTGTCTCCAGCTGCGGACTACGTGAAATTTGGGACAGAACTTATGGCAGCACTATGTACATGTAATGAACACAAGGCTCAACCAGTCACTTGACTCATCATGAGAGCTGCCTGCACGTGAACATAAATTGAAGCTATTGGTCATAGGCTTGCTGCATTTTATGTTTTGGATTTAGGCCTAGGGAGGAGTAAACTGTATACTTTTTTATTTATCCCGTAAAGTGACATGCTTTTGAAAGATTATTTAATTTTACATTCGTTAGTGTAGTAAACCAGGATTCACAGAGGTTGTAGGGTCTTTGTATCTCTGTAATGTAATAAAGAATATCAGTGTTTGATTGCAGGAATATGTGTGGCTCCCAGTGTCATTTGTAAAGCATTAATAAAAACTGATATAACATGGCTATCAAAGAGCTTGAAGAAAATGGCAGTCCATATACTTGAGGCACTGATTTTGCCAACTGGTAACCGAAGTTCACAACAGTAATGCATGTAATCAAACTAGGCATTAATTTGTCTCATACCTCAAAATTGATGATACTTCAGTGGCATTACGCTTCTAATTATTCTATCAAATAAAGGAAAGTAAAGATGGGGGCTGTAAGCTCCTCTGAATTATTGGTACTTTTCCACCAGACTTCACAACCCTTCGTGTTCTTCATTATGACAACCAAAAATCCGACAAAGCTGGGTATGCTTTAAAGAATTAATGCATCACGTTTTGCGGTTGTATTGTTATGTCCGCTTTGTCTAATCCAGTGGAGACATAACATTTATTCCCCCCCCCCCCACGTTTTTAATTGTTGAGTCTCCAAACTGAGATTTAAATAACAAGTCTTTGTGTTCAAACTCGGAATCTTCAGTTGTTTTCAAGACGGTGGATGCCCAACTTCAACGTGACTAAATTGGTCTACAGTTAGTATTGCTACTAAACTGAAGACAGAACAACCAAGAAAGCGGACTTCATTTCCCGGCAGGGACATGACACTTCTTTCTCTTGAAACATAAAGACCGGGCCTGTAGTACAATGGCGGGGGCGTTGAGCTGATCACTAACGTCAATATAATACAGAGGTACAGGCTTCTTTCATAGGGGCTACTGTGTGGAGCCGCTAGTATAACAGACACTGGTCCTCACAGTGAAGCCGACCGAGCTCCAGTTTTGACAATGGAGCCGGAACAAATGATATTAATAGTTCTGAACATGGTGCTTAGGAGAAAAAGCAAGAAAAAGTGCAGGAAAGTGTGTGTTCACCGTATCTTTGCATTTATAATAAATAATGGAGCATTTTTCACACTTTATGACGAACCTGGGAAAGACGAAAGGAGTTCATTAAATTATTTTTAAATGTGTATATCATCTTGCAGCAAATTACACAAAGCCGTTCAAGATCCGTTTCAAAAAACAGATACAAAACATGGGGCGATGTCTTACTGTCAAGGAGGGACTTGCAGTGGCACTAAGGTACATGTTTGAAATTCATGGGTGTTCTGCTGTAAAAGGAAATCAGCATTATCACATTTCCCTTTAAGAGTCTTTATTGCCAATGTACGTATGTACGAGGAGGTGATGATAAGTCCTTAGTCCGACCAGGAAGGAAACAAGCTACAGCGACCAAACCCGGGATTTACTCAACATACTCCCCACGAAGATCAATACACATCTTAGCCCGTTGCTCTAACTTTTGTAAGCCACTCAGAAAAATTCAGAAATTTGTCCGTCCAACCAGGTCTC
>Ga0209629_10001345_pt1 | contig 15385 bp, 14 predicted proteins | sample TergutCu122P5_FD_187286 | JGI IMG/M metagenome (GOLD analysis project Ga0209629, IMG submission 187286) | Cubitermes ugandensis P5 segment gut microbial communities from Kakamega Forest, Kenya - Cu122 P5 (SPAdes) (version 2) | ecosystem: Host-associated > Arthropoda: Insects > Digestive system...
GGCAACAGGGTTAAGACAGTACAGCTGTACCTCTACTCCCATCAGGCAACAGGGTTAAGACAGTACAGCTGTACCTCTACTCCCATCAGGCAACAGGGTTAAGACAGTACAGCTGTACCTCTACTCCAATTCTGTGCCTTCATGGCATGTTATATGGAGGGTTTCACCTTTTTACCCTATTTTCCAACACCTTCAGTCTGTGCTTGTCCGTTAGGGTAATGAACTAAGCATTACAGCAAAACAACATGTAAAATGTCAGTCAACTTGCTAACACAGTCCATGTGATTACAGTTATACACACAGTCAGCAAACACTTTGCAAAATTTCTCTTACTTATAGGCAGAACTCAACATAACGTACAACTCTTGCGGTAATACGTGTATTTAACAGAAATCTGCCTGTCAAACAGAAGTTATTGTTGTATCTACCTGACATATTGTCCTGTACTCTGTAACTTTACTGTAATGTCAGCATCAATGAAGCTCTTTAATTATGTTTTATTTGAAATGCTAGCTTAGAATATCCACTGGTATAATAACCTTCGATGACACAACAAATATCACATTAGATAGGATACGTAACAAATAAAAACCGAAAGCTGCAAGCGACATTCAGTTACACAGTGTCCCTAAAATACGCAGCAGAACTTCAGGATCAGGTCTCACATACCAAAAGCTTGAAAACATTTTACATGAACACTGGTCCAGGAAAGCTTCCAAGTTTGTGCTCTTTACATGAGACGTCTACGCAGACACACCACAGCAGCAGAATTATAACTTTTCAACAATCAGCAACTGTCAGTAGAAGGGAATCCTCATGGAATTGATCCAACCTGCCATCAGCAACAGTTCTTCATCCACATTTGGTTCAACATCATTGTTCACTGTTTACTGCAACCTTATGCACTTCCAACATGTCTCCCACAATAAAACAACCCAGCTTTCTTGGAAAACCACCTGCCTGTGTTTCAGGAAGTGTCCCACTGATGATGCATGATTGAGCTCCACCTCATTTCAGCCTTGCTGCTCTCCAGTTTCTGACCTGTGCTTATCCTGCTTGATGGCTAGGCAGAGGTAGACCAAGTGTATGGCCTCTGCTGTCACTTTTAAATGTGCAAAAGAAGTCTGTGATAAAGAATTGCCCGCAAAATGTTTTACCATGAGGAGTGATACAGCCACAGCATTCTGAAATAAGCCCAAAAGACGGCATTTCCAGGCCTGTGTCTATATGCAAGATTTCCATCCTTTCAGTATGAGACACATAGTCCTGAAGTTTTGTCACACATTGTTAGGCACCCCTATATACAGAATGTTTACTTAATAATGCTTTAACTAGCTCAGACAACATAGCATCAAAATGATGGCATGATTCATAAAAGAAGAACTGCGAGGAACTTGTAAGGAAACATCGTGGCCTAATTTGACACACTGTCCTGGAATTTTCATGAAGGAACTGAGGAAAACAAAAAATCTCATGATACAATAGGTGGTGTAATGGTAAGGATTCAAAATGACCAGCACTTGAATACAAATCTGAAAGCACTTCAGCCAAGCAGTTCAGCATATGCCTCACAGCAGAAGCTGGACTCCTCAACTAACCTATGACTAACTCTGAAGAGCTTATAATCCTCCCTCTCTTCTGGCATATTAACCATGCACTCAAGGGTTCTTGACCAAAATGCATCACAAAGTTTGATGTTAGACGTCTTCAGCTGTCGCAGAATCTTGAAGAGAGTTGGCAAAGAGGAAGGTGAAGTGAATCCTTCAACATGGTGCTGCGCAAGCTTCTCAAGTGGAAGCTTTTGTGTTGGGGATGAAACAGAAACCAGACAAGACAGTAAGTCTGTAGTAACTTGGAATGCCAACGGATTGCTCGAAATTCTTTCATCCTCCACTTGCGACAGAAACTGTGTGGCAGCTTCGTGCATTTCGTCCACGATGTCGGCAGGTTCCAAGATGGTCTGAAAAACCTGTGGATGAAGTCAGTTGGTACAGTAACTGACAAAACAAAAACAAGACTGAAAATGATGTGCTCCATGATGTTATACCCAGCCTTTACCAAGGTGTTATTTACTTTCAAAATGTCGTACAGGTTCACAGTATGTGTGTAAATGTAATTTCACTTAAGCCATTAAGGAAACTGGCCTCCCCTGTGCTGATTTACTTCAGTCACAGATGGTCAACAGCAAGTGTGAACTAATTTTTCAAAAATCTAGGAGCCACCTCGAAAATTCTAGACATCAGAAAGGTGACATACAACAAGTTCCATACTGAGGATCCACAAATATTAATTGATACAACACAAAATCAGTTACCATGGCGACCTGGCACCAGCAATTTGTAAACCCCTGCTGAATGGCATTATTTGTAGATCTCTCATACCAAATATCGTCCAAATCTCCCGAATAATAAATGTAGATAGCATGAAGAGAAATTCATTTACACACCCCATGTAAAGTACAGCAAAATTCCAATAATCTAACTCACACAGTACCAGACAGTTGCCACAATACAGAATATCCCTGATTATCAGACAGTACCTAAACTGATGCAAGTTCTTACACGTAATTATTTGTTACTGCCACTAAACTTGGGCTGAACATCTAAACAGGGGAGTATTCCAGTAGGATATCTCCTTCAGCTGCTGGTTCACAGTCATCAGGGTCTTCTTTTGTGTTTTATTGAGTCTTCACAGCTGAAGAATTTGGTAGAGAACGAGACAAGGGGTCAAGAGATGCCACAATGGTTGATGTACAGATACTCCCAGAGGCCTTTTTGAAAATGTCTCTGAGTTCTGCCTGTTTCACTGATGAGGCTTTTTTTCTTTTGGTAAAAAGTGAAAGTTCCTGTCTTGGAACTACTCTTCTCAGTGCTGGATTATCAGAATTTCAGATTATACAACATCAGATTACAGCAAGTTTGCTGTATATGCTACCTTCTAAGTATGCATGACCTCCTCTAATTTCTATGAGAAGATACAGGGCATTTTTTTATCTGAGAAATACTGCTGGTCACTGCTTTCAACAGCACTGTATTACACAAATATAGATGCTGAATTTCACACTGCATCAGACTGTGTAAGTCATGTGACTAGGCACATTTCACTCTTATAATGCACATGCAGATTACAGGATCTACAGCAAGTGTGGTGTACATTCAGATACCAGTTTACAAACTTTTGAAAACTTGTGGTGGAACATTTTCCACTGAGGACAGTACATGTGGAAGACAACAGCATAATGCATCTACGCAAAACAAATGTGGTTCTGACGCTTCATGAAGCAAGACTGCATGTTGTTAAATGTACCTGCAGTGCATGATGCAGAACCAGACCCCACATTAATTCTGATTAGTGGTGAACCTTGGTTTCATCTCAGTGGATATGTGAAATCTCAGAATAACAGGCTTTCCATGTTAAACCATTACAGTTGGTGTCTGGTGTGCTACAAGTGCACAATGATGGCAGTCTTCAATACTCCCACTAGCATTCAAACCCCATTAACAGTAAATATGCTTTGATAGATGAATGTCAAAATACAGGAACTCCTTAGACACCTTGTACAGCATTCATACAGCCGCTATACTGTAATACACAAAATACCTAAACGATTTAATGAAACCACAAAATTTTTATTTTCTTTGACAGGACAAAACTGATGGTGAATGTATCAGAACAAGTGAGTGTCAATTTTAATTCAAGGGAGAAATCACAGAACTTGAAGGAACATTTCACAACTGTGGACACAATAAAAAATCAGGTCACAAGCTACACAATAATAAAATACATAGGTACTTTATGGGACATCCTGTATTGTAATTATAATGAAAATTTATTCTGAAACAGTAAAAACATTTTAAATCACAAATATCTACAATTTCACCAATTTTTCCTACAAATTTCATGTGGTAAGATGTATAAGAAAGTTTTAGGATAAGGAACTACTATGTGCATCCCTCTTTACATGACTCATACAAATTCAGTGACAATTACGCCACCAGATCAAGATGTTCTCCACTGTCGTTGTCCTTATTTACTGTTATTACATTAAACTGTGTAAAGTACACTCAATACTGCATGTACCACCTGCATCAATATTAAAAATCTCTGCATTTTACTCGCACAATGAATGACGTGTGACAATTATGTTCCCAGAATGCCTGAATGAATGAATGTTCCTTTGAGTAGCCAGTAATGACTAAGATGCTGCACATTGTGATGTCTGTCATGCATCTTGTAAGCTGCTGCACTAAAAACAGCAGCAGTAACAAACCTGTGGCACTGTTTATTCAAGTGTGTTTTCATCCCAATGGAAAATGAGCGATACACGGTTAGAGCAACACATCGACATTAAGTATCGTGCAAAGTTTGGCAACACTTCATATGCAACAGCAGTTGATAACAGATGCAGAGTAGTGTTGATGCAATTAAAAGTTGAGTGTGTCTGACTGGCAAGGAAGACATGCAAAATGATGACAGAACTGGATGTCTCCCAAGTCACCGGAGAGATAAAAATGTGGAAAAGAGTGCAAAAGTCGGTTTGTACTGCCAGACAATTACGTGTACGAATAATGGTAAGGAACTAAATGTAAACAAATTATCAGAGATTTTGACTTAAGTTTTGGCAATGATGAAAATTCAGCAAAAATAGTACCATAAATTTTGTCTGATGTTCATAAAATGGAGGGGCTTGATGTTTGTTCTTATCTCACTGCCCAGTTCACTGAATGAAACATTCTGGACACAGCCATCACAGGGAATGAATCATGATGGTTCCAATGGAATCCATTATTGAAACACTGAAGCACATAACTGAAAACACTAGCAGCACTGACACCAAACAAGGCAGGCTTGTCAGGCACCAAAGAGAAGACAATGCTAACTTGCTTTTCTGATCACAAATGCTCTGTTCACTTTGAGCGGCTTCAGACTTGTTGAAAAGTGAATCAGAACTGTTACTTGGTGATAATGGCAAGGTTATATGACACTGTTTGCCAGACAAGACCCGAACTTTGGCCCGATGCTTGGATGATGCACCACAACAATGTTTCTGTTCATGACACACTCGCTTTTGGACACAAAACTGATAATGAAATTAGACAATCCATGACATTCACAAGCACTGGCCCCATGTGGTTGTTGGCTATTCCCAGAACTGAAGACTGGTTTGAGCAGCTATGGATTTTCAGACACTGCCAACATTCACAGACATGTGATGAACATCCTAAAAAGCATCCCAGAAGAGAGATTCCAGCAATGTTCTGAACAGTGGCAACAACAGCTCACACAGTACACAGCTGTGCGAGCAGCTTACCCAACAGTGACAGGAACTTCTTGTGTGTATATGCTTAAACACAGTGTTTATGGCAGCATTCGAGAAACTTAACTGCAACACCCCATACATATGCACTCTGTATAATTCTCACAATAAACAGCAACTATTTCTCTACACAGAGTTGAGCAGTTGGTCATCAGTAGGTTACCTTGTGCACACTGATGAGATCCTTTGGTGACATTCCACAAATATTTCCTTTAAGAACCAACAGTAGTTTCCGTATGGTGGCACCATTCAGGTGAGACCAGTGAGGATAGTTAAGAAATGTGACAGCTTTCGTAACAACTTTTGAATCCTGTGCTGTAATTATTCCACAGTCTACTAGAGCATCTGCTTTGGATTTGTACACGTTCAAAACTGAGGTACTGACTAACTGGCTAATACTGATGAGGCATATTGTTATCAGTCGAAAGTCTGCAACACTGTTACAAGATTCTGAAAAAATAAGGAAAACATGTTTTATATCAGAATTTTTGGATGTGAGATTGTAGGCTTTCACCACAGCGTAGTTCAGGGCTTTGATTTTACTGGGACATTACACACTGTCACTGGGTAGTTTTTCACTGACTTTTGGGACAGTGTGTTGATCCCATATTGGAAGGTCACCACGTTCAAGGGCTTGACCCTCAAAGATGGGGCCAACACACTTGCTGAAAACATCGGTAACCAGCAACAAATGATACCATGCGACATCCCAGAAGATTAAAGATCTAAAATATTTATAGATGAAGACTAGCTGTTCTGTGCCATTTATCTGTAACAGGTGCCACAGGTTACTCTCTGTGTTTGAGCATTTGTTAGTTCCGACTAACTATGAGCATAAACCACAGTATTAAGTTAAGCATCAAGGTATCCTGCAATTGTGCACACCGAACAAATCCTTTGGCTTATTACCTTCTTCATGATAAATTGCTTATACAGCTGCTTTCAATCAATAAGATACAGAATAGTATTAGGGTCCATATCTAGCCATATGTACTAGGTGTGGCAGAAAAGTAATGTGACTGGCAACGCTGTGCACGAACCGACAACGCTGCTGCCTCACCCTTCACATGGCAGTTAGGTTAACCCCTGCCGTAGACTCAGTATAAGTTTGAACTTACTACAATTGCTACGCGATTGTTGGGAGCATCTGAAGTGAAGTTGTGTTTGTGAGGTGCGTTACAAAAATAGACCGGCAAAAGTTTGAGCAACGTTGTGCCATCAAATTTTGTGTAAAGCTTGGCAAATCCACTACAGTGACTTATGAAAAGTTACAAAGGGCTTATGGAGAACATTCCCTATCCAGGGCACAAGTCCTTTTTAGAAGGATGAGAACAAGTGGAAGACGAACTTCGTGCGGGAAGACCTTCAACCTCAAAAACGGACGACAATGTGGAGAGAGTGAAGTCTCTTGTGAGGTCAGATCATCGATTGACGTTGAGAATGATCAGTAGTGAGTTAAATTTGAACCGGTTTACCATCCATCAAATTTTAACACAGGATTTGGACATGAGAAAAGTGTGCGCCAAGATGGTTCTGAAGAACCTCACGACTGAGCAGAAGGCCAATCGGAGGGATGTGTGTCTTGATCTTCTGGATCGCCTTGAGAGGGAGCCAGAATTTTTCAGTCGCGTTATCACAGGTGATGAATCATGGATTTTGGAGTATGACCCCTAGACAAAACGCCAAAGTCGGGAGTGGCACACTGCAAACTCTCCCTGCCCGAAGAAAGCGAGAATGAGCAAATCCAAAATGAAATGGATGCTCATTTGTTTTTTTGACAGTCAGAGGATCGTCCACAAGGAATTTGTGCCACCAGGACAAACTGCCAATCAAACTTTTTATCCAGAAGTCCTTGAAAGACTCATGAAAAGGGTGGCACGTGTGCGACCAGGTATTGCATGCACTTGGATGCTGCACCACGACAACGCCCCATGTCACATGGTAGTCTCCATCAATGAATTTTTGGCAGAAAAAAGCATTCCTGTGGTTCCTCAGCCCCCCTATTCACCAGATCTCAGTCCCTGTGACCTCTTTTATTCCCCCGGCTCAAAAACCACTTGAAAGGGCGCCATTTTGGTACTTTGGATAATATCCAGAAGAGTGTAACCGACAAGCTTAAGGGTATTCCAGCAGAAGCCTTCCAGCACTGCTACGAACAATGGAAACAACGCCTCCGTCGCTGTGTAGCTGCCCAAGGGAACGATTTTGAAGGGGATAACCTTGATTTGTAAAAAGAATAAAATTCATGGTTAAAAGAAAATCAGTCTCATTACTTTTCTGTAACACCATGTAGGAATGCTTTCTGTTCTAAGAGTGCACCTGTCTAGATTTCCAATTAAAACACAATAATGTCATGACCCGGATAAAGATACAACCCAAAATATGAAAACTTGGATGATTTATACATAACATAGCCCATTAGTATGCAAGATCACGAATTTGTTCAAGCAAGGAAGTGAGAATAGCTTTCAAGAGTACCAACACCATACACAAACTTACAAAACCAAAAGCAAACAGTATTATACATGAACATATGAAAAGTTGGATTTACAAATTCACATGCGCCACACATAAAGGATCTTACATTGGACAAAGCAGTTACAGCCAAAAGCAAAGATACCAGGACCATATGAGATTTATAAAACAAAATGACTCTCAATCGGCATATACTGTACACAGCTTAGATAATAACTGTGAATATGAACCCATTACTACTACAATGTCCATATTAAAGCAAGTCACAATGCCTGTATTATTAATTCCTTATGAACCATTTTACATTCAATCATACTGTAATCATAAAAAAACGCATACCAGAACAAAATGCAGGCAAAAACAACCCAATGTACCAACTGATCTTTGCCCCTCATATTACGTCACCCCTGTAATGCAATTTCGATCAATACTCCGACTTCCTAGATCTCAGTACCAAGCTCACTCTCCTAACCACAAGACTTCTTCCACCGCTGGTATGTACTATAAATACTCGTATTGCTCTAGCTTATAATATTTACAGTTACAGCTTATACTCTGTGACATTGTACTGCATTTCTTGCATTTTAAAAAGCTTTTGACCATCTTTTATATTGCAAAGACTAAATATATTTATGCTTTTATATATTTTTATGTTACTTTTATATGTTCCATAATAATTATTATTATTATAATTTCAGTGTATCTGCTCCATCCTATATACAATACACATTGATATTCCACCATAACACAATGCATACTTGGACATAACATTACACCATAATGCTTGTATTCTACTAGTGAATTCCTCATGATTGACCTTCATAGCCCGAAACATGTGGAAGAAATTTGCGAAATTAAAATTATGACAAGAGTGCATTTAGTTGGTTTTAATTGTAATAGACAAAACAAGAACATTATAAAGAAACACAGAAAGAAGCAAATAAAGTACATAAACAAAAAAATAAATTATGGCGTAACTACAAACTAATGCTAACAGATGCAGCTAATAAAAGAAATGAAACTAATTTTTTAAGAGGTAAAATATTTTAACCAGCAACAGTCAACATTTTACCTACAAATTGTAAAGATTCTGACAATAATGTTATATCACAAATAGAACAAGCATTGAACAGATGAAAAGAATATTTTCAAAATATTCTTAATCCAAAAGAGACATTAAGTACATCTGTCCCTATAACTGATAATTTAAGTGAAAACTGTGAGGTGTCACCACCGAAATTATGATGAAATTTGTACTATAATAAACTAAAATTTAACAAAGCTGCTGGTTCAGATAATATAAAGAATTTTGAAACACAAACTACATAAATTAATTTTAAACATATGGGATAAAGAACACCTTCCAACATAACAGAATGAAGGAGTTATATGACAAATATACAAAAAAGGAGACAGATTAAAAATTATAGACCAATTACACTACTTAATATTGCACATAAAATTTTTGCTATATTATTAAATAAGATATTATCTGACATAGCTGAAAAAAAAGGGAAGAATGTCAAATCAGATTTACCCCAAATAGCTCTAATATTGATAATATATTCATAATTAAACAAATTTTGTATAAGTGCTATGAACACAATATAAATCTGCATGACATGTTTGTTGAATCTACACAGGCTTTTGAATCTGTATATAGGAATAAAATAATAGAATGTTTAGCGCAATATAATGTTGCAGAAAAATTAATAAGACTGATTGAGTTAACTCTAATCAATAATAGAGCAACAGTTAAAATAAACAATAAATATATAGCAGAGTTTGAAGTGAATCTGGAGTAAAATAAGGAGATCCTCTATCTGCAACTTCATTTAGTGTAGTTGTAGATGTAATATTAAAGCAACTAGATTTAACAGTAATTATATCTACATGTTTAAAACATTGTTCTGTCTATGCTGATGATATACTGATAACCACAAGCACAAAACAGTCACTAATTGATAATTCTCAAAAATTTAAAAATCAATCAATACATTTTGTATTAATTGTAAATGAGCAAACAACTATGTAAGATGTTAGTCCTATAAATACCTTGGATCAACTGTAAAAGGAGATAATTCCACTGAAGGAAGTAGTAAAGAATTAACTGCTCCAGCAAAAAACTTATTATGGAAATCACAAAATATTTGAAAGCAAATTCGTATCAAAAAACACTAAATTAAAGTTATATTGGACAATAATAAGATCTTTGATAACACATGCCGGTGAAACATTGGTATTAAACAAACCTATGAAACAAAAATTATTAATAACAGAAAGAGAGATATTAAGAAGAATATTCACAACTACAAAGGATAGAGATGGTACATGGAGAATTAAAACAAATTATGAATTATGAAACCTAATTAGAAATATGAATATAATTAACTACATTAAAGCTGAAACATTGAGCTGGTTAAGCCATGTACACCAAATGACAATGATAGGATGGTCAAAAAATTATATGAGTGGTAACTGATACATATAAGATTGGCAGGAAGACCAAAAATTAGATGGGAACACAATATAAAAAAGGATTTAAGAATTTTGAAGATAAATAATTGGATAAAATGCATCCAAGGTCAGGATAAGTGGAAGGAAGTAGCAGAGAAGGCCAAAACATTCAAACAGTGAAGTTGTAGAGCCTGATGAAGGAGAAGTAGTTCATTTTTGGTACTAATAAATACAAAGAATGAATATTTTGGATACACTTGTATTACACTAGCAATGCCCTTGAAAGTTGTGTATACTCTAAGACATGGAATGCTTTCAAATTTTACTCAGGCCCTCAGAATTAAACATACCAATACCAGCCAATACACGTGGCAGTGTTGTCTTGGATATCAGGACTGACCACAGTCCTCTTCTGCTGTGAACTGCCACAGTGAAACGAGAAAGGGCTGTAAGAGGAAATCTTGGGCCACAGCTCTCCACCAAGGATTCACAACGATTTATTAATTTCTGCATTACAGGATGATCCACACTGACACCCATTTTATTTAAGTACAGCAATGTTGCTGTTAGTGCATCTACTGACATATCTCCAGTCTGTTTATCTACCAAATGCAGAAGCATCTTAAAATCGTCATGTCCACAAACCTTACTGATATAGTTCTTAAGAATGTCATATGGATTTAATAAAGAGTTAATAACTTCATTTTGATATGAATCCAGAATATTCACTTTATAAAAAATCTTCTGAAGATCCCATAACACTATCACAGCTTGACTCACGAGCTGACCATCAAACTCACATTCATATTCTCTTATGAAATTAAAAACATCTTGCACTGATGTAGAAAGGTTCAGCTGCTTAATAAGAGGATGTTCGGAATTAGGATACAGTAGATTTCTAAAATAAAATGTCTCAGATTCATTATACATATCAATTACTTCTTCTGAGGTTTCTTCCAATTCACTATCACTTTCACTTCCAGCTCCTTCATGCACAAATTTAACTTGGATAATGCATGTCTCTTTTCTACTAGAGGGAATAAGGAGCTGCCGAGGCTTGTGCATCAAAGTGAGTCTTGGCAGATCTATAGGAACTGAATCCGAATTCAGTAACCTTGAAAATAACGTTCGTGTTATGCGGAGCCAAGACACACTCCGTACAGTCGCGTGTCTCCCAATGTTGTACCAAAGCGTCATGTCACGTTTCATTACGCTTACATGCCTTTAAATGATATGATTAACATTCTAATTCTCACGTTCCGATTCACACAGAAGTCCTCTCTTGCTGTAAACCGCGATTACGAACAGGAAGTCTGATACATTCGTGATACCTACACCCCGGTTTGACGAAGAGGCCGAACTATAGAATCCATCTATATATTGCACAACTAATTTTGAGCCCTAAAACATGCAGCCGCCGATGCTAATAAAATTGTATGACTTAAGCTGTGCTGAGTGCAATCTTTAAGGGTGTACCTCACACCGGATTCCATAATATGATAAACCCAGTAACCTATTCATACATAAATTATAACTGCTCAGGCATGACAATACATTTCTTCCAGGTGCAAATAAAAAACAGAAGCCACAGGTGCCTTTGCAGGACGCCCTCGCGCTATGAACGTTACAGATTTCGCGAAACATAACCTCCCATTCATATTGCTTCCTTCTAACAACGTTTATCAACGACCGCAGCGGCGTAACACGACTTTCCTATTGCCAGCGTTGGAAGAAGGTGCGATACCATATTCATGGCGATAAAATTAAAATATTTGCTAAAAATAAAAGAATGAATTCCTGTATTATGTTTTGCAACTTATGAAATAATCCCACTGCACCTGCGCAGAGTTGTTACCTCGCCATCATAAATTAGCGGTAACGTGACATTGACGACACTACGGCCTAGATCGGTAGCACACACCATAGCAGTTTCCACCTCGTGCGCTCATGTTATTGGCAGGATTGATCAACGATCGCTGTGTAAACACACTTACAGGCTCACGAGCATGATAATCACGTGCTATTACTGTGGCTCTTTCCATTGACGTAATTGTCTTTTAATGCTTAATTTTTCCTCTGTCGTCACACCACTATAGTAACATAAACATAACAATTATGTTGCATTACAGCCCCCCACTCCAAATTTCAATGCAATGGTACAGCACGTGTACATTTTCTTCCGTAACTACCGCCAAATACTTCGAAACGCCATGTTATCACAGAAGCACGGAACTATTCATGGATCAGAGTTACATTACGCCAGCATTCGAACGTGACCCTCACGTCACAGAATAACCGAAGCTCGACAAGTTACAGAGTCCGTGGCGTACGTCACTAATAAGCACAGATTATATATATAGTTAATAAGGCACGGCGTGGTTGCCTGCGCGAAAACTGTGGGTGTGGTCTGTACCTAAAAAGCCGCAGAAGCTATAGGTTAAGCGTACGCTATCTGAGTACTTCGCTCTGTGGACACATTTTAATGCTGCCCTCGAGGGTAATTTACTTCTCATTAAAACAGTAGTAGTGTAGCAATACTGTTTAAAAACTCATGTTGGCAAAGAAGTGCTACCATTCTGTTCATTAACATTTGACATGAGTTAATCTTCGTTTTGTTTCCTAAATGCACATTGAACCTGTAAAAACTATGCAACCGTCTGTATTGTCTTGGTCACATATGGACAGATGTGGCCTCCCATATAACATTATTTTCCTTAACTGCTACACAACCCCTACAATGCGTGGAACAGTGTCAATTTGTAGTACTGTACTTCATAATGGAGGCAATCTCACTTCTGAACCTCGATTAGTCCTTATTCAGTTGGACACACTTTTCACACTGTAAATCAGTCCCAAGTCTCCAATTCATAGCATTCTTAATAAGATAATGCCAAAAGTTCCTTATTTTTCCCTACAGGACTGTTCCTGCTTATAAAGTAGAATGCAAAATGCCTTCTGTGAATGATTTCAAAGGATGTTTGAAATCAATAGGTAAACAAACTGTAGAGACTGAACTCTGAACTCCGGGTGGGCATTCTTGTCCAGAGCTCATGAGTTGAACAACCTACACCACTTAATTTATATGAAGCTTAAGAGCAGTCTCTGTTTTGGTTAGGCCTCTATCTGTGTTTCTCACATACATTTCAGAACAGTGGGACCAACTTCATCGATAAACATTTCCAGCCAATGCATGGGTATACAGCTTGGGATGGCTATGACCTTTTTTGTAACTCAATATTTGCTTGTATTTTTATTTCCCTGCTTTGGCCAAAGAAAGATGCATGCAGTGAGTTGTTCTGCACTTCTTTGTGCTGAGTACAGACACATCAAATTCACTGGTCATTACTGAAATGCTGTGATCTATACCATCTACATACTTCACACAAACCATTCTTAATCTTTGCTCCTGAGAGTTATCAAGTGGCCACATTTAAAACTGAAATCTCAATCTAGCCATAAAATAAAATTGCAATTGTTTTATTTTTTGTGCAAGTTACTGACCTGAAGGAAACCAAGTTTTGGTCAAAACATGTAACCATGTAATTTGAATTAATATAAACCAATAAATAGTTGTGTTGATGGCAACCATGTACTCATGCATAATAAACATCAAGCATCGTGGAGACAAATCAGTCAGTAAACTAAGACAGGCCCACATAAACTAACGCCACCAAAGGTTATCATATACAATGCTCTTGCTCTCTGGTGAAGTCTGTTTACCTATTTTGTTCCTGTTTAGCAAGATGCAACTACACCTGAAGTACTACACCACCACGCAAAACATGTATAATAGAGACAAACAACTTGAGTAAAGGGAGGAACAGCTGCATCGTACAACCACAGACTGACATTTATGCTACTTCTACCAGCTAGTCCCCACAGCCAGGATGCAGTTATGGTCACTGGCTTTAAGTAAACAGTGTTATTGAACTTAGTAACACAGTGCTGTTAGTTTTTCTATGAGAGAGTGGTGAGTCCTTGTCATGAGAGTCACAGTTCCTTGTGGGGTTTGGTTGGACTGTGAAAGTGATGATTAAGACCTACAAATCCTACTATGATGAAGGAAGAATGTATGCTGCGCTCAACACCTGTTCTGAATAGACACAGGCCATCATTTGTGACTACACTGACGTTTGTTTAAGTTTTCTAATTTGCTTTGTAGCATATAAGTAGGATTTTAAACTATTGTGAATTTTACAATTCACTCTGTGTGTACAGTTCTGAGAAGTCTTTATTTCCATGATCATTCTCATTGTAATTTTAAGTACAGACAGTCAAGCACTGGCCCATTGCTGGTCCACCCAGAGCAAACACCTACAAAACCAATGGCAGAAGTCAACCGCCCAAGACTTTATTTGTGGTCCCTTTCGCTAATCTTAGCCATCATTCTGTCCACAAGTTAAACATCTGCACATCACAAAATGAGGTCCAGTTTTCAAATTAAATTTTATTTATGTCATTTACACTTGGGTTCTTTAAGCAGTTATAACATAAAAGTCTTATACTGTTCCAAGGGTGCATGTCTGATTAAAATCTAATGTGTTGTGATTTAAGAATTCTGTGTTCATTTTGAACTGTGGCACAAGACAGAAATTTACATAATTTTACATTTTCCATTCCATGCATTACAAAATTTATATAAATGATGGTAATAATTGGGGAATGCATTCAGTTTGTTCAAAAATTAATTCCTTCCATCCTGGACATGATAGTGTAAAAGGCTGGAAGTTTCTCCCGAATGCCCATCTCCATTAAGGCTTTTATACCAAAATTTTGTATGCATTTATTATGTCTTCCATATATGCCATCATGACTGATCCAACACATGTTCCTTGATCGTATCTCGTGACAATCAGAGCTTGTGGCGCCTCACTGTTATTTGTTACCTCCTCCTTACAAATACCTGCAGAATCCTCTTGACAAATATCTTTGTCCTATGCTCTACCATGTGGTAAAAGGATTAAATTTCGAGTTACACATAAAACAGACAAAAATAGAGCATCTTGGACATTAATCTTTACTATGTGGAAATAAAATGCCAACTAGATGCAACAGAGGTTTTTATTTGCAGATCTTATTGCTTGCTCAACATGTTTCGGGCATCACTATGCCCATCATCAGGAGTTCAAGAGTATT
>Ga0209629_10001346_pt1 | contig 15379 bp, 8 predicted proteins | sample TergutCu122P5_FD_187286 | JGI IMG/M metagenome (GOLD analysis project Ga0209629, IMG submission 187286) | Cubitermes ugandensis P5 segment gut microbial communities from Kakamega Forest, Kenya - Cu122 P5 (SPAdes) (version 2) | ecosystem: Host-associated > Arthropoda: Insects > Digestive system >...
TATATGTGTGTGTGTGTGTGTGTGTGTGTGTGTGTGTGTGTGTGTGTGTGTATAAACAAGGGTACGTGCACCCAAAACTTACCATCTTTATTACTGGTACCGTCATTGGAGTCCTGAGTTTAGCTATGTGTTAACGTAGTATGCCCATATCTTGCCTTAAGTCTCACAAAAAGCAGTGGGGTTGACGTATACAGTTATTTCGTTCCATAATTTCGAAAGAAATGATGCAGCGGCATTGTTTCAACATTCAAGTTAATCTCATGTATGAATGAAATATTGTCTTCATTAATTTATTCTGTCTCAGGAAGTAGATACTTTGATCAATAGGGAGTGCCCCAGTTACTGCTAACTCCGTGGAGGAGGGTCCTTCCTGAGCAGCTGACAGTTCCTCAGCTAGTTAAGAAATTCCTCGCAGTTTAAGGAACCCGAAGGTTTATTGCCGCATTCACAAACGCCCGCCACCTGTCCCTAATTCTGAACCACAGCAGTACCTTTCATGCACCCCATCCCACTTCTTGAAGACTCTTTTTAATATTATTCTCCCATCTACACCTAGGTCTTCCACGTGATATTTTTTTATGGGGGTTTCACACCAAAACCCTCTATTCACTTCTCCTGTCCGCTGTACATGCCACATGCCCCTCCTATCTCCTCATTCTTGTTTTGATCACGTGAATAATATATAGTGCATATTTCAGGTCATAATCCTGGTTGTTATATAATCTTCTGCACTCCCTTTTTACCACGTCCCTCTTACGGCCAACTATCTACCCCAGAACCCCATTCTGGAACACCCTTTGCCTGTGTTCCTCTTTCAGTGTCACAGATACGTTACACACCCATATCAAACAACAGGCACAATTATAGTTCTGTGTATCTTGTTCTTTATATTTTTGGATATCACACTGGAAGACATAAGATACTGCGTCGACTGATAGCAATAATTCCCTGACTTCATTCTGCTCTAAATTTTTTTGTGAATTTAATTTTGGTTTGTTAGGGTTCTTCCTAAATATTTAAACAGTTCCACATTTTCTAACGATTTACTTCCTAACTTATTTTGTGATTTTGTCCTGCATGCTGATTTCGAGACAAGGCAATATATTTATTTTTTCTCATTATTTACATCTAGACCAATCTCCTTACTAATCACTAAGAATGCGTCTGTGTTTTTTATAGTATTGTCACTTTCACCCGATAAATTAATATCATCAGCTTAAACTAGAAGGTGTTAAGTTCTATTTCATTTCAGCCACTCCTGGTCTGCCTGAACCCTTCTATTCGCATATTCCAAAGGAAAGTGTAAATGCTTTGGTGATAAAGATCTTCTTTTTTCGAATCATTCTTAATAGGAAATATATCAGAAAATTTTTTCCTACCCGGACTTTAGTATAGCTTTCATTTAAACACTTTTTTATTTAACTTACTAGTTTCATATTAATACCAAATTCAATAAGAATATTATTCAAGACCTTCCTCCTAAATAAATCGTAGTTTTTCTTGAAGTCTATAAACAATTGGTGCACTGTCCCTTTGTATTCTCACTTTTTCTTAAGTGTTTTATGAATTCAGACTATATGATCTTTCCCAGCTGTCGGCTTGAACCTGTTTTCTCTCCCATATTTTGCTTTACAACATCCTAACAGAATTTGCATGTGGTACGTAGAAAAGTGATCGAACACCTGCTCTAATTCCTCATAGTAATTGTCGTTTGAGTCACAATTTCTATTCGCAGTTGGTGCATGCACAGACAGCACAAGGTCTCACCTACAAACCCTCATCAATATATGTGGCATCCTATCACTAACGAGCTCTATTGTCTTAACTACTAATATTGTACTATGATATATAAATAATCCTTTCCTTAATAGATAATTTTTTTTTGCCATAAAAAAGTGTAATCCTGTGCACATACAGTGCCTTCCATAACCCAACCAACCTCCTCTGTTTCAGTTACTACTTGTATGTGAATAATAATTTGAAGCAAAAATATACACATATAGATATTCACGTATGATTCAGTACATTGTTTGTTGTATGCATGCAGTCTTCCTTTTTCCACGCAAGAAGAGTGCACAATTTTGTGTGCGGTGTTTGCGTGGGTTTTAGGGTGCATTGTTACCAGCCGAGCTTCTGAGATCGGCTATATTTGCACGTAGCGTCCTATAGATGGCTGGAGTTTTCATGTTTTCCTTGCGAATGCAACCATGAGTCCATATTTAAAAGAAATAATGTCGTCGTCGGTATTGTTGTTTGTTTCTGTAATTTTCATTTTCATTAATTCCGTCACACAGTCCGTGATATATTGCTCTTGTAGTTCTGTTGGTATGCGATCGAGAAATGGGTTGACTGCTTTCGTGGAATCTGACAAAAAAAAACACACACGCAAATTAATAAACGGATCAGCTAACACATGGCTTGCCTCATAACAGTGCCTGGCCATTCGAACGTAGCAAGGGGTGTAACTCAGTGATACAGTGTCTGCTTCGTTGCAGAAAATTCTGTGGTCAAATCTCATCCCGTCAATTTTTTTATAACTATTATTTTGTAAGTGTGTTTTCATACGTGTTATAATTTAACCTACTCTAGTTCACAAACTGTTTTTTTTTCTAGATTCGTTTGCACAGTTAGCTCAGTCAGGTCTTCCAGAGGACGGTTTTCCGTGGTGTATATTGGAGACAATTATGGAAATGTGTCGATAAAATAAATTTGATTATAATCTGACAAAAACGTTGTGATTTTTGTTGTTAATAAATTGGGTATTTTCTTTTTCGAGTTGTGGCAATAATAGCGGTTTTGTAAGTCAGCCATCGGTTGAGGCTATTCGCATATCTCGTCAATAGATACCATTTTTTCCCATCTAAGGTTTTGCGAAACATCATTAGGGGTACGGCGAGAAATGTTACAATAAATACGTACAAATTTCTTTATAATAAAACCAACTAGATGCACTAATTTCAAAATTTATTTTGGCATAAAGCTCTACATGTTTCGGAAAATTCCTCTGTCCATCATCAGGAGTTTATTCACTGTACACTCAGCAATGGTATATGTCATACAGGTTTATAGACAGCTTTCGAGCAGGACCAGGATGGAGTTCCATTCTCATCCTGCTCTAAAGCTGTGTAGAAGTTGATGTAATTACTCGTACCTAAAACCGTAGAACTCTGAACACAAGGGGATGCACAACATCTAAGTTTCCTCTTTTTTTTCTTCTTCTTTAAATTCGAATTGTGCTTCTTTTCTGTCACATTTTTATGCCTGTGCTTGAAGATTGCTTTATGGAAGTGCCGAAACATGTAGCGCATTCTGGATAATAAGAGATATTGTCTGAACTTATAGCCGTCATTATCGGTCCAACTGTTTCTTGTTCTATTCATGTATCACAGCGGTACGTCTCATTTACAGAAGCGGTTATGTCATTGACAGTGCTGGTCGGGGCAAACCGTGTGTGTTGCTTATATACCTCGGAGAGTCGACTAAAATGTGACAAATACTAAATCGTATTTCTTTGAACGAAGATGGTTATGGTTTGTTATTTTAAAGGTAAACAAACCACATTTGTTCAGTCTAACAAAACACAAGTTTATTTATTCTGTTTAATTGTCCTTACATGTAAGGTACATGTTTTGGCTGTACTTAGACCATCTTCACTAAAAAACATTGTATATAAGAAGTGGCCCCTTAGATATTATTGTATCTTCCTGTATATGTTCTTGTGTTGACATGCCTAATTATAGGCCGAAACATGTAGCATATTTATGATGGCAATTGAATTGATTGAATAAACGTGTGTTGTGTTAGACTGAACAAATGTGTTCTGTTAAATAACAAACACAATGGAATGGCTTCCATTAGGATTATTTTTAAAGTTAAAATTATGTGTATTCCACAGTCACCTGTAAGGGAGCCGACAGTATCGTAGTTGTATTCACTGTCTCTGCACTCGCAATCGATGACTTCGAAACCCGTGTCGTGCAGCAGTTTGCTGAATTGTTCACCAGGGTCTGATGAGTTTTGGTAGGGCGATATGAACTGATGGGCATCCTAAAATGTTGGAAATATGAGATTAACCTTTTGAAGACCAGACGTATATACTTGACATTATACATAAATATTCAGTTCGTACCTCACAGAGAATTCATTGTACTTCAGTTAAAAAGAACAATCGATGAATACCGTACAAAAAATACGTGTATATAGCTTTTTATTATTAGAACCCTACGGAACACATAAATACATTGTGTGGACAAAATACAGAGTGTTTTACTGTCAAACCTGCAGTTCGCTATTATGTATGTGTTCAGAGGAAATCAAAGTAATCAAAGATTGTTAGCATTGCAGGGGACACATAGATGATTGGCTATTCAGATGGGGTTTTCACTTGTTTCATAGATGATTAAGTTATCCATATTTCATTGTTTGGACCTTTGGTAGGAGATTTTGTTGCTGGTACTTTTGTTCTCTTTAAGTGGGCAAATGTAAAAGTAACATAAATAAAAATATGGATTACGTGTCCTTTGATTTACTAACATTAAACTGGAATTAACTCAGTTTTAATAGAAAATTATAAATTAGTGAACTGTAAGGTAAAGAAGTTAATATTAGACGTGAGACAAAATCTCCAACGTGTTCTAAGAACGTATGAAGAGCTGTATTATATTACTAATTTAACTGATAACTTTCAAAATAGCTGTAAAAGAGCTTCCAGTTTGTTACTTCATGAGAGATTTCATGGTGACAAAATGCGTTGGTACATGTAATCGTGTGCTATTTATATAAATTAAAAAATATAATTTAAGTTATTGTGCTGACGGTGTATGGTACTGTACAGACGACTGTTGATCGATATTGTCAAGAATTATAACTTATTTTAGATAAGTTTGTGCAGTGTCCATTTAACGAATGACGAGGAAAATTTGCGGCTATGCGGTCTAATATTTGTATTGTTGTTCAGTGCCATCGCTAAAACGCTGCACCTGTATGGTTGATCACACCTGTCATAGTTAGAGACGTATATGCAGTAAATAAATAAACATGAACACAAGTGGACATAAAAATATAAAACTTCTGCAACGCCGTACCATAAACTGGCGTGAAAATTTTACCACTTGTGTCGCAGCATAAGATATTTTTTAATGTGTTGACCGATGAATCGTTGTGAACGCTACGTTATCACCATCTACTAAAAAGACAACCAATTTCATAATCTGATTAGCACTATGGACATTGTATTTAAAGATTCAGTCCCTACTGCTCAGTAAAAGCAATTTCTCTCGGTTATAAAAACCAATCTGTTAATGTTGGACAGGGAAATAGCGACTGCTGGTTGTGTGATCCATACAAAACAAATAAATATATTATGTAGGCAGAATGTAGAATTTTTGAAGGATAAACTTAGTGGTACATATATTGACCATTGGGTTTTAGTGTATTCATGGGTATATTAACCACCTGTACGAAAGAAATTAAAACTATCTTTAAGAAATTTTAGGTTTTTGTGTGCAGTGACTAAGAGGAGTGCCTTCTGCGGAGATATAACGCCGTCTGGCCGTTTATAAATGTACTGATGTGTAGGTGGAAATTAATATATCCATATCATACACCCGAAACGTCAGTAAATGTTTACCACACTGCACGACGTCACGTCACAACAGAGTTTAACATTAACAATTTTTCGGTTGTTTTCGTATGATTTCTGGTAATTATATGTTGCTGTTAACTACACAAAGGTAGTAAATGGAAAAGTCTCACCTTCATGTAGGGTTGCCACTCTGGTTTCTTGGACTGGATTTCGTATACTTTGTACAGTGGACATGTTCCCAAGAATACAAGCAATATTTCACCGCCAGTTCCCAGCAAACTGTGTACATTTCTCAGAGCTTTCCTGGTGGTTAGACAGAAATCATTTATTAATGTTACGATGGTATAACATCATGAAGACCTGTGATGTGTACCATTGTTTTTAGAAAGATTAAACTACGATCATGTCCGAAAATAAGTTGATATGTTTTAGTGCCCTAATACTTAAAGGGGATATTTCAATGCCTCTAAAATTACAAGTGGATGTTTCAGCACCTCTTGTAATAAAAATTGTTGTTTCAGTATCTCTAGAACTAGAAGTGCATGTTTCGGTATCTCTGTATCTATAAGTGGATGTTTCGCCACCTTTAGATTTACAAGTGGATGTTTCAGTACCTACAGAACCACAAGAGGATGTTTCAATACCTCTGGTATTTAAACGGGTGTTTCAGTACCTATAGAGCCACAAGTGGATATTTCGGTACCTCTAGAACCGCAAGTGGATGTTTCAGTACCTCTAGAACAGCAACTGGATGTTTCACCACATAATGCAATGTAACACTAATGCTGTATTAAGAACAAAGTTTTTCGTAGCCGCAAAGTGGTTTTTTTATCAATATAAATTTTTTGTATTTTTTATTCACAAATATATGTGCTTGTATATTTTGGGACAGATTTGTAATGTCCGAAATTATTAATTCGCATGTTGCCAATAAATGCCCGATCGTCACCTACGCCTACGCAATTTACCAAATTTGGGCAGACTTACGAATTCCATTGTTAGGGATCCGGAAATGAAAACTTATTTCAAATTAAATAATTAAAAAAACCATTACTGTCATCAAAATTCACGGTTAAGGCATTTATCCAGCTTCGTCTTCATGTTTAAGAATGACACTTCTGTAATTTCTTGGTTTTTGATGCTTGCATATATTCTATCAATTTATATTGAATTATGCTTTTATTCAACCTAAGGATTTGCTAAATCTATCTGATTCTACAGCTGACGTTAGCAGTGGTTTTGCATGAGAGAGTGCTGCCATTCATTGTTATTTCCTATGCACCATTTCCACTACTACAGTTCACAACTGCTCTTAATTTGTAGCGCGTATCATCAAATTTCGCTCAGCCTCCGCTCTGCTTGTTGTGCTGTAGACAGTATAAACATTAGCAGCTATTTTTATCGTTATCTTCCAAATTTCACTTGCATTGCTTTAGAGGTTCCTTTGTTTTTTCTCAAAAACCGAAAGTTATGTATACATTTGGCATGGCGGCAACAAAGTTTTAATTTCGACCGAATATTATTATAACGAAAGTTTAGTAAACTTCGAAGATGTATTACTGTCCAATATTTCGGGATAATCACAGGGACATTATTTTATGTGATCAATATATTTTCACACTTGCTGCCGGCTGGCTGATCGCATGAACTTTAGTCACTAAGCTACTCGCCCACCCGATCGTTGCTGTTTCGGCGGGAATTGATAGACGATAGTTGTCAGAAAAAATATTGACCATATGTTTATTTACTGTAGTGTCATTTCCACCTCTAAAATTCGCTGTACGTATGTGTTCTGTTAATAATTACTGGCTGAAGGAAGAATATTTTCGATTACAAACGTAACGTGATGTGTATTGACTGGATACTCGTAACGGAGTTTTGTGAAAATCCCGCTAGTTTGTAAAGACATGAATAGAGAGGGACCTGTGGCGGGGGAACTGTCTTTTTGAGGGGGGTGCGGGGTTGTACAATCAAGGAGAGTTCAGTGAAAAACCGTCAGCTTTCTTGTAATATGAACTTGTAGTACCAACACCAAAATATCAGCCTGGTACATTCACCTTTTCGCCAGATGTCGACAACGGCTCTCACGTCTGTATGATGTATTCCTCTTCTACCTGATGTAGTTTTCTTAAATTGTATTGAATTTAATTCTTAATTCTTGACATAAGCCGAGATAATTTTGATACTGAAACTAGAAACCACGTTGCAAGTCGTCGGTCATGCTAAATTTCCTTTTGTGCTTAATAGCTCAGGGTCGAGAGTTTCGCCATTTGTCCATTAATCGGATTTTGGGGTGGATTTTTACCTCTCCTTTCCCATAGTTCGGACACCACTAAAGATAATTTCAAACGAAAGCGCATGATGTGAGATTTGAAGTTCTCAGAGCGGTACTGATGAAGATCGAATTCTTGTGGGACGTTACGACGTGCTGATTGGTAAATAGTTGCCGAAGTTTCGGAAGTGTTATTTTCCCTCGAAACGTCGAAAACTATTTAAGCGAATGTGTTAATAACGTAAATATATCGTTCAGTAACACACAATAAAAGTATATTTAGAATTAAATCCTGGTTTTATAACCAAGTAATACCTCTGATCAGGAATCCAGTGCAGACAGTAGAAAGAGAATATCTTGTCGAAACCCGATGGCCGCAGTTGTGAGGTGTTTCCTATGTCTTTGGTGATGTCGAACTCTGTAAACCTCAGTTTAGAGTGCATATACTTTTCCCTAGCGTATTGAATCATGTCAGCTGACAGGTCTGCTCCTACCAGTAGACCGAAATCCGCTGGCAGGCGAGGCATTAACACTTGCGTGGTCACACTGCCCGGACCACAGCCCAAGTCAAGCACTCGGTCTCCTGTTTTCCAACTCATTGAGTTTATGTACTCCGATAACACTTTGGTGGCGTCTCTTGCCTGAAGTTCATGGCACGAGGCGTATAATTTCGCGTCATTCATTTCCTGAAACCGGGAAAACATTTCAGGAATGAATTTGAATCAGAATATTACCTTTATCAGAATTAAACACACCTCATAACGATTTTCTATTAAGGTGTTTTTCTTGTTGAACGGACTACATGTTGGACTTCGACTATTGAATGATAAGATGAGACTGCCACTGACCAAGACAGTAAGTACTGTGGCCGGCGACAGTCTGATGCAGTTCTTTTCAGAGATGGTTGTGTTAGTTTTGGGTAAAGCATATTTGCGCTGAAAATATGTAGCCATTTCAGGGAATATACTGAAATTATACAGGTAAAATCTCTCTTTGCAATAATGTATGTCTTTCCTTCCATACTCTAACCAGTATAATGCACTAATTAAAATAAATTAATACATCATAAAAGACACTTCATATTAGGTACCATTTCCTACATGTTTTTATAAACCAGATGAAAAGTGTTTACTGCTCGGTACGGGTTGGGTCTTCAAATAAACAGTCTGCGCTTCGTCTTTAAAGGGCTAAAAATTAAAATATTAAAATGTTAAAAACACAGATTATACATGTTAACAAGTACAAGTACAACTAGACTGCCTGAGAATGCCACCTAGGTGCCGAAACATGTGGGAGTCGGTACTTAATATGAAGTGCATATTATGATGTTTTATTTTATTTTAATTATTGAATTATGTCGATTAACCCTTAATATACCAAGAGGGGTCCTCTGAGGACCCCAGAGGGTGATTTTTTGTGATCCTGCCGTAACTATATCAACTAATTTACTCCTGATTTTAGTATGTGTCCCGCATCAGCTTAATATAAGTATTATGTAATTAGACTTATAAAGTGTTTAAAAAAAACGTAAAAAATTAAGAACACACTTGGGGTCCCACCGCGACCCCGCTTGGTATACTACGTTACAAATGCGGAATGTTGATAATCTTGTTATTTTTAGGTTCTGATCATTGTAAATTTGAAAAATAGCCCGCCGACAATGCTCAGAAGATGACATTTTTCAGATGCTGGATGAGTGATGAGTGAGTGTGGAGAAGTTCCGTGCCCCCGGTTACTTCTGTTGATAAAATATTTGATGCTAACAATGCTTGAATCACTGAATTATAGTTTCAGATACCCAAAAAACATAATTTGAGTAATCTACCGCATCAAACAGTTGAGAAATTATAAAAAAAAACCATGGGGTCTTCCGAGGACCGCAGCGTGGTAAACAACGTCGAAGAGCTAGGCTTGGTATATTAAGGGTTAAAATATGGAATGTAAGAAAATGCACGGCATGAATACAAAGAAAATGTTTCATTGTATGGCTTTGTTGGTACAATAAATAACCGTGATAGCAGTTAGCTTTTATGGCATATTCTGACCAGTGGTGTAGCCATCAAATTTTAAACTTGTATGTATGTACGTTGTAAGCCTACTACATAATTACAATTAATGTTAATCACTTAGGAAGTGATTCTGCAGTCACTACTCTAATACTATAATTTTATTTATCCTATGTCTAATGTCTAACTCTCATATGAAGGAGGAAGCCCTAGCACGCACTGTGTGTTGAGCTCGCTTTGGAAGAGGCCTTAGACTTGTCGTAAGACAGAATACTAAATGAATGAATGTCTAATTGCGCGCAAAGTGTACCGAATTTTACTGCGCACAGTGCGCTGTCGCACTGCTGTTCGTTAAGACTGGTCTTTATTCTTACTTACATTTGTAGCCAGCAATCAACAAGACAGGCTATGTACGTAACACGTTACACCGAGGCTCGTTCGTGCATCCATTGATTAGGTGGAAAAGCTGTAAGTATTGTATATGCTGACGTGTGCATTTTTATCCTTAGGTATCCAGCATGCAATACGCATGCGCCATATTGTCATTTGTGGCTTGTCCGCTTTTTCCATATTTTTCCACATTATTTCACAATTTTCGAAAAAAAAAGTTATTGAACATGAGATGTGTGTTTTGATTTGCTCTGTAAAGTTTTTCTGAAACATTTCTTATTATAAGAAGAAATTAGCGAGATATGATAAAAAATGCATTTCGGTATTTATGTAAAGTGCCTGTCATTCTGGTCAGATTTTAATTAAACTTGAATTTTCTCGAAATATTTTCGAAAAATATTCAAATATCCAATTCCACGAAAATCCGTTCAATTGGAACCGAGTTGTCCCATGCCAATAGACGGAAGTACGAACAGACAGACATGACGTAACTAATAGTTTCTTTTCGCAGTTTATCGAACGCGCCTAAAAAGCGAAAACAACTTCCGTGCAAACGTCACTGTCTGCAATATTCCATATGATCTCTATATTATCTTATATATAACCTTGACGAATTCAAATTTAATTGTTAATAACGCGGAGAATCAGACGTCAGAAAACGACTGCATCAGCAAGGACTTGAACCCTGTACTCCGTAAAATGTTACTCGCTGATAAGGTGAAAACCTTACATATATTTTGAGTAGGCAATGATTTATGTGGATAGTGTCCTGAAGATACTGAACTGTAGAAACGGAGGGAAAACCACAAAATGTTTCAATCGGGATATCGCTTAACGTAATAGAGCTGTATTCTATGTATGTGGTATGAAAATTGTCCCTGTCCACAGCAGGGAATCATATGGGAAGTATGGAGGTATAGCTCCACACATTCTTAACTTTGGTTTCAGATGAAGGCGAATGGTCGACTTAGCACCCCACTTTACTCCCGGGTAAGAACCCCGGTACACACTGAATAGAAGGCTGGGTAGATCCCAGAGTTTGTATGGATGATTTTGGAGAAAAGAGAAACCTTTGGCCCTTCTGGTATCCGGACCCCCGACCATCTAACCCGTGGTCCGGTCACTACACCGACTACGCTATCCCGATTCCTCTGAGGATACTTTATGGCTTTGGGTAATAAATGTTCTAGGGGCACGTTCGAAAAACTGCGAAAGGCGACTATTAAGAAGAATCCAAAGGAAATTAAACTCTTTTAACACTCCAAAACGTACCGTCCAAATACTGACTTAATACTTTAAAGGTAAATTGGTAAATGGGGTCTATTGTACGTACAGTCTCTGTAAATATCCCGTGGTATACCGAGATGATGAAGCACGTGTTGTAACCAATAAAAAAAATGCGACTACTAAGCTTTGTCGTGTCTGTCCGTCTGCCCGCATAAAACAACTCGGTTACCACCGGGCGAATTTTTATAGATAGTAGATACTTTTATTAAGATCTGCCAAGAAATTACAAGTTTTGTTAAATTCGGACAAAAATGTCAGAGCACTTTATATGGAGCCCCTCAGTATGTTTATAATAATATTTCAATATATTGCTACAGGAAAGACAGAAGTTTCAGGAGAACGTTTTATACAGAATGACAACACAAATTTCTTGTCAAATACATCATTTTTCTCCCGGAATTCGTGCTCTATTACATCTAGGAATTCGAAATTTGGTATATACTTAGGGTATATATATATGTATATATATATATACATACATACATATATGTGCATACTTTGTACGTAGTCTATATACGAAATATTGTTTTAAAGTCAGAAATTACAAAATACTTCCTCGGGCTGAAAATTTGAGGTTATGTATGACCGCTAAATTTAACAAAAATGAAGTGAACATTGACATGCAATTCTTCAAATAAGTAGAAAAACAGACTATGATAATTGCAATAGCATTCTATAATCTGTATATATGCAGTCCTGAACAATGAAAAATGTGAAGCAATGTATTAAATGGTATGACCATCTGAAGGAATTTTGGGATTCAAAGCTCCGACCGCACCTCAGTATTATGTTATGCACATTTCCTATCTTTACGAACTTTCCAACAGCCTTTGTACATCTCATTAAGTATTCACATCATACACAGCTCAACCATTAATTCGCAGCATCATCAATGACCATTTCTCTTGTACTAGTGAACACGTACTGATCGATATTTTACAGCCCTTTTTGCTGTAATATGATATTTTCTTTTTTTGTGAAGCCTTGGTTTCAGAACAACGCGCAACTACAATAGGGTCAAATCAGAAGAAATTTGCCCCATCATCCAACCATGTATTTTCACAAATCGCTTAAGACCAACACGCGTGTGGGGAATTACGCCTTACACAGATAGCGTTCGCCTATTCTTCAGTCGCGTTATAGATAATTCGCGTTAACGAAACAGGAGTGATAGCAGAACTGACTGTATTTACACTATCAGTTGTCTCCACTTTCGTTTCTTCTCATTTTCAGCCCTCCTCTTAAATTTAATTTCCAAATTATGTACTTTTCTGTTATACAGGGGTGCTGATAAGTCCTTAGCCCGACCTACTTCCCGATGTATTTTGTTTGATGGTGAGAATATTTCGTTTGATGCTAGTCTTGTTATATACATAAATAGTACCAATATTCCTCCAATTATGATTATAAATATATATGAAACTTAAAATTTTCTGTCGCTGTAACTTCTTTCCTTCTTGGTCGGGCTAAGGACTTATCAGCCTCATGTATATCACTTTATGTTATAGCTGACAACATTTATTTACTATTTTAACGATACCTTAAACCGTATATACTTGCTATTTTTAAAATTTTTTGGGGGGGCGCAACAGCCCAAATAGAACTTGGCAGCCACGTTTTTGAGGTGTCTGGATCTCACACAATTAGACACACACATCCGGTAGGACTTCTCTAAACGAGTGATCAGCTCGTCGCAGAGGCCACTACCGACACAACACATAACAATCGGAAGGGCGAACATACCTGTCATTAGCAGGATTCAAACACGGGATGGTAGTAATCAAGGGGCCGATAACCTTTGCCTTAGACCATACGACCACCGGGATCGATTTTATGGTTATTTTCAGTTGTTAGCTAAATAATGGACGTTTTGTGTAGCAGTACAATATGTTACTTAAATTAAATTAAATTAGGCCTGGCAAAGTCAGTAACGGGACCAAAAAAAGGGCAAATCTGATCATTTAAATATAATATTGCCAAAAGTTTTAAGTAGTTTATTGCAGATATTCACCGAAAACGACACAAATTAAACATCGACAAGCTTAAGACCAGTAAATGTTTATGAGTTACTACAGGAAGGCTTTTGGTAATTACAATCAACTTGAATTTTTACTCAACAGACATTCGAACTCGGTAACTCCAGGTGTCTGTCGGTAAACGTTCCTCCATCACGTTAGTTAAGTGATATGGAGTGACAGGTGTTATATTAAAATAACATTACATATCCCTCTTTCTTTTCTCCAGTACACTAAAAACTCGTTGTAATCCGACACTGAGGCCGCAAACTCTTTTGGCAGTAAGAACTTTGCCCAGAAACCCTCCTATATAAATAATCCTTACTTGTACGAAGATTTGGAACTTGTAAACTTCGTCTTCTTCCACTTCGAAGGTGAGAATGAATGCGTGGCATCACGTCTTCCTCCCTGTATATATATTCGTGAAACACCAAACCGGGAAAATTTTCACCGCATTCATTTTTTCTATTTTGAAGTCCCATCTTACGTTCAAGTGAAGTTACACTGATCCCCCTCTCCATTCCACTTTTTGTCTTTAAAGTACGTATGGTAGGCCTATCTCTTCTTTTATTTTGTAAGCCACGATAACCTCTCGAACGCCTTCGTGTTATTTTCGGTTGTTGTATAGAGAATACATGCTGCTTAGAGGGTGTCATCGAATCCCAGGCCCATAAAGCAGTAGAATTAAGTCAAAGTCTACTAATATCGGTCTTAACCAACAGAAGAGATTGAGATCTTCACTTGTATTGTTAATAATCTTTATGTTGTTCATCCCGTTTTTTTTAATTAGCAAGAAACAAATAAATGAAACAGACATTTGCTAATAGTTTTTGTAACCAAAAGCTTCGTATTTTCGTATACTCATGTTATAGAATATATATTAAATATTTATTTTTTACTGTTTGTTGATGGCTTGCTTGTAAAGCCGAAACATGTAGCTCTCGGTTAAAAGTACGTGATATATCCGACTGTTACTTTTATATTTTTCTTCCCTGTTGGTGATTCTTCAGCTATTTAACGGCGTCTTTTTGACTGCAAGTGTTGTGTAACGTGGAATCATATTCCTCCTTCTTCATTTTAGATACCACCATCTTTTTTCTTCAGCGTCATTATCATCAGCTGCATCTTCATCACCACCACCACCACCTCCCCCACCATCATTTACGTTCATCTTAATAAGATCATAATAATATTTGCACTTCCTACGCCCCCTATTTTTTGTATCTTCTCTTTCTCTCTACCAGTATTTCCATAAGTTATATTTTTACTTATTATTATTTTTTCGTCATTACATTTCTATTTATTCTCTTCCTCCTGTATGATTTTTAATACATCATTATTGAGTTCCGTGTTCTTTTACTCGTACATTTCTTGGAAGCTATACTCTTTGGACTAACGTTAATAAAAGATCCCTAACTGGAACAAATACTATTATGTGAACTTGTATGCATAGCTCAACAGGAATCAGTTACAGATTTTTACAACATAACCTCCTCTATACCTGTACAATACTTGCATTTGACGTATGAATCTCTATTCTTATAATCCCACGGTAACTCTAAAGAAAAAGATCTTATTTTAACCGTAACATTTTATGGTTGCAATTATCCTTAATCCTAATAGTTTTTTTAAATATGCCGCATTGGGACCAAAACAGCCCGAAATTTTTAGTAAAAACCATAATAAATAAAAATATATAGAAATGTTGTGTCTGGTGGCATTTTTGTTTACGAGGGTTGGAACTTTAATAGTGGCAACTATTTATTTACAACTGATACAAAATAGATACATGTTTCGAAGTTTTACTGTCCTTCGCTGTAGTCAC
>Ga0209629_10001347_pt1 | contig 15378 bp, 15 predicted proteins | sample TergutCu122P5_FD_187286 | JGI IMG/M metagenome (GOLD analysis project Ga0209629, IMG submission 187286) | Cubitermes ugandensis P5 segment gut microbial communities from Kakamega Forest, Kenya - Cu122 P5 (SPAdes) (version 2) | ecosystem: Host-associated > Arthropoda: Insects > Digestive system...
GGCGGTGGACGACGAAGGCCGGTTCGTCAAGGAGTTCGTGCCGACCGATCAGATCCCCGTGCCGGAGGTGTCCGAAACGATGCCGGAAGTGCCGGCGCCCGAGCCCGTCGAGATGCCGCCCGTGGACTCGTCGCCCCTGCCGAGTTGGCCGTCCGAGACCGCCGAGCCGGCGGTTGACGCCGAGCCGGAAGCGGGCACGGATGCCGTCGAGTGGTGGCAGCCCGGCCCGCCGGAGGCCGTGCCGACGCCAGAGTTCGCGCCGGAGCCTGCGGTCGATGTCGCACCGGCTCAGGCCGAGGTGCCGGCGCAGTTCGACCTCCCTCAACCCGAGGCGGTGGCGCCACAGCCAGTTGCCGAGGCCGAACCGGCCGCCACCGGTTCACCGGTCGGCGCGACGTTGCTCGTTTTCTCGGACGGCCAGCGCTATCCGGTCGACGAGCCGTTGCTGGTCGGACGCGCGCCGCAGGCCTATCCGGGCGAGACGGCGCGTCTCGTCCGCGTGGTGTCGCCGAACCACGACATCTCGCGCACGCACGTCCGCATCGAACTGTACGACGGCGCGATGTGGGCCACGGACCGCGAGTCGACCAACGGCACCATTGTGCACAACCCCGGCCAGGAGCCCATCACGGCGCGGCCCGGCGAGCCGGTGCACGTCTGGGTCGGCGGCATGATCGACATCGGCGAAGGGGTGTCGATCCGGGTTCAGTGACGCCGCCGGGACCGGGTCGTCCGACGGGTGTGGCCGGTCAATGGCCTGCTGGCGGCCCGGGCGCCTTTCGCGTAGTGTCCTAGTCGGGGCTTTCCGCCGCCGGTTGGCCCGATGCCCGGAGGTATGCCATGGAAGTCATCATCTGCCACGATCCCGATTGCGCCGGCGAGGTCAGCGCCGCCAAGGTGGCCCAGGTCTGCAAGGAGGCCGGCCCCGGTGTCGTGCTCGGCGTCGCGACCGGCTCGTCGCCGCTGAAGACATACCAAAACCTGGCCCAGATGACGCGGTCGGGCGAACTCGACCTGAGCCAGGCGACCGCGTTTGCGCTGGACGAATACGTCGGCCTGCCGGCGGGGCATCCCGAGAGCTATCACGAGGTGATACGGCGCACCGTCACGGAACCGCTGGGCCTCGACCCCGCCCGCGTCCATGTCCCGGACGGATCGCTCGCCCACATCGCCACGGCAGGGGACCGTTACGAGGCGGCGATCAAGGCCGCCGGCGGCATCGACGTCCAGATCCTGGGGCTGGGGGCCAACGGCCACATCGGCTTCAACGAACCGACGTCCTCGCTGAGTTCGCGCACGCGCGTCAAGATGCTGACGCCCGGCACCCGGGCCGACAACGCCCGGTTCTTCGCGTCCGTCGACGAGGTTCCCAAGCACTGCATCACGCAGGGTCTTGGCACGATCCTGGACGCCCGGCACATCGTGCTGGTCGCCACCGGCACCGTCAAGGCGCGGGCCGTCGCGGCGATGATCGAGGGCCCGCTGACGGCCATGTGCCCGGGCTCCGTGCTGCAGATGCACCGGTTCGCCACCGTCATCGTCGACGAGGCGGCCGCCGGGGGCCTGGCTCTGGGCGACTACTACCGCCAGGCCTACAGCGAAATGCCCGCCTGGCTCCAGGTGCATGTCTGATGCCCGTCATCGCGGCGCGCCGGCTGCTGCTGCCCGACGGCCTCGTTGAGGACGGCTGGGCGCAGGTCGGGGACGGCCGCGTCGTGGCCGTCGGCACGGGGCGTCCACCAGAGCCGCCATCGGATTTATTCGACCTCGTCAGCCCCGGTTTCGTGGATGTCCACAGCCACGGCGGCGGCGGGGCGCACTTCGCCGACGGCGCCGAGGGCGCACGGACCGTGCTGGCGACGCACCTGGCCCAGGGCACGACGACGATGCTGGCGTCGCTGGCGACGGCGTCGCTGGACGACCTGGCAGCCGGCGTCCGGCGGCTGGCGCCGCTGGTGGAGGCCGGCGAACTGGCGGGCGTCCACCTCGAGGGTCCCTGGCTGGCGCCGGAACACAATGGCGCGCATGAGGCGTCGCTGCTGCGCGACCCGGCGCCCGGTGACGTGCAGCGCCTGATCTCGGCCGGTCCGGTGCGGCTCGTGACGATCGCGCCCGAGCGGCTCGGCGGCCTGGAGGCCATCGCGTGGCTGGCCGGCCATGGGGTCGTTGTCGCCGTCGGGCATACGGCCGCCGACGAGGCGTGCGCTCAGGCCGCCATCGCGGCCGGCGCCAGCGGCGCCACGCACCTGTTCAACGCGATGCCCGAGCTGCTGCACCGCACACCCGGCCCGGCGTTGGCGTTGTGGCGGGCGCCGGACGTCTGGGTCGAACTGATCTGTGACGGCGTCCACGTGGCCACCGGCTTGGTGGCCCACGTCATGACCACCAAGCCCGACCGCTGCGTGCTCGTCACGGATGCCATGGCGGCGGCCGGGGCGGGTGACGGCGACTACCGGCTCGGCAACCTCGGCGTCGAGGTGCGCGACGGCGTCGCCCGGCTGGCCGGGCAGCCGACGATCGCGGGATCGACGCTGACGCTCGGCCGCGCGGTGCGTACGGCCGTTGGGGCTGGTGTGCCGCTGGAGCTGGCGCTGCGGGCCGCGACGTCGCATCCGGCCGACTACGTGGGACTGTCCGTCGGACGCCTGGCGCCGGGATGCTTCGCCGATCTCGTCGCGCTCGACGGCGACCTCGAGGTCGTCCGCGTCATGCGGCGCGGCGCCTGGCGCTGAGGTTGGCGGGGACGGGCGCGACCCTGGTGTCCGTGTGCCCGTACGGCGGCGCTGGCCGGATCGTCGAATAGCGTGCGTGGTTTTGCGGCGACTATGCCGCAAAACCACGTACCTTGTGAATGGTAATGAAGTCGCGCGCTTCTCAACACGCCCTCGGGGACCAGTCGCGGCGGAATCGCCGGTCAGAGACGGCTAGCCTTGACGCATGGACTATCCACTGTTCGGGCCGGGCCGCCACCTGCTGTCCGTCTCGCAATTCGATCTGGCGACGCTGCGGGCGCTGTTCGACCTGGCCGACGCCGTGCGTCCGCTGGCGCTGCGGCATGGGGTCTGCACCGTGCTGGACGGCGCGATGCTGGGCAGCCTGTTCTTCGAGCCGTCCACGCGCACGCGACTGAGCTTCGAGTCGGCGTTCCTGCGCCTGGGCGGCGAGGTGACGACGACGACGGGTTTCACATTCAGCTCGATGGCCAAGGGCGAATCGATCGCCGACACCGCCCGCGTGGTGTCCGGCTATTCGGACGTGCTGGTGGTGCGCCACCCCGACGAGGGTTCGGTGGCGCAGTTCGCGGCGGCATCGGTCGTGCCGGTCATCAACGCCGGGGACGGGGCGGGCGAGCATCCGAGCCAGGCGCTGCTCGACGTCTACACACTGGAGCGCGAGCTGGCGTCCCGGGGCCACGGCATGGACGAGGTGACGCTGGCCGTCCTGGGCGATTTGCGATACGGACGCACGGTGCACTCGCTGGTCAAGCTGATGTGCCTGCGGTGGGGATGCACGTTCAAGCTGTTCGCGCCGCCCGGGCTCGAGCTGCCGTCCGAACTGGTGCACGAGGCCACCGAGCGCGGACACCAGGTGCTGGTGTGCGATTCCGTGGTCGACGCCATCAAGGGCGCGGACGCCGTGTACGCGACGCGCGTGCAGCGCGAGCGCCTGCCCGAGGGGTCGGCCGGCCCGGCCTCCGGCGACCTGCTGAACAAGGCGCTGCTGAAGAAGGCGGGCAACGCCGACGTGATCATCATGCACCCGCTGCCGCGCGATTCGCGGCCCGGCGCCTACGACCTCAGCCCGGACGTCGACGACCTGCCCGGCCTGGCGATCTTCCATCAGACCGACAACGGGCTGGCCGTACGCATGGCCATCTTCCTGACGACGCTGGGCGTCGATGCCGAGCAGGTGCGGCTGACGACCAAGCAGCGTCCCTGGAAGGCCGATCTGCATTGGGATGTGAAGTGACATGACACTCGACGAATATCAGGCGGCGATCGTCGGCTTCGACACCTATGCCGGCGACGATTACGACCTGCGCGACGGGTCGTACGTCGAGAAGATTCTGGGACTGGTGGGCGAGGCCGGCGAGGTGGCCGACAAGTACAAGAAGATCATCCGCGACCAGGCGGCGCAGATCGGTGACGCCGAGCGCGCCGAGCTGATCAAGGAGTTGGGCGACGTCTTGTGGTACGTCGCCTCGTTGGCCCGGTACCTGGGCGCCACGCTGGACGACGTGGCCACCAAGAACGTCGCCAAGCTGGCCGACCGCCAGCAGCGCCACCTGATCCACGGCGAGGGCGACAACCGTTGAGCGGTTGAAGCGGGTCGGCGCGTCCATGTCTTGCCCATCGTGCTGGTTGCCGGGCTGAAGACGGATGTTGGAGGGCGTCGTGCCCCGATCAAGCCCTGCCTATGGTCACCATTTGGCTGGAGAGTTGGGCGAACCGCATGCGAGACGGTGGGATCAGCGCGGTTGACCGTGCCGGCCGCACCCACCGAGTGTCCGCGGTCTGATCGGAGCCAGTGGTTAGGGACCACTGGTACCGGAACCGCTGGCTGGCGAACCTGCGAACTGCCAAAAGAGGGCCAACCCCAGGTAGGCGACGCTGCTGACGACCAGGCCAACCGCGATCCCAACAAGCCAGGGCCGCATGAGGTGTCGGCGCGCGATCACGATGACCAGGTAGATCAGCCCGGCAGCCCCCAGAAGAAGGCCACCGGGATTGAGCATCAAGAGCCCTATGCCCGCGCACAGCGATAGCACCCCGCTGACTGATGCTGTGACGTAGCGGAATCCAGGGTGGCTTGACGAACGATCTGCTCTCATGACAGGGAGTAGTCATAGTGGAGCATGCCGCTGCATCCGCCGGATTTGCTCATGCTGTAGCCCCATGTCCAGCCTCCGCCAGGGCGTCCTTCAACGCGGGTCTTCGAGTGAGTGTCCCATGTCGCTGGCTGATTGACACCGAACAGTGCCTTGCAGAACGCATTGTTCCAATAGGTTGCGATCGTGTCTCCGTAGACGCTGGTCCAGTTGCCAATAGCTCCGCCTGGTTGCGAGTACGAGTAGCGGTACCATCCCGTGGTGGAGAGCCAAGAGTAACTGTGTGTGATGCCGTAGGACTTCACTGATGAGCTCGTGGCCGTCCAATACAGGGTTGTGGTTGTCGATGTCGTGACAAGCCCAATTGGATCCTTGATCATGGCCTTCAGGGTCCTCTGGTATGGCGTGTCTCTCGTTAGTGGTGACACCGACGGATTGATCACGGGGGCGTCCGTTAGTGTTTCACTCGAGGCGCCGGTGGAGTCTGTCGCTTGAGTCAATTGGGCGATGCGGGCTAGTTGTTCGGGGGTCACCTGGGCGGCTATGAGTCTGGACTGACAACTCTTCGGGTTGTAGCCGACTTCGGTCATGTATATGTCGGAACGTGCGCCAGCTGCTAGATCGTCTGACGTGATCGAGTCGCTGAACATGCATCCGTCCGCCGTCTTCGTTCCTTTGAGGTTGATTGTTGACAAGTGAGCCGCCGAGCCGCCGATACCGGCTTGTTCGAGTACAGACGGGTAAGAAATCCAGCCGTCACCATTGACGGATATCTGGCCATTGCCAGTCGTCGGTGACGTGCCGCTAGCCTGTCCTGGAGCGGACTGGTTCTGCCCTGGTGCAGCCGGGTTTGCATCATCCGTTCCGGGGGCCGCCCACCCCGCAGCGGGCGCAAGGGTCATGCCCATGGCGAGTATCACCACCCCGATCAAACCGCCCGTCTTTCCAGGTGTGGGTCTTGTCTTTGGTCTTGATTCCATTATGGCTACCTTGGCGTTCTTGGTGTGGACTTCTGAGGTTGGATGCGGCCAAACACTTGTGCGTCGTCCGATGAGCTACGGTGAGTCAGTCAACCATTGCGCTGACAGCACCAGAATTATGACGATGTCCATATGCAGTGTACAGCACGCCTCTGCCAGTCCTCTGCGAACCGAGTCCAAGTGAAGACTCGTCTGGCGTTGCGCCACCGGTCGCGTCGCGAGGCCAGCCTTTCCGGCGTCGACGCACCGGCGATGGTCCATCACGGGCTCAATCGGGTCGTAGGAGGACGACTTTGGAGCGTCTGTCGGTGGGCTTAGTGGGCTGGAGTCATGACGTCGATGCCCATGTACTGGCGCAGGACTTCGGGGACGGTGACGGAGCCGTCGGCCTGCTGGTAGTTCTCGAGTATCGCGATGATCATGCGCGTCATGGCGCACAGCGTGCCGTTCAGGGTCGCCAGCGGCCGGACGCCGTCGGCGTCGCGCATCCGGATGTTCAGGCGGCGGGCCTGGAACTGCGTGCAGTTGGACGTCGACGTGATCTCGCGGTACTTGCCCTGGCCCGGGAACCAGGCGTAGCAGTCGTACTTGCGGGCGGCCGACAGTCCGAGGTCGCGCGACGCGACGTCGAGGACCTCGAAGGGGATGCCCAGCGAGGTGATGAAGTCCTTCTCGAAGCCGAGCAGTTTGGCGTGCTCGACCTCGGCGTCCTCGGGCTTGCAGTAGACGAACAGCTCGAACTTGTCGAACCAGTGGACGCGGAAGATGCCGGCCGTGTCCTTGCCGTACGACCCGGCCTCGCGCCGATAGGCGGGCGAGTATCCGGCGTAGTGCAGAGGCAGCTGGCCGGCATCGATGATCTCGTCGCTGTGGTAGCCGGCCAGGGCAACCTCGGCCGTCCCGACGAGGTACATGTCGTCCAGCTCGAGGTGGTAGACGTCCTGCGCGGCCTGGCCCAGGAAGCCGGTGCCCTCCATGGCGGACGGCTTGACGAGCGCGGGCACCATCATGGGCGTGAAACCGTACGCGAGCGCCTTGTTGAGCGCGTGCTGGATCAGCGCAAACTCGAGCCTGGCCACCTGTCCTTTGAGGAAATAGAACCGGCTGCCCGACACCTTGGCGCCGCGGTCCATGTCGATGCCGTCCAGGAGCCTGCCCAGCTCCAGGTGATCCCGCGGCGCGAAGCCCTCGGCCGCGAAGTCGCGGGGCTTGCCCACGGTTTCGATGACGTACAGGTCGTCCTCGCCGCCCTCCGGCACGCCGTCGACGACGATGTTGCCGAACTGCTTCATGGCGTCGGCGAAGGCCTGCTCCGACTCGTCGACGGCTGCTTGGGACGCCTTGACGTCGTCGCTGAGCTGCTTGGCCCGGGCCAGCAGGGCGGGCTTCTCGGACGGGGCCGCCTTGGGCACCAGCGCGCCCACTTGCTTCTGCTCGGCCCGCAGCGTCTCGAAGTTCGCAATGGCCTGCCGGCGCGCCTCGTCGGCCGCGATCGCATCGTCGACCAGTTGCACGGACTCGCCGCGGCGGGCCTGGGAGCGGCGGAGCAGGTCGGGGTCGGTGCGCAGCAGCCTGGGGTCGATCATGCGGGTCATTCTACCGGCGCGGCGATCGGGCGAGCCGCCTGCACGACGGCACTGCCGGGTGTCGGGCGTGCCAGAATTGACCCATGAGCAAAGTCTGTGTAGTCACGGGGGCGTCGTCGGGCATCGGGGCGTCGTCGGCCCGGGCCCTGGCGGCGGCCGGATTCACGGTCGTGTGCGCGGCGCGCCGGGCCGACCGGATCGAGGCGCTCGCCGAGGAGATCGGCGGCCGGGCCGTCGTCTGCGATGTGACGTCCGACGCGTCGGTTGCGGCGCTGGCCAAGGCCGTCGGGCCGTCCCTCGACCTGTTGGTCAACAATGCCGGCGGGGCTTTCGGGCAGGACGCCTTGGAGACGGCCGATCTGACCGACTGGACGGCCATGCTCGAGCTGAACGTCGTGGGAACGGCCCGGGTCACCAAGGCGTTGCTGCCGGCCCTGGACAAGGCCCAGGGCACGATCGTGTTCGTCACATCGACGGCGGCCGAGGCAGCCTACGAGGGCGGCGGCGGCTACTGCGGCGCGAAGGCGGCCGAGCGGTCGATGGCCGCGGCGCTGCGGCTGGAGCTTTCCGGGCGCCCCATCCGCGTCTGCGAAATATCGCCCGGCATGGTGCAAACGGACGAGTTCTCGCTGGTGCGGTTCAAGGGCGACAAGGCCAAGGCGGACGCCGTCTACGCCGGAGTGCCACAGCCGCTGGTGGCCGATGACATCGCCGACGCCATCGCCTGGGTGGCGACGCGCCCGGCACACGTCAACATCGACCGCATGGTCGTCCGTCCCATTGCCCAAGCGGCCAACCACAAGGTGTTCCGGGGGGAGTATCCGAACGGGTGAGTCCGTCCGGGGATGGGTGCCGACATCACTGTCACGTGAGGACGACCGCGGCCAGCTGTGGCTTGAGCGGCGCAGATTGCTTGGTCAGCGGATCCGGATGCTTAGGCATGAGAGGGTTGTCGCAGGAGCCATTGGCACTGGAAAGCGGGCTGAGCCGCAACATGCTCATGCGGATCGAGTGGGGACGGCGCGGCCTGCTGTCCGAGCGACTGGCCGATGTCGCCGAAGTCTTGGGAGTGACACCAGGCGAGCTGCGGTCCGACTGACGCGAACGCGCATGCAGACACGTTGGCTGGGCGTCAGTGGACCACGGACAGCCCATCGGGCACATACTGTTGCGCAACAGAATCACCGCACAGCAGAACCACGCCCTCCCGGATCGCCTGCCAGAACAGCAACCGGTCGAATGGGTCGCCGTGGCGGCGCGGCAACCGGTGGCTCGAAGCGACGGTTTCAGCGGTCAGCGGGCATACTGCAATGCCGGACTGCCGGACCCCGTCGAGGAACTCCTCGGGCGTGTGTCCGAGTAGGTCCAGCTTGCCAAGACCGAACTTGATCGAGATCTCCCAGATGCTCACAACGCTGTAGAAGACTTCGTTCGTGGGGTCGCCCAAGACGCCGGCGATGGCGGGTGGCAGGCGGGCCGGATTGTTCTGCGCCCAGATGAGGACGTGCGTGTCGGTGAGGTATCTCACGCCGCGGCATCCGGATGGAGTCCGACCAGTTCCTCGTCCGTCATGGCCCACTCATCGGTCAACGTGATCTCGCCCCACCTCTCGAGCAGCCCGAGCCTGATGCCGCCGGACCGCGCCCGAACCATGTCGATGGGCACGACCGCGGCAACGTGCCGCTTCTTGACGCCACGAGTGATGAAGACGGGTTCACCGGCTTCGGCCAGACGCACAACCTCGGCGAACTCGGCCTTCGCCTGAGCGATCGGCATGGTGGCCATCGTTCCTCCTGTGCATCCGGGACTCCCTGAGGCTAACAGTAATTGGTCAAAATAGTCAAGTTGTTCCTCGCGGCGACCGGAGAGGTCCTCGATGTGGTCGATGTGGCTGATGCTGTTCATGCCCTAGTTCTTGCTATCCCATGAAGCCTTGGCGCAATGATCCACAGAACATCTGAACATTCCCCTGGGCTGTGGACACGCACCCGAGCCTGCCCAAACTGTCAGTGGCGGTCGCTAGCGTTCTTGGTATGGCTAGAACAGCAACGGCAGTCAGGCGAGTGGAATCGACGTCCAGGGACGCGTATCAGTGCAGCGAGTGCGGATGGACGTCCGCCAAGTGGGTCGGGCGCTGCGGCGAGTGCGGCGCCTGGGGCGCGGTCGGCGAGCGCGGGGCGCCCCGGCTGGCCGAGGTGATCAGCATCGTGCCGGCGAACCGGGCCCTGCCGATCGATCAGGTCAGCGCCGAGGACGCCCGGCGCGTGCGCACGGGCATCGCCGAACTCGACCGCGTGCTCGGCGGCGGGCTCGTGCCGGGGGCCGTCGTCCTGCTGGCCGGTGAGCCGGGCGTCGGCAAGTCCACGCTGCTGCTGGCGGTCGCGGCGCAATGGGCCGGGGCCGGGCGTTCTGTTCTGTACGTCACGGGTGAGGAATCCGCGGCCCAGGTGCGGCTGCGGGCCGAGCGCACCGGGGCCGTGTCGTCCGCGCTCTACCTGGCGGCCGAAACCGATTTGGGCACGATCCTGGGGCACGTCGAGCAACTGGAGCCCAGCCTGACCGTAGTGGATTCGGTCCAGACGATCGGCACGCCGGAGGCCGACGGCTCGCCCGGCGGGGTGTCGCAGGTGCGCGAGGTGACGGCGGCGCTGGTGCGCGTCGCCAAGCGGCGGGGCATGCCGGTCGTCATCGTCGGACACGTCACGAAGGACGGCGCCATCGCCGGGCCGCGCACGATGGAGCATCTGGTCGACGTCGTACTGAACTTCGAGGGCGACCGGCACTCGGGCTTCCGGCTCGTGCGGGCGTCAAAGAACCGGTTCGGGCCGGCGGACGAGGTCGGCTGCTTCGAGATGGCCGAGCGCGGCATCGTCGAGGTGCCCGATCCGTCCGGGCTGTTCCTGAGCCAGGCGGACGAACCCCAGCCGGGCACCTGCGTTGCGGTCACCATCGAGGGGCGCCGCCCGATGCTGGCGGAGTTCCAGGCCCTCGTGGCACCGGTGCCCTTCGAGACGCCGCCGAAGCGCGTCACGAACGGAGTGGACGGTGCCCGCGTCGCGCAGATCCTGGCCGTGCTGCACCGCAAGGCGCATCTGGCGCTCGGGCGGCACGATGTCTATGTCTCGACGGTCGGCGGAGCGCGGGTGACCGATCCGACGGCCGACCTGGCCATCGCCGTGGCCATCGCCTCGGCGGCGTTGGATCGCAACTTCCCACAGCGCCTGCTGGCGCTGGGTGAGATCGGCTTGGCCGGCGACCTGCGCCGCGTTCCGGCGCTCGAACGGCGCTTGGCCGAGGCGGCGCGTCTCGGCTTCGAGCTGGCCATCGTGCCCGCCGGGTCGCGCGACCGCACGGTGGCGATGCCCGAGCTCGGGCGTCTGAAGGTGGTCGAGGTGGCCAGCGTCGCCGAGGCCTTGGCCACGCTGGACCTGCGGCGTCAGCGGTAGTGCCGCAAGCGGTGGTTCCCCACGGGCCGGCCAGGGCCAGCGCACCTGGGTGGCTTGGTATGGGCGGCTGCTGCGCTTCCCGAGGTATACCGCGACGGTCGCAGACGGCAGGGTCGGGACTGGGGCAGAGCGTCAGCCCGTCACCCAGGCGGCGGCGGATCCGGCGGCAGGACTTGAATCCCAGTCCTGTCGGGGTCCGAAACCGGATGCCGCGCCGTAGACGGACGCCACCATGTTGGCCGCTGTCGAGGCGCTGGACAAGCTGATGCCCAAACCTTGCCCGGAAGCGGCCTGAACGAAGCCAGACGGGGTCTTGAGGGAACCGTAGGACCCCACCATGACGTTGGAGAGGGTGGCATTCACCGAATCGCCGTTGTGCTTCACGTTGCCTTCGACGGCGGAGTTTCCGCCACCGGAGTAGTACGTCGGTTGAGATCCGATGTACACGCCTGCGACGTACATGGCGACCGTTTGACTGGACGGGAAGTGGGCGAGCATAACCGGAATGTCCGTGCCCAGTGCTCCGACGCACCAGGCGTGGTAGATATAAGACCGTGCGTCGTCCGCAACATTCTCACTCAGGAAGGCGGCCTTGCCGCTGAAGGCGGGCCCGCCGTAGGAAGCGGTGTCGTACTGAAGACCGAAAGAGACCGCGTGTGGACCATCGGTCATCATGACCTTGCCCTGGAATCCGGAGCCCGAGCCGTTGAGGTTGACTTCGGCCGAAACGATCCTGTCCGCTGTCGCCAGGTCAGGTCCGGGCCCCGGCGACGTGCACGTCGTGGTGGCGAACTTGGCCCAGTCGGCGGAGGTGGCCATCCAGGTGTACATCGAGTCGGCCTGTGTTCCGTCGGGGCTGGTGGCCAAGACGTAGATCCAGAACTCGCCGATGTGCGGAGCCTTGAATGTGACCAGGTTCGATCTGGAAAAGTCGCTCAACAACGTCCATTGCATCGCGGCGGCGTCGTAGTACTTCCACTGGAATGTGGCACCCGTCGCATTCACCGTGGATACAGCGAATGACATCGTCAAGGCGGTCACAGGCTGCGTCGTCCACCCTGTGATGGCGATGGGTCCCATGGTCCAGGTGTATGTGGACGTGGCCGTGGACCCGAACGGCCCCGTCGCCACCACATTGATCCAGTACGTGCCCATGTGGGGTGCCGTCGCGGTGATCCAGTTCGATCTCGACGCAGGGGCCAGCATCGTCCACGTCTGGTTCGTCACGTCATACATTTGCCACTGGTACGTCATACCGATGTATGACGACATGGCAACGCCGAACGACATGGCCATCGGATCGGCGACGCCCCGGGCTGCCCAACCGTTGATTGTGGTGACCGGCGCTGCGACGGCCCATCCGTATGAAGCGCTGTCGACGGTACCGTTGCGATCGGTCGCGGAAACGTACACCCAATAATCGCCCGGATGCGGTGCCGTGACGGTCACCCAGTTCGACGCGGTCGCAGGGACGAGAACAGTCCAGATCTGTTTGCTCACGTCATACAGTTTCCATGTGTACGTCACGCCGGTGTACGAGGACATCACGACGCCGAACGACAGTGCCATCGGATCGGCGACGGGTTGCGTCAGCCAGCCTTGAATGGCGATCGGACTCAAGGTCCACGTGTAGGTCGAGGTGGCGATTGAGCCAAACGGGCCCTTGGCTGCGACGTAGACCCAGTAGGTTCCCATGTGTGGTGCCTTGACGGTGACCCAATTGGAGGGAGAATCAGCTGCCACCAGCGTCCACGTGTTCTGTGCCACGTCATACAGCTTCCATGTGTACGTCACGCCGGTGTAGGACGACATGGCGACGCCGAACGCCATCGACATGGGATCGGCGACCACCTGGGGAGTGGCCCACCCAGTGATTGTGACTGCGGGTGCCACAGCGGTCCAGTTGTAGTAGCTGTTGGCGGTGGAGCCATCGCTGGCAGTCGCGGAGACGTAGACCGAGTAGTCGCCCGGGTGCGGTGCCGTGGCGGTGATCCAATTCGACGCGGATGAGGCGGCCAGCATCGTCCAGTTCTGCTTGGCGACGTCGTACAGTTTCCACGTGTACGTCACACCGGCGTACCCGGACATGGCGACGCCGAGCGACAGGCTCATGGGATCGGTGACCGGATTGGTCACCCAGCCGTTGATGGCGATGGGGCCGACCGTCCACGAATACGTCGATGTCGCCGAAGAACCGGATGGGGCGGTCGCCTGCACGTAGACCGAGAACGTGCCGTAATGGGGAGCTGTCACCGTGACCCAGTTCGACATCGACGAGTCGGCCAGCATGGCCCAAGTTCCCTGGGTCACATCGTAGAGCTGCCATCGGTAGGTCACGCCCGCATACGATGACATCGACACCCCGAATTGCATGGACCGCGGAGCGGCGGACTCCTTGGTCAGCCAGTTATCGATAGTGATGGGGGCGTCTTGGGGGGCGGACGGCAAAGCGTCCGCCGGCACGGCAGGCGAGGCGGACTGCGCGGCAGCGACGGCAGCGGCGGCAGCGACTGGGACCCCCAATGGTGCGCTGGGCGCACCAGCCATCGGCACCACATCTTCCGCCAGCGACGTCGGCGGTTGCCCCAGCCACGACCACGCCATGGCAGCCACCGTTGCGAACAACAGAACTGGCCGTTTCATGTCGTCTCCCTCAGACGCATCGTTGGCATCGGCTCATCGACTGGCCCATGTCACATGATAGCCGTTGGTCCGCGATGCGGTTGTGCCGCACCAGTTGGCCGGACGAGTGGGCCGTTCTCGTGGCAGAGTGGCTCCACATTCGTGGACTGCTGTGCCAGCGCCTCACACAATCCCGGACGGCAATTGCTTGGGCGACTGGCGGTGGCGTCCGTACCAGACGTTGCCGTCCGCCTCGGCGGTGAACACCCGGGCCAGGCGGCCGTCGTCGGCCACGAGCTGCTGGGCCAGGGCCGTCAGCTGGTCGATGCGGGCCAGGGCCGCTTCGAGCTGATCGGACAGGGCGATGATGCGGCGGATGCCCTCCAGGTTGATGCCCTCGTCCTGGCTCAGCCGCTGGATCAGGCGCAGCTTGCGGATGTCGCGCGGAGTGTAGCGGCGCCCGGAGCCACGGGTGCGCTGCGGCACCACCAGGCCGAGGCGGTCATAGGTGCGCAGTGTCTGCGGGTGCATGCCGGCCAGTCGCGCCGCCACCGACACCGTGAACGCGGCCACGTCCGGTGAGACGACCTGGGGCAGGCGATCGCTCATGCGGCGGCCCTGCTCAGCAGATCGGCCCGGGGATCTGGTTCGGCGGCGGCGGCGGCGTACGCCGCGAGCGCGGTCTGGGCGTCCGACGACAGGGACGGCGGCACGGTGACCTCGACGGTGGCCAGCAGGTCGCCGCGGTCGCCCTTGGGGCCGGCCACGCCCTTGCCGCGCACGCGGAACGTGCGTCCGCTCGGGGTGCCGGCCGGAATCCGCAGCCGGACGGACGGGCCGTCGAGTGTCGGCACGTCGATCTCGCCGCCAAGGGCGGCCTCGATGTAGGTGACCGGCACCTCGACGGTCAGATTGCGCCCGCTGCGTCCGAAGACGGGATGCGGCGTGACGTGCACGGTTACGAACAGGTCCCCGGCCGGACCGCCGTTCTCGCCCGGCGCCCCCTTGCCCTTGATGCGGATGCGCTGGCCGTCGGCGACCCCGGCCGGCACGCGCACCTGCATCGTCTGCTTGCCGCTGGCCCGCCCGGAGCCGTTGCACACCGGGCACGGGACGTCGACGATCATTCCGCGGCCGTGGCACTCGGGGCACGGCTGGGTGGCGCCCATGAGGCCACCGCGCGTGTTCACGCCCGTGCCCTCGCACACCGGGCAGACGCGCGGCACGCCCGACTTGGCGCCCGTCCCGTGACAGGTCGCGCACGGTGCGTCCGACACCATCGACATCGACACCGTGGCGCCGTCAACGGCCCGCTTGAAGTCGATCGTGACCTGTCCCTCGACGTCGGCCCCCCGCCGCGCCCTCGGCTGGCGGCTGTAGCGGGCGCCGGCGTTGCGGGCCGCGTTGCCGAGCAGGCCGCTCAACAGGTCGGAGATGTTTTCGCCGCCGACTCCGCCGAACATGTCGCCCAGGTTCGTGAACGTCGTGCCGCCCGGACCACCGCCCGGGTGCGCCCCCGGTGCGCCGCCGGCTCCGGGGAACCGGAAGCCCGACCCCATCAGACGGCGGGTCTCGTCGTACTCCTTGCGCTTGTCCGGATCGGACAGCACGTCGTTGGCCTCGGACGCTTCCTTGAAGCGCTGCTCGGCCTTCTTGTCGCCGGGGTGGGCGTCGGGATGGTTGTCGCGCGCGATCTTGCGAAAGGCCTTCTTGATGTCGGCCGGTTTGGCGTCCTTCGAGACTCCGAGGATCTTGTAGTAGTCCTTGTCGAAGTAGTCTTTCGTGCTCATGCGCGCTGCCTGCTCACTCCGGCGCTGCGGCGACGGCCACACGGGCCGGACGGATGACGTCCTCGCCGATGCGGTACCCCGCCTGGATCACCTGCGCGATGCGACCGGCCTCGACGTCCGGCGACG
>Ga0209629_10001348_pt1 | contig 15375 bp, 12 predicted proteins | sample TergutCu122P5_FD_187286 | JGI IMG/M metagenome (GOLD analysis project Ga0209629, IMG submission 187286) | Cubitermes ugandensis P5 segment gut microbial communities from Kakamega Forest, Kenya - Cu122 P5 (SPAdes) (version 2) | ecosystem: Host-associated > Arthropoda: Insects > Digestive system...
CGTTGGGAACGGTGTATTGCCAGTAGAGGGGACTACTTTGAGGGGGGCAGTGCTTAAAATGTTGTAAAATGAGCAATAAAGTTTTTATAGCAAAAGTTCGGTCTTTTTTTGAACAAACCTCGTATTCCTCTCATATGCGGGCTCCAAGTGGGCCGTTTATCGCTGTACCGGTTCCCAGTGATATTTCGTCTACGACTTCGGTATGGGTTGAAGTATTTCAGCTGTTTCACGCTTGGACCTCAGATGAACAGGGAGTGTTCTAGGCAGCGGTGAGTTGTCTAGACAATGCAGCCATTGAATCGAATTTGCAGCGTTCGGCGTCGGCCACTTTTGACGGGACGAAAAACGGATTCTTTCGCCTGAGCGCGCCCACGCGATAAAACTCGTATCAAGAAGCAGGCTTCTGCAATTTGGCATCATCGATTAGAGTGGAACATTTTGTATGTGGCAGGAGTAAGCGCGGGCCTGCTTCGAGTGGGACTGTCTGTGTTCTAGCTGTTACCTCGTTTGCGAAATAAATAGAACAGACAGCCGATGTCAGTCGTTCAAATAGGATTGCTGACCATGGTATTCTTAGCAGGTATATCACAGTGGAGACCACCAGTTTTCGGAGGCAGGGAGCGTGGCGACAGACATCGCCAATTACGTGAACCACGTCCTCTATACGCCCCATGAGCAAAGAAGATAATGAAACCTCTTTTATCTAAAATTCAACAGTAATACTCGTATCTTGATTTTAACCAATTTTAACCACTACTGTATATTTTATTGTAGGGAATAATAGGAATTTTTATGTGTTTTGACTGTGAATGGGAGGCCGTCTCCTCGGTATTCTTTTCCATGTATTTTGTTATAAAATCTACCTAATGATGACAGTTAAATCTATAATGTTCAAACAGTTGCGTTGGCCCTGGTAGTCAGTACAGACTTTGATCAACAAACCCAAAGGGATGACGATACCAGAATGTTTAGTTACTGGATGCTGACCGGCGGTTTGAGATTCGTCTTCGTCGATGTTGTGTGTGCATTGTTTTTACTGCGTTCTTTTTGTTTTTGTTATGTATTAAGTTATTTTTTGTACTAATCCTGATTTTCTAATTGGTCATTTGTCTCTTGTATGACCACGCGAATGAATAAAGAATTAAATCTGTTATTACGAGGAGAGCAATAAATAACCTTCAAACCTCTATAGAAAGATTTTGTTTATCAGTATTGCAATTACAACTGTATTATTTTTCATCATAGCCCCCATTACGTTCAATACATTCGTTCTAGCGCTTTGCTAAAGCATGAATCCCCCTTGAAAAAAAATCTTTTGGTTGCTGGCAAAGCCGGTCATGCACCGCCTCTTGAACTTCAGCAGACTCGAACTTTCTTCCAGACAGTTCTTCTTCTAGTGCCCCAAACACATGAAAATCTGAAGGCCCAAGGTGTGTTGAGTGCGGTGGATGGAGACACTCAAAACGGAGGTCACTGATGTTTGCAACTGTCGCATGGGTTGTATGTGGCCTAGCAATGTCATGAAGCAGAAAACACAAGTAATGAGTAGCACACGACGCTTAGATTGAATTGCTGGTTTTAGATCACTAACAGGTCACAATATGATGAACTGTTGATTGTGATCCCGTTACTCATGTAATGCTTCAAAATCGGCCCCCTTACTCTTCCAGAACAGCGTCAGCATCACTTTACCGGCCGAAGTTTGTGCGCGAAATTTTGTGGGTTTCGGTGAATTCGGGTGGCGCCTCTCTTTGCTCGCTCTCTGTTTATGACTGGAAGTAATGGGCCCAGCTTCCATCTTCAGTCACTCTGCGCCCCAGAAGTTACAAGTTCTTTACGCCGTTCCTTCAGGTCTGGTGTGAGTTGTTTTGGCACCCATCTAGCACACACTTTGTGGTACTGGAGTACATCGTGCATAATATGGTGAGCAGAGCCATGGGTAATACCAAGTTCCACGGCAACCTCGTCAGTTGTTACGCGGCGGTTTTCTCGGGTTTCTCGAATCACTTGTTCAGCGGGCTCCGTTCTCTCTGGTGTATAGGCGGTGTGAGGCCGACTTGGGTGATCAGCATAAGATACACAAGCGTCTCCATATTGCGGCTTCATTCTTCGATGAATTTCAGTTGGATTTACTCCCTTACTGCTCCAGAACGGGTTACAGAACGCTGTTCCTTTCTTGTGCGTGTCTCTAGCGGACCCGCCATCTTTAACTGTCCTGATAACGTCAAACACCCAGTACTGCTAAGTTTCCTGTTTACAGGTCACTAGTACAAACATAGTTAAAACACTCCAATTACAGCATCATATAATTTACACTCACATTTTTGTAGCCGTTTAAAGTTTACGTAGTCTCTCTCCCTCGTATTAGTTTTTATAAATTGTATTTTTTTTCTGGTGTGTTTTGTTTGGTGACGTATTCACGAATTATAAGTTGTACTGTAAAATGACGTGGCTTGTGACGTGGCGGCTTGACCTGGTTTTATTGAGGTGTAAAGAAATACTACGTTCCGTAAATTCGCTTCGAAGTTTTGACGACTCTTATTATGTTCTCAGAAACTCCTGTCCACTTTCGTCACGATTAGAGTCCGATTGATCCCACAGTGTATTTTCTCGTATCCCCTTCTAGTTATGTAGCCGTTTTGTTGACAGGAATATTAGTAATGATTACCGTCGCTTGTATCACTCACTTTGGGACGTTTCATTTACGTCAGAGCGGGCTTGAGGGAAATGCAGCAGTTGGCAGAAAGAGAGAGGCCTCCAGCGCCGGCATTCCCACCATCCACTGGACCTCTTTCCTTGTTCTTGGTATATTTAGTCTTCTGGAATTTGAGACCATAACGTCCAAGAGGACCCATAATCTTAGTATTTACAGTCGCGAGAACCACAGACCTACTGTAATTAGTTGGCTAGCTGCATAACTGCTGACTGCTCCAGTAATCCTCAGCAGCGAAGTTACTCTTCACTGAAAATTATATTTCCATTTAATTAATGAAGGCATGTAATGGGCAGTGACACAATATATTCTGATACTCATGTCTGTATGATAGGTACATCGCACGCCACGTTTGTTTCCCATTGATGTCTGCAGGGAACTGTAAGTGACATAAAGAGTTACTGATGTCTTGGTGGTTTCGGGTTAGATGACTCCTTCAGAGAACGTGTTCGAGGACTGATAATGGGACTTAAGACGTATATTCTGAACGACAGTCTTCTCCATCCCTTGTGAGTTCTGTGCGTGTTCAATTTGAAAAACTTTTTCTGCGACGAAGGTTCTCCGTTTTCAGAGCTGCTGCACACTTTTCAGCAAAACACGCAACACCCTGAAGCGCATGCTGCTACGGAAAAGTACATTTGTTACTGGATGTGGAACTGTCAACGTGTGCGTCCGAGCGCGCGCTGTTCAAGATTGTATGTATGGGACTGTCTTTGTTGTCAGAACATGTTTAGAACGTTGCAAAGAAAGATTCAGAGGGTTTTCATCATGAGGTAACGCACGACTAATACAGATCTGCATTTATCTTTCTAGTTTAGAAGTTTGAACCAATTGCCGGTTTCTGAGGTAAGAAGAAAGGTGTGGTGAGGCATAGTTCATAAGGCTTGCGGGTCAGCGTTGCTCGTGTATGCGAATTGCTGTTTCGGATTACGAGAGAATCTGTGACACAATGTTTCCAGTCGCTCTGTATGAATAGAACATTAAGGTACACCATCTGGTGACGGGATTTGCCGCGTGCTTACAAAATTAAAGAGGCGCATGTGGCCACTGCAGTCAACAAGCAGTTGGAGTGTAAGTTCTGTCGGGAATGCATACAATTTATGCGGCATTGCTGTGCCACCTTCTGCTGTCCACCTTGACGGGTTTGTGAATAAGCAGAGCATGAGGTTCTGGGTCCCTGAAAATCCGTACAGAGTCGCGGAGACGTCATTCTATCCTGCAGATTGTACTGTATGGTGTGCAATCGACAAGCATGTATTTACTGGACCCTTTTTTGTAGAAAGGAGGAGGGCATAAGGACATAACTTTTTTTAGCAGGGTGGTGCATGTCTAATTACAACGAATGTGTTGGACGTGCTGTATTATGTATATTTGTAGCTGCGTTTTGACGAATTGATATGCAGAGCTGTTAGGATATTAGTGGTCCTTTTCGTCATGTTTCCTGGACATAATTCCCTGCAGTTATTTCACTTGGGGCTGCCTCAAAGATCATGCGTAATACATCGGCGCACATACTGTTAGGGACTTGCATGAGCAAATTGAAGCGGTTGCTGAAGAGGTCACAAGGAGTCCGCGATGTGGAGGGACCTCATACAGAAAAATGTGCTCATCTGAGAACCACGTGCACACAAGTCATGATTTATGTATCGTATGCTGCTGTGCCCTACAAAATTACAGTTAACATAGGGCTTTGTATATACTCGTATGCGCACAACACTGAGCCTGTCGCTGTTTGGAAAAGTGACGTGCGAAGTTAGGAGTACCAATCAACCCAGTATGTTTTTATATTTGTCCATCAAATGCCCAGTATATATTAACAATTATGTTTCTTATACATTGGCCAGACTGGCAGTTATCTTGAATTAGACATCGGGAATATTAAAGGTACATTAAAACAAACAACCCAAATTCGGCACATGCATTACATACTCGTATTTTGAAAAACAGACATGAATACGGAAGCACAAAGGAAACCATGAAATTGCTAAAAACATACAATAAGGGAGCGAAAATGAATTTCTGGGAATCACTTCTTATACATACCTACAAACAACAGGGCGTATTGATCGAGGAACAGAAGGTCAATGACTTGAACCCTATTTACGCACTGGATAACGTCACAGGGCGGTACCAAGACCATACCACGTAACTCGATCTCTATTCCCAGCTCATTTTCCATCAAACCTTCACACACGAATCTCTACAAACAGGGCAAGTCTATCACCTAATGCAAAATTTAATATAACATTCTAGTATATCTACATTTATTAATTATAATTCATTGCAGGATTGGGCCACAGAAAAAAACATTGCCAGATACACTTGATTGTATATACAGCCACCTCATAGCAACATTTGAAGTAACTAATTATACAAACATTTTAAGAATTGTAAGCAGCGTGACATATCGTACGATGTTTTAATGCTTGTAATCTATTAATTCTTTGTAACAGCCACTTGTATAACTGTTTCCATTCTATCAATTTGTAACTTTAGCATATATAATAAGAAACTCCCTAAGGATGATGTGTAAACATCGCAACATGTAGGAGTGCTATGAGAAACAGATAATTGTTAACATTTATTGTGCATTTGTTGGACAAATATAATAAAATATACAAAATGCACGGTACATACTATATCAAGATCAACGCAATGTCTGGAGAGTCTGAGGAAAACCACGACCTAGTGCAGGTTAACCGCTTTCCGAGCCGAGAGTTGAACCCAGAACCTTCGGAATAGGAAGATGTGCTATTCAGTATACCGCGATGTTGGATGTAAATAGGGCGTGAGGCTGTGGTCTGTATTCATGTGGCGCAGGATAGGGCACACAGGCGGGCTGTTAACGAAGATCGTGGTCCTAATGAACCTTCATGTTCCGCAAAGGGGTGTGGGCGGGGTGGGAATTATTGACTGGGCGAGCAGCTCTTATCTTCTCATGATAGACTGTAGAGCTTGACTGTGCTGAAAGTAGATGACAAAGGGTTGGATGAGAACCTCAGACGTTTGCTTGGAGGGTTAAAGAGCTGAATAGAATAAAACTGAGTTGAAATCAGTATTGACGTGGGAAATGCGATAGGTCAGAGAGCTGGTTTCCATGTCATCTCTAAAACATGGCGGCAAAACTAATTAATTTGTTGTGATATATATCGTATCTGTTTCTGGGCTGCTGTTTCTAACGGAGGAATCTGATACGTCGTATATTCTACGTGACATACGTAGTGGAGAAAAAGAAAGTAGGAATTTATGCAAGATACGAAACATCTTTTGACGGTATTAATTTACAGTTACAACCTATGGTTTGGAATGCCAAAGAATCGAATTCCAGCGTATCGAATTTTCTGGTAACGACGAATTTTATGTATGCTGTTTGTGGCTCGGACAGTACTATCGACATTGACTCAAATATGAACACGAAACACCCTTTTCGAGGTTCGAAAGTTGTTTCATACTGTTGTCTTCTGGCCTCTGATACAGTGTAGTCTGGTAGGCGTTGACCGCCGTTTCGAAGAGTTTTAATGCCCCCATTTTCATGGTTGTGTGTAGAAAATTCGGAAGAGTGGAAAGTTGCTTCCCAAAGGGAGTGCGTGTCCTATCGGTCGGGTTTCAATGCCTCATTTTCATTATATTTATTAACGTTGAAGGAAATTTTATTATTGCATATTTATAGTGTCTGCCTTTTGCAAATCTTTGAATGTGTAGTCTGAATGATATGTTGTGATGATATTTGCTCGTCCTTTGTCCATACGGAACATGATGGTGAAGTAAATGTTAAGTGGCCCCCGTACTTAATAATGTCCCACAGGCATACGGGGGGCGTGGGTATATGGCTGTAAACAAGCGTAACCTGGACAGTAAATTGGCCTCAAAATCGGTCCGATTTACGCTAGGGAAAAAGCCTCGTTACCCATTTTATGAGTAGTATCTATTATTAAATCTAACACATGATGTCAGAAGACTGTAAGTTAAATCGCACGTTCAGTTGCTTGCGAATGTTCGCACCAATTGTCGGTTTTTTATTCTTTGTAAGCAGTGAAAAACACGAAGTCAAATTTTGGATGTCAGTCATTATGTTTGCATGCTTCTCGTTGAAAACTTTTTCAGGTTTAATTTTGATGAATGTTTGTATTGGAAACCAACAAAATTAGTTATTTTGACGAGTACAGCTTTACACTTGACTTGAAACTGAAATCGAAATTGTCACACCGAGCAGGTTGGTGTAGTGTTAATACTCTGGACATGTACGTGTATTTGGGGATTTGGTGGTTCGGATCTCGGTCGGGACACTGGCTATACTGACTGACGCTTGTCGTGGATTTTATCAGGCCCTACAGGCAAGTGTTAGTATAACCCCATGATTAGACTACGATCGCTTCCTTCCAAATCCTTTCTAGTCTATCATTCATCCATCACTCTTATCATTCGATGCTATGTGGTCTCTGATACTGTCGGTGTCGGTCAGTGATCCATACAATAAATAGTATTTTCAAAAAGATTGTTTATCGCGCCAAAACGTGGCAGAAACTTACAAGGCTGAACGATAATAGTTTGTCGACTAGAACAGGAATTTATGTGTTCGCTATTACTTCTTAAGACCACAACGAGAGCACATCCAGCTGGCTTTCGGACGCTTACGTCGGGGTAAAGCGGTCGGCGCTGGAAGCCGACCATAAATCTCCGTCTAGTGCCGAGGTTAAGAATATGTGGTTCCCTTCCTTCACTCTCCCATACATCTTCATATTAGAGACATTAATTAAATACAGGTACAGCTTCGTCTTTTAGGAGTAATTGCTATATAATAAAATTCTGACGTGACGGTCGTCTTCTAATTATTCGAAACATTTTTCGGCATAGAGAATATTTAACCAAATGCGATCTAAATTATTTGCGGCTTCAGGTAGTTTTGTTTCGTCATTGTATTTGCATGAGCGATAAATGCACATCAAGGTCAGTGAGGTGTGAAAAATAGGGACATTGCATTCAGGAACAAAGCTTATGCATACTCCATTAATGTGAAGCACATGTGTTGTTTGTTATGAGCGCCAATATGACCACCAATAAGAACATCTTGATTGCACTTGAATATTGGATATTGGCTGCACCATGTGAGGAAATTTAATTCACAAGTAAACTGAAGTTTGCGAGCGAGTAACAGGGTGTTTGGAAATTGATGTGCTCCACAGAGTTCATCGTATGTTGAAAGTTTATTTTATATCGATGCCACGCGGAATACAATAAAAATATTCGGCATACATGATTATGGATCCAGCGTAATAGAGAAGTTTACATTTCTTGGTAGAATAGAGTTACTCTTATTTATTCGGAGGTACTAATAAATGAAACGGAACTCAGTCCGTCGCAGAAGATGTGCGGAGATGTTTCAGTTAGAAAGATAAATACGTGTACAGGTGTGACATCTGTCTAATTCCAGTACATATTGCTGGCTAAGCAGTTCGCACCGTGATTTTGTGGGTCATGGCGCCATATTTTCCTGCTGTAAATGGGCATTAGTCGTTTCGGAGAAGCATATTGCCCCCATCATCATTATTTATGTGCTTCCATGAAAATGGAGGCAATATGTTCCTTCTGAACGTGGCTGCCTACGAACCGGACTACGCCTTGTCATTAACAGAATCTTTGGCGAATGCTTAACGCTTAATTTGATTAAGTTCTTGAGCTGTCAGATATTTAGTACAACATTAATACGGCCATACTGTCACGTCTGACTCCCTGCAACATAAACACAGCTATATTGTCATATTATTCAGTGCAACATAAACACAGCCATACTGTCAGATCTAAGTCATTACAACTTAGACACATCTGTAATGTCATATCTCACTGTGCCTGAGAGAACCGAGTGAACAAAGGATGGTCAAAACTCCTGTTGTCTAATATTGCTAGGCGCCCACCTTCTCTTCGCCTGGCTCCTTAAAGTTTGACACTTCATGACTGAACACATGCCACTCTTCACCACTCCGCAGTTTATTTAGTCCGCCGTTCACATTTTTGTTTCACGCATTGCCCGTGTTTTTTAGGACGTGAGCCCCTTCCAACGAATTTTCTGCTGCTTATTATTCATCGTGTATAACTGCGCGTCTGAGCTGATCAGGAGCTGCAGTGCCTCTCCAGCCCTTCGGAGTACAGGGATCAGCTACTCTTGCCTCTCGTATTCTCTATTTATCGTCCTGTAGTTTGGCTCCAAACCCATTCATTATCGTTGCTGCGTGTTAAGCGATCGCGAACTGTTGTAACTGTGCACCGATTCCCGGCGGGGGGCAAAAGATTTTTCTGCTCTTCAGAGCTTTCATAAAGGCACAACAAGCCTCCATTCAGTGGGCACGTTGTGTAAATACTGTGAGTAAAAACACAATATTGACTGCATTCCAGGGAACTCGACTCGCAGCGAATTTGAATAGCATAGATGTCAGCGCCGCTTGTGACGGAACAGGCCTGAGTAATGCGAGTTGTCACCTAAAATGATGTCTTCATTTTTTTTAACATTCGCCTGTATTAAGAACAGGTCAGATTTAATTGTAGTAATAGCCTATTCACTACTTTTACATATAGTCCCCGGCACAATTGAGACATCGTATTGTGGGACAAGGTTCTTATTTCTTGTCGTTGGCAGATCTTATCTTGTGTCATCAGCCATCGTGTCGCAGCTGTTTCAGACTTACTTATTTACTCAATCAATGGAGCAACGTCCTTCTTGAGAAGCTAACCGGTTTTCAGCTAGTCAAATTCCCCGCATTTTATGGAAACCTAAGGTTCTTTGCCGCATTCACAAGTGCTCGCCACCTGTCCCTATGCTAAGCCAGCTAGATCCAGTTCATACCCCCCACATCCCACTTCCTGAAGATCCATCTTAATATTATCATCACATCTACGCCTGGGTCTCGCAAGCGGTCTCTTTCGTTCAGGTTTCCCACCAAAACCCTACAAACACCTCTCCTCTCACCCATACTCGTTACATGCCCCGTCCATTTAATTCTTCTCGATTTTATCACCCGAGTAATATTGGGTGAGTACAGTCCTTTAAGCTCCTCATTATTTAGTTTTCTCCGCTCCCTTGTTACCTCGTCCCTCCTAGGCCCAAATATTCTCCTCAAACCCCTATTCTCAAACACCCTTAGCCTACGTTTCTCAATAGGAGCGACCATTTTCACAATCATAAAAAACAACAGGCAAAATTATATTTCAGTATATCTTAATCTTTAAATTTTTTAATAGCAAACTAGAAGACAAAAGATTCTGCACCGAATGATAGCCAGCATTCCCTGACTTCAATCTGCTTTTAATTCCTTTCTGAATAGAATTTTTATTTGTTAAGGTTGTTCCCAAATATTTGAACTCCTCCACTCTTTTAAAGGAATCATTATCAGTCTTTATACTCGGACTTCGTTTTGCATTCTGTTCTCGAGACATGACCATGTTCTTAGTTTTATCAGCATTTTCTTCTGCTCCAATTTCCTTACTAGCCACTATCAAAGCTTCTGCGTTTTTCTTTTTAGTATGTACACTTCCTCCCAATATATTAACATCATCAGCATAAACCAGAAGCTGATGTGTACCATTTAATTTCAAGCCATCCTGGTTAACCTGAACCAACCTAATGGCGTACTCTAAAGCAGTTGAAAAGTAATGGCGATAGAGTATCTCCTTGTTTCAAACCATTCCTAATACGAAACATGCCAGACAGGTGTTTGCCTACCCGGAATCTGCAATTGGTTTAATTCAGACACATTTTTATTAGCCTTACCATTTTCATGGGGATATCAAACTCTATGAGAATATTATACAAGACCTCCCTCGTAATTAAATGAATTTTTCTTGAAGTCCATGAAGAACTGATGCACTGCCTCATTGTATTCCCATTTTTTCTCAAGTATTTGACGAATGCAGAATGTACGATCAGTAGTTGGCCTGACGTGTTGCGTCGAAATCCACATTGATGATCCACAATAATTTCCTCTGCGTATGGAGTTAACCTTGACAGCAGGATGTTGGATAATATTCTGTACGTAGTTGGCAAAAGTGATAGGCCCCTATAATTACTACAATCTGTGTTATCGCCCTTCTTATAGATGGTTACAACGATCGACTCCTTCCAGTCCCCTGGCAATTCCTCCTTATTCCAAATAGAAATAATAAGTTTATTGATTTCATAGCGAATTGTTTTACATCCTGCCTTAATCAATTCTGCTGTGATTTGATCAGTACCTGATGGTTTAACTAATGAATAACCAGCTGAACCTTAAGGGCACTCGGCTGAGGCACTAGTGGTTCTGTTGTGTGTATTTCTGCCTGCCTAACATCACTAACTCCATTTATATTTAGTAGCTGAAAGAAATGGCTCCTCTGCGTAGCCAAAAATACTGTGCGAGTCTGCAACCAAATCACCCTTCTCTTCTTTTTCTATATTAGGTCTAGGTTGGTAACCCTTCTGAAAGTCATTGATGTCCCTTTACAAGTCTCTAATGTTTTTGATCTTATTGTTAGTTTCAAGTTCCTCAATTTTAGCTTTCAGATATTCCTTTTTGTTTTTGAAATGTCTTCTAGCTTCGCGTCTTACATTGTTTGGATTATCTACATTGCTTTGGCTTGGATCCTGTACTCAATACTTTTTAGCCTGCCTCCTTTGATCTAAAAAACCTAAACATTATTCATAAAACCATGGTTTATGCTGCTCCAGTTCGTGCAGACCTAGATTCTCTTTAGATGTGGTTTTGATATTCTCTTTAATGTTTCCCATGCCCAATTTATGTCCTCGCCATCACTTAAGTTCTTCACAGCTGCAAACCTGCTTGTATTCTCAAACTGATAATGTTTCCTAACCGCCAGCTCATTTAGCTTCCAGAGATTAAACATTTTTTCATCAAACTTCTGTGCTGCTTGTTTATTACTGCCAATCCTTCCATAAATTTTGCGACTACCCGAGAGTGGTCACTATCACAGTCAGCTCCCTTGAAATTTCTTACATCTGTTATACTCGAATGCCATCTCTTATGTATCAATATGTGATCAATCTGGTTGTGAGTCTTCTCATCAGGAGAGGCCCGGGTGTACTTAGGATTGTTTCGGTGCAGGAACATTGCGCTATTGACAAGATTTTTTGATGTGGCAGTGTTTACTGTTCTAACACCATTATCATTACTATCCTGATGTAGACTCATTCCCAGTTGTCGGTTTGAAAAAATTTCTCTCTCCCCACTTTTGCTTTAAAATCTCCTAATAGAATTTTCATGTTACTTGTGAAAATGATCAAAAACATGCTATAATTCCTTATAAAAACTGTCTCTTAAATCATCACTTTTCTTCTCATTTGATGCATGCAATTTCAGAATTATATATATATATATATATATATATATATGACCCCATCGCTAACAAACTCAGCCCTCTTAACTGTTGATTCTGTTCTGTGGTGTACGTACAAAGAATCCTGTTCCTCATGGATGATTTTCGTTTCCGTTTCCATAAAAAAAAATATTATAATTCCTTGCTCTTACCGTGCCCCCTTTGTCTCACCTAAACTACTGCACAGCCACTAAATCTAATTTATATCTTTCTAATTCCCTGGCTGCTTATGTAAGTGAATCTGCCCTATACAGACTCCCAACATTCCAAGTACCAAATCTCTTATCGCCTCTTCGTTGCTTAGTTCGTATCAAAGTATTAGTCCAGGCCCGAGGGAAGTGTTCATGTTTACGTTGAGAATTTTTCAAGACTCGCCCATCCCCCAAGCTTGGGGACCTCCCGTTGTCGGCTCTCCGCGACTGCTTATTCAATATATTCGCTGTTACCCTCCATATTGGTGGCTGTTTCAACCTGGCGATCGTTTTTACGTTTGTGACCGCCAAGATTTTGTTTCAGGCCTGGAAGCCAATGAGAATCTCTCGGAAAATAATTTCCTTGATATAATCACAACGATGAGAGGTTATGTACGTGTAGTTTCGAAATTTTACGCCATTTAAAGTTAATTTCTTTCCGATCCTCGTTCTAAGACGATTTTAAAGGCGTTTTAAAAAGTAAATTATGGTGTCAGGTACTTGACCGTGTGTTGAACAAGGACTGATTCTGGTGGATGGTTGAGATTTTTTCTTCTAACAGTCCTATGTTGGGTTATGGGTACCACTCCGCAACGGATACAGGCCCATAAAGCGTGGTTGTCTGCATTTTCTGATTTCTTCACCCGTAGAACACCATAATGTTTTCCAAACGCGCCACACACATACCTGTCCCATTTGCACTGTAACCTACTAACAAAATGTTTACACGTACATGCCGTTGGCCTTTTCACTTGCTTCCGTAAAGTCGTTTGTTTGTGGTATAAACTGTAACTCCCCCGTGACGTCCATTTGTGCGTATCCAGCGTGTTAAATTTCGGAAATTCCTAAACGAAAGCGAATGATGAACTCTGTTGGTATATTTATTAGCCTATGGCAGGGCCGTCGTAATGCGATTCTTGGTAGGGGTAAGAGATTTTTGGGGTCAACCCTGCCTCTTGTGTGTCGGGGATTCTTGAAGGGTGGTAAGGAGGCTAGGGATTGAAGCTGACCACTCGTCTCCAACTGTTGGCTAGTTTGAGAATGTGTGAAAGTACATCATTCCCACACATGCATGCATGTTTTGAATAGGGTCAGTGTATGTATACGACGACGTGTGATGCAGGTTGTCACGAATGCCCGCTCTGTACATATAGCTGACTGACCGCTTTCTTAATTATTGAATCGCCCTTATGATGAAAGTGAGGGCGAATAACACCTGAATACATGTTGGACTTGGATCCTTTGTTTTTAATAAACTCCCTGAGGATGGCACCTTGGTGCCGAAACTTGTACAGTTTGGTACCTGATATGAAGCGTGTTTTATTATCTGTTTTATTGTATTATAATTTGTGTCTTTTGTTGGTTAACACGTGGAAGGAATGAAACAAAATTTTATTAAACTTTTGAGTTGTTTTCTTTTATTGATTTTATTTTGTTTTTATTATATTTTTATGTTATGTTGCCTGTGCGTTAACACCCTAAGTTATTTTTTATCCCTGTCATCGTATTTCCGTAATATCACTTAAATTTTTATTATACTATGTAGCAATTAGCCTCGGTATTTCCTTACAGACAAAAGGAGCCTCTAAAATAACGAGACTGTCTGAAGGGAACGTTAATACCTACTTTTCAGTCTACGGCAGTTAGTCGGGAAGTAATGTCTCTTTATTTTTTTTACACGTGTTCGCAAAATTGCGAAAAACGACTTTTTCGGTTACACATATTTACATTTATTACACGTACTTCGTCTTAGGCTGCATACACTCTTTTTTCTGTGGTGCAAAGACACAGATTGGATGCAGGCCACCTTGTTTATCAGGTTTCTGGATCACAAACAATTACACACACACACACACACACACAGCCCGTAGGACTCCACTGAACGAGTGATGAGCTCGTCACAGATGCCGCTACTTACACAACAAACACAGGAGGCTAATATCAATGCCCTTAGCGAAATTCAAACCCGAGATCCCAGCGATCAAGTGGCTGCAGACCTACTCCTTAGGCCGCACGGCCACCGGGACCGGCCCTGAGTACAATTGTCGTAGGCCTACTTTGAGACATCCAGAGTGTCCAGTATAACAAGGTCTCAACAAACCGTAGCTCTTGCTGTAACGGCAGCCTAGACACTGGAACGCGCGGCTACTGTTAGCTGCAATCGTATTTAAAGCTTCGGCTCGTACCGTGCAGTCAACACTCTCCGTTTATTTGACAAAAGGCATTCGATTGATGCTGTACAGAGATTTGACCGCTGTTCTGTAAACCATACAAAATTCTTGCATGCCCTCTGTGGGCAGAATGTAAAATATAGGACATTACATCCGGTGATACGTAAATTAAATGGTTAAGTACATAATAATATACGTATGTGCATAGAAATATAATGCGGTGCTTCTCAGTTGTATTCACTATTCATCGCAATTTAACCAAGGTCATGTAACACTTCATGGGATACAGGCGTGTCAGCAAGACAAATTGGTAACACAGCCACTTCATAGGGACGCGACGCAAAACACCAGAAATTGAGCTTCTGCACTCATACCAAGGGTGCTTACTGTGTGCAATAAACATAGATCGGAAGAGGCACTCAGGTCTCTAAAACAGGCGCCAGTCGCTCTTTCCCCAGTTAGGGGCGGATATCTGGAGACAGTATTTCCGTCTCGATCGCTTCAAAAATGCACTTTTGTGCTTCGAGTAGCAGTTGGTGCGAAGCTGAGTGAGTGGGGGGTCCGCACATCACTGACGCTAGTTAGTCTTTTTTAATTTCAGATGACAAACTTAATACAATAATCCTGAAGGCCTGTTTTGTATATAGGAGTGACCAAGTGAATTTAACAGCAAAGGGCCATATGCTGTGTTTTGTTCTGTTCTCCAAATTTAGCCCAGAATGCGGTGTGACTAAATACTCGTACTTATCACACGAACGCCACATGCAAAGTATTACTGTATTCGGCTGTCGCTTGTAATTTCACCATTACGAATCAGCTGACATTGTACGTACGTACTTACTTACTTACTTACTTACTTACTCCATGGAGCAGAGTCCTTCTTGAGAAGCTAACTGGTTCTGCAGCTAGTCAAGAAATTCCACGCATTTTTGGAACCCGA
>Ga0209629_10001349_pt1 | contig 15373 bp, 12 predicted proteins | sample TergutCu122P5_FD_187286 | JGI IMG/M metagenome (GOLD analysis project Ga0209629, IMG submission 187286) | Cubitermes ugandensis P5 segment gut microbial communities from Kakamega Forest, Kenya - Cu122 P5 (SPAdes) (version 2) | ecosystem: Host-associated > Arthropoda: Insects > Digestive system...
GCGCCGGAAGGGAACTAAGAATGCCTTTCAGCAATATGGCGTTGAGCATGGAGTACAGAGGCATCGCACTGTCTGACCCCAAATATTACTATTGGTGCATATCGCCCATTGAAGATGAAAATGGCAAGATACATCTGTTCACATGCCGTTGGAGTGTGCCAAATTATTATTCATGGGATGAATATATGAGAGGCAAACCCGGATGGGAGAACCCGAAAGGCTATATGGGCGGTTGGAAAAATATATGTGAAGTCGCTCATTTCATAGGAGATAGTCCCGAAGGTCCCTGGACTTATGTAGATACTCCTATAAGCAATGACATGATAAATAATATAAACGGCGTTCCTGCTAATCGGGGGCAGGTAGCGCCTCATAACGTGCGAATAAAAAAAATAGACGGTTTATATTGCCTCGTTTATATCACACAGAAAGGCGATTGGTTGTGGAACTCGCAATACAATGAGATGGTGACAACGCTCAAAGGAAGCCAAAGAGATCAAAAGACTTGTCTCGCAACCTCTCCCACTCTTTATGGTCCGTGGACCTTAGGGGGCGATAATGGCGACGGCATAGTTGTGCAAGCCGAAGAACATACCGATCACTGGACGGCAGGTTCCATTTTAGGGTGCGACAATCCGGATATTATCAAAATAGACGGTAAATATCGTATTTATTTCAAAGCCGGAAAAAGTCAAAATGGCTCAATGAAATATGGTTATGCCGAATCCGATGAACTGACAAAAGGGTATGTAAAAAACAACCTGCCAAGTACCGATAACGTCGATTATATTGAAGATGCCACTGTCTTTGAATGGAACGGAAAAATATATATGCTGACTACCGACAATTTCGGCGGGAACTCTTGTGTTCTCAAAGGCAATGACAGAAACGACAATAGATATGAAGTCGGTATTTTATGGGAATCACAGGACAGGGGTAACACTTTTAAACTTGCTGACGCTAAAATAGGCTTCGGTTTGCTAAGCGACTACATGACAGTGCCGCCATCTTCTGTCCCCGCATACGGGTCTTCTCCGAAATTCGAGCGTCCGGCTATTCTGATGCAAGATGGAAAACCCACTTATTTCTACGCAGCCGTTCCCTTAAATATCAGTGGTTACAATGCTACCCAGAGTATAGTGATGAAGATACATGAGGCTCCCTTCGACCCGCAATTCCCTGATAATCATTAATTTTTTTATTTTTTTATATGAAAGCAATAACATTATCACTTTTTTCAATACTGAGTATTTTTTTATCTTATAGTCAGAACAATCCGTTTGTACGTGATCTTTATACCGCCGACCCATCGGCGCACGTATGGGCTGACGGACGTTTATATGTTTATCCTTCGCATGATGTCGATCCGCCCCGTGGGTGTGATTTGATGGATCGTTACCATGTTTATTCTACAGACGATATGGTGAATTGGATTGACCATGGCGAAATACTTCGCTCGGAACAAGTCCCTTGGGGACGCCCGGAAGGCGGATTCATGTGGGCGCCGGATTGCGCCTGTAAAAACGGAATGTATTATTTTTATTTTCCGCATCCGAGTGGAACGGATTGGAACAATACCTGGAAAATCGGTGTAGCCACAAGTAAATCTCCGGCTAAGGATTTTCAAGTACAAGGCTATTTTGCGGGAATTGATTCGTTTGCCATGATCGACCCTTGCGTTTTTGTTGACGATGACGGACAATCTTATTTTTACTATGGCGGAGGCTCGAAATGCAAAGGCGGAAAATTGAAAGACAATATGGTCGAACTCGACGGGACTTTACAGGATATGACCGGCTTGGAAGATTTCCATGAGGCTGCCTGGGTATTCAAAAAAGACGGCGTATATTATATGATGTACGCCGATAATCTGGCGGGAAGGAACAGGCAACGCTACGCTACGGCTAATAATCCCTTAGGTCCATGGAAATATCAAGGAATACTTTTAGACCCCGTAAGTTCCGACACCAGCCACGGTTCCATTGTTAAATACAAAGGACAATGGTATCTTTTCTATCATACTTGCGATATTTCGGGACAAGGGAATCTGCGCTCCATTTGTTTTGATAAACTCTACTTTAATGCCGACGGTACGATTCAAAAAGTAATTCCTACTATCGGTCTCGAAGCAAGCCGGCGAAAAACAAGAATCGACTCCGGATGGACAGACCGGGCGCAATTGACGGGAGACAAAGGGCTTCGACCGGAAGGGAAAAATCAGCTTTGGTACCGGCAGCCGGCTAAGGTTTGGGAAGAAGCGCTACCCATTGGCAACGGACATTTGGGCGCTATGGTATTTGGCGGCGTTGCAGACGAACGGATGCAATTGAACGAAAATACGCTTTGGGACGGTTTTCCTTTAAACCCTAATAATCCGGAAGGACTGAAAGCCTTGCCGGAAGTACGGCGTCTTTTATTTGAAAACAAAAATAATGAAGCTGTTCAATTAGCCGGAAAGACAATGATGGGTATTCCGCAGGGCGTCAAATCCTATCAATCTTTGGGTGAGTTATGGTTTGATACGCCTCAATTAACAGCCGGAAATTATGTCCGCAATTTGGATCTTTCTACGGCGGTTGCTACTACCAAATACAGTTCGGACGGCGTAAACTATACGCGTGAATGTTTTGCTTCTGCGCCGGACAATGTTATTGTTGTGAAAATAGCCGCTGATAAGAGCAATAAAATCAATCTTAATATGACTTTGCGGCGGGAAAGAGACGCCGTATGCCGAAGTTTAGACGCTGATCCTAACTCCTTATTACTTACCGGACAAATTAATGATAGAAACAGAAATAGAGACCAAAATCAGAAAGGAGTCCGCTTTGCCGCACAAGTAAAAGCAGTTGCCGAAAACGGAACAGTGAAAGTGGAACGTGGTATTCTAACGGTGAAAGATGCCAACGTTCTCACGCTGTATATAACCGGCGCTACCGATTATCCGGGAATGAAAAATCTGGCGCAGGGAATTGATACCCCTTCGGGCGACCCCGAAAAAAAATGTGCAGAAACAATTAATAAAGCCTTACGCAAATCGTATCAGCAGCTAAAATCGGAACATATTGCCGATTATCAATCCTATTTTAACAGGGTGGATTTGAATTTGGGAAAAGTTGCGGCTGAAACCGAAGCGCTTCCTACCGATAAACGTTTGGACTTGGCTCGTGAAATCGGTACGCCGGATTTAGGTTTGGTGGAAACTTATTTTCAATTCGGTCGTTACCTTTTGATTAGCTGTTCCCGTCCGGGAGGAATGCCGGCAAACCTTCAAGGGATGTGGGCTTGGCAGATGAATGCGCCCTGGAATGCCGATTTTCATACCAATATTAATTTTCAGATGAATTACTGGCCTGTGGAAATAGCCAATCTTTCGGAACTACACAATCCTCTTTTTGATTTAACGGATATGCTGATTAAATCAGGTGAACGAACGGCGCAAGTTCTTTACGGCGCTCGCGGTTGGGTGGTTCACCATTTGACCGATGCTTGGGGATTTACGGCTCCTGCCGATGGTCCGCAGGGAATCTGGCCTATGGGATCAGCTTGGTTAGCTCAACATTTTTGGGAACATTATACATTCACAGGCAATAAAACATTTTTAGCGGAACGCGCTTATCCGGTAATGAAAGGCGCAGCCCGCTTTATAATGGATTTCTTAGTCGAAGCGCCTGCCGGTACGGCTTATGCCGGAAAATTGGTTACAAATCCTTCCTATTCTCCTGAAAATGCTTTCTTTTTACCCAATGGAGAACAATCGGTATTTACTTACGGCGCAACGATGGACTTGGAAATTATTTACGATTTACTCACCAATTGTATTCAAGCGGAAAGTATTCTGAAATCGGATGCCGTATTTCGCGCCGAATGTGAAAAAACCTTGAAGCGTTTGCCGGCAATCCAAATCAGTAAAACGACCGGAAGAATCTTGGAATGGGCGGAAGATTATAAAGAAGTAGAACCGCACCACCGCCACACTTCACATCTGTTTGGCTTGTACCCCGGAAATCAAATTACTGTGGTCGGAACGCCGATTTTAGCCGAAGCTGCCCGCAAAACCCTGATTGCTCGCGGAGATGATGGGACAGGATGGAGTTTGGCTTGGAAAATTAATATGTGGAATCGTTTGCACGATGGAGACCATGCCTTTAAATTGCTGTTGGTTTTATTGGCTAATAAAACCCTGCCCAATTTATTCGACGACCATCCGCCTTTTCAGATTGATGGGAACTTCGGCGCAACGGCAGCTATTGCCGAAATGCTGCTGCAAAGCCATTTGCAGAAAAAAGACGGTTCATACTTAATTGAATTATTGCCTGCTTTGCCGAAAGCATTTGCCGAAAACGGTTCGGTAAAAGGTTTAAGAGCCGGAGGAGGATTTATTTTTGATATATCATGGAAAAACGGTCAATTAGTTGAAGCTAAAATAGAATCATTAAACGGCGCAAAACTGAATCTTCGGAACGGAAACAAACAAGTTTCAATGAATACCGTTAAAGGACAAATCATACGGGTTAATAATAATCTTCAAATCGCTGTTTGAAGGCAAATCAACCTTAGGTCGCCGGATTATACCTGCCGGATCGATGTGGGGATACCATATTTCCGGTATTTGGCAGGATGTTTTTCTTCTTGCTATTCCAAAAATAAATATTGACAATATCTATATAAAGCCGTTAGTGTCGCAACAATTGTTAGAATTGGAAATCAGCGTTATCGTTTTCTATTTCCTTTATTTTTTCAACTACAAGTTGAGGGCTTATTTTCGCGATACAAGGATAAGTAGTGTTTTTATCGGGAATAAATTTACAAACATGATTACAGTAATAACAATCCATGAAATATTCGGCTGTTTTCGGTAAATATTTTTTTTCATATTCTTTCAACGATTCTACCACATAAGGTTGAAAACGTCCGTAATGCGCTCCCGACAATATACACACCGACGGGGTTCTTACGGCAACCGTTATGTGAGAAGCCGAAGTTTCGTTTGTGATGATAAATTTTGCATATTGTATGATTGAAAAAAGTTCGGGCAACGTTGTTTTTCCTATTAAATTTGTTACAATTCTATTGCCGGTATTTATTTTTAAAAATTCTTCATAAAGCGGTTCATCTTCTTTACCGCCGCAAAGAATGATTTCGTAATTCGGATTGATTTCTTTTATGACTTCCGAATAATTGGAAATATTCCATACCCGCCTCAAAGTTGCCGCTCCAATAAAGAAAACGATATAATCGCGATCCGGCGCTTTATCGGAAAGAGGTATTGGAAAAGGAAATACAGGTAATTGAGATTGAAAAGTCGGATCTAAGCATCCTCTTATAAATTCCGCATTTCTCATTAATTCGTGTAAAGGTTCCGGTGAAGCGTTTATTAACTCCGAATACCGGTTGTTAGCTTTATGTTTTAGAAAGCGCGTATATTTTTCATTATTTATTCCGAATCCCGACAGCGTGCTTCTTGTAATTTGATAATCACCGTCATAACCGACCTTTTTTGAAGCTCGAAGATTATGTATTAATGTATCCGGCACAAAGAAATCGCGTGAATACACCGTATTGATAATTTGTTCAAACTCACGCTTTTTCAAGTTTCCGATAACTTTCAGTCTATAGATTATATTTCTTAAAAATTTGTTTTTATTAATTGCAATAATTTCATCAAAATAAGGGAGATTTTTTGCTATTTCCGCACAAGCCTCGTTACAGAGTAAGATCAAGCGCTTATTCGGAAAATGCTTTTTATATTCTTTTGCCGAATCCAACCAAATAATAAAATCGCCGATAGCATCCAACCTCATGATCAGAACACTGTTTTCCTTTTGGGCGGGGATTATTTTCAACAGTCGGTATTCAATTTCATAGTAAGAGAGAATTGCAAGATAAAAAAAGCCCTCTGATTGTCCGATTATCTTTTTAATGTTTATCATTAAACGCTTTATTTATAATTTTCGTACTCGAATAGCCTTCCTGGAAATCAATCAAAACGGTTTCTTCGGCAAACTCTCTGCCGACGACATTTTCGATTTTGTAATCCGCACCCTTTACCAAAACATCGGGTTGAACCATTTTTATCAAATTGTATGGCGTATCTTCAGAAAAGGTAACGACATAATCTACAAATTCAAAAGCGCTTAATACAAATGCCCTATCGGCTTCATTGTTGATGGGACGTCCTTCGCCTTTCAATCTTTTTACCGAAGCATCCGAATTTAATCCGACAATCAATACATCGCCTAACCGGTTTGCTTTTTGTAAATAAAAAATGTGTCCCTTGTGGATTATATCGAAAACACCGTTTGTAAATACGATTTTTTTACTTTTACCGCGTAAATCCGCCAAAAGAGGAAGAAGGTCTTTTTGTGTAATAATTTTAACCGGTTTCGGCTTTTCCGAAACCGCCTGTTCCAATTCTTCGTATGATACGGGAACCGTTCCTATTTTTCCTACCACAATTCCGGCTGCTTTATTTGCCAAAACAACCGATTCCTTTAATGAAAATTTAGCTGCCAGACTTGCAGCTAAAACGGCAACAACCGTATCGCCGGCTCCCGAAACGTCGAAAACTTCTTTTGCCTCGGTAGGTATATGGTCTTTCATATTCTTGTTTATCAAGCTCATGCCTTTTTCCGATCGCGTTATTAAGATATTTCTCAAATTATATTTTTGCAACGCCTGTTCGGCGGCGACATTAATTTCTTCATCATTGTTACCGATTTCTTTTCCGAAAATATCCGAAAGTTCTTTCAAATTCGGAGTAATGACTGTGGCGCGAGCGTGTTTTTCCCAATCGGTTCCCTTGGGGTCAATAATTATCGGTTTGCCGAGTTTGTTTGCCTCATCAATCACATTTCGACAAATATTTTCCGCACAAAATCCTTTCCCGTAATCGGAAATAATCACGCAATCGACCATTGGAATTTCTGCCGAAACAATTCGGTTAATTTCGTTTTCCTGTTGGGACGTCAATATTATTCTTTCATCTTCAAAATCCACTCTCGCTATTTGTTGGTGATTTCCTATTATTCTGATTTTGTTGATTGCAGGATAATCGGTTGAAATAAGTGCAGTTTTAACATTCAATTCTTTAAGCATTTGCTCAATTATTTCGCTTTTCCGATCTTTTCCCCTACATCCGACCAAACGGACATCGCAGCCGAGATTGCATAAATTTCTGCAAACATTTGCCGCTCCTCCCAAAGTATCGAATTGATTGCCGACTTTAACAACCGGTACCGGAGCTTCGGGTGAAATCCTCTTGACGCTCCCGATAAAATAGGTATCAAGCATAACATCGCCGATAACAAGCGCCTTAGTACTTTTCAATTTTTCCAAGTTCATATTTCAAAATTGTTACATTTTAATTTTTCTGCCCAAAAATACAGCGAATGTCCCTCCGTAATCAATAACGATCGAACATGCGCATTTACTCCGCTTTGAATATCGCTTTCCTTATCGCCGAAAAGAAAAGACTTTTCCGGGTCTATATCAAAATCTTCTATTGCCTTGTTTATTAAATACGGCGACGGTTTACGGCATACGCATTTTTCTTTGGGCGAATGAAAGCACATATAAAATTTTCGGATAATAATTCCGTCTTTTTTTAATTCTTCTTTTAATGCATTATTAAAATTGTCAACATCTTTCTTTGTGTAATATCCGCGTCCGACGCCTGATTGATTGGTAACGACGATCAGAAGAAAACCGGCGTCGCGAAAAATTTTCAGCGCTTCTATTACGTCCGGAAGCAATTCAAGTTGTTCTATTCGATAAGTATAACCGGAATCTTTATTTAAAGTTCCATCCCGGTCTAAAAAGACAGCTTTATTTTTTTTATGAGAGATCATTTTCTAACGGTGTTCAAATCAGAAGTTCTATCTGCAAATATATTTATCAATGATATTTTCATTTTCCTTGTTGTTTATTCAATAAATATCTGAAATAATCACTGCAAGATATTGGAAAGTAAACAGCCCGTAATGTAGAAAGAACCGGATTTTTTTCTTCTGCATAAAATAATTTTTTTCGTAGTCGAATGCATAATAATGTCAGAGATATATAATCAATCGGCGAAGATTTGGATTGGTAATATGCTAAAGTCATAGCATTTTGTTTTTCTTCCGTAGAAAAATCAATCTGTTCCAAATATCGATATAAAGTGGCAAAATACATTCGCATAACAGGTCGTAACTTGAAATAATTAGAAAATGTTCGACCGATAAATCGGAGAATATTCGGAAACGTTTTTTCAAAATTAAGCGGTTCATTGTAAGTTCTTGAATTAATCAATCTCCGGTGGTTTACTAATATTTGAGGTATACAAATAATGCTGTTTGCAGAAGCGGCAACCATTGCAATTAAATGGTCGTACAGACAACCGCTGAAACAATCGATGTTATCCCAATAAACAGCATCCGGAATTTTTTTTATTAACGATTTTCTAAACAACATTGTATGGCCGGGTAACATATTCAAATAAATCACCCGTTCCAAATGAGTATTTATCTTTCTTTCATCAAATCGAACCTTTGCATTAATATCGGAGGCAAAAGGTCTAGACATACATGAAATTAACAAATATTCTTCTGCATAAGAAATTTGCATTTCAATTTTATTCAATTCCCAAATATCATCTTGATCGGATAAAGCGATATAGTCGCCGGTGGTGCGCGCTATTGCAGAGAAAAAATTTACGGTTATTCCTTTTTGCTTCTCATTTTGGTATATGCGGATATAAGAGAATTTTTTTTCATAATATCGTAAAATATCTATCGTGTGATCGGTAGAACAATCATCTTGAATGATAAATTCATAAATTGGGTAAGTTTGATTGATAATGGATTCTATTTGTTCTTTCAAATACTTTTCCCCATTACAGGTACACATTACGATTGAAACTTTTTTCTCATTTGCAGGCATAAATAAGTCCTTTTCTAAATATTCTTGAAACATCTTTACAACTGTAATTTGGATCTTGATAATAAAAAGTCATATATCCATTCGAAGATTGAATTTTAAAATGATGATTTTTCATCATTTCTTTCAAAATTTCATGATCGTCATAATTATGATAAGTACAAAGTAACGCATGATGTATGTATTGGTTCAATAAAACAGATGCTCCTTTCATACAAGCCGCTTCTGCGCCTTCTATATCTACCTTGATTATGGTTGGGAAAATTTTTATTTTGGCAAAAAAATCATCCAATGTCGTATTATTTTCATCATTATAATCCGTAACGTATTTATTTACTATACATACTTTTTCGCTCCATGGTTCAAATGTCGCTTGTAATGCTTCTATCCAATCTTTTTCACATTCAAATAAATAAATTTTTTCCACTTTTTCTACAATATCCAAAGCCCAAATTCCTTCGGCTGCACCAATATCCACTGCAATATCAGTGTGTTGATATTCAATAGGAAATGCAAAATATGAATGAGGCGACCTCATGTCTTGCTCAATACACAATTCGTTATATATATTTCTTACTTCAGTTTTTGTCAGTCCTTTTCTAAAATACAATTTTTTCTTATTGTGATATACAAAATAGAGCGAATTTGTACTATCCCATGAAACATTTATCCTTTTATATAAATATTCCCTTATATAAGGATAACCGATCGGATTAGCCAAGGTTTTTGAAAAACACTTTAGTAATAATTGTTTGTCTGTTGCAGGAATAAGGCAGTCTTCAGATTGAAGATATCCAACAATTCGTCTTGTCAGTTTATACCTGTTTGAGTTGAAAAAACATTGTTTAATATATTTCAAATCTGCATATAAGTTTCCTGATATGTTTTTCGGTATTTTCATTTTGTTATTAATTTCATCCAATATCTTACCAATCTTTTCCAAGAAAAAAACGACCTCCCGATAGTAGTATTATCAATGATCTTATTGCATAAAACATATTGAGGATGTTTGAGCGGAAATATAATGGCAGTTGCCGCAGGCGTCTCCGCCTTTTTTGAAGTATGAGTAGCATTCAAATCACCCAGACCTATATTTGTAACCAAATTAACTGCCGGATAAACAGACAATTGATTTTGCAAGCGTAAAGTAAACCAATATTGTGTGTCCCATGTGTTTATGTTGTTTCGATTGTTTAATACATCCGGAATAAAAGAAGAAAAATATATTTCTTCGCGTTTATTGCAGAATATTAAAGAATGTTTTTCCTTGTATTTCTCCCAAAAAGGAAAATTAACATCGTAGTTTTTCCAGACTCTTCGCCATGAAGCCCATCCCCAAATGTGTGTGCAGGAACAGAAATCGTAGCTGAGACTTTCATCGATAATACCCGGCAAAAAATTGTCTCCGCTGATATGTCCGATTCGCGTATCATCTTTGTATTTGTCGAGCAGTTCTTCGCAATACGGAAAAAAAGAAGGATCGGGCAAGCAATCGTCTTCTAAAATAATGCCCTGTTCCACATTTTCAAAAAACCACGTAATGGCTGAGCTGACAGCTAATTTACAACCCAGGTTTTCATCGCGGAACAATGTTTTTAATTCACAATCCCAATCCACCTGTTTAATAATGTCTCTTACCTGTTGGCATTTTTCGGCTTCTCCGGGTTTATTTTTCCTTGCGCCGTCGGCTGCGACAAACAAATATTTCGGCTTCTGTCGGCGAATGGCATCAAAAACCTTTTGCGTTGTATCTTCACGATTAAAAATCAGAAATAATACTGGAGTGTCGAACATAATCAGTTAATTTATCTTTTTATAAATTGTAGTTCTTAATGTCTTTCCGACCAATCGGTATCCTTTATCTTTGAGATAATTGTAAATTTTGTTTTGTGTTATATTTTCAAAATCAATGTCGTCTTCTATTAAAATAAATTTCGGTTTGTATTTTTGCCAATCATTTGATTCTAAAATTTCAAAATCCACGCCCTCAACGTCTATCGTCATAAATGATATTTCTGTTCCTTCCGGCAAATTTTTATCCAATATAGAAGAAAGTTTTTCAAGAGGTATTTCTACTTTATCTATTATTTTATACTTATCGTTTTCTCTACTTAGAGATAATTCTTTATCGAAACTGTTTAAAGCCGGTTCATTAAACAAATAAAACGTCAACGGATCATCAGATGTTCCTACCGCTGCATCAATATTTATATCTCTTTTTCTTGATGAATAAAACTTTTTTATCTGCGAAGGCGTCGGTTCCACATTAATACCGTGCCAGCCTTTTTTATAAAAATAAGCAGTATTTGAAAAACGCAAAGGGTGGTGAGCGCCGATATCAACATAAAAACCTTTATGATTTTTAGGATATTCTGTTTCCATAAAAGTTCTTAAAATCATATCTTCTCCATCTTGAGAATATGACTTATGTCCAAACAAATAAAATGGATATAATGCTTCGACCAAAGGTCGTATCAATCTTTTTAATCGTTTCATTTTGTATGAGTTATACTTTTAAAATACTCAATCGTTTTCAGCAATCCTTCTTCCAATTGCACTTTCGGTTTCCAATTTAATAGTTTTTTTGCCATACCGATATCCGGACAACGTTGCATGGGATCATCCTGCGGCAAAGGACAGAAAATGATTTTTGATTTAGAGCGGGTCAATTGAATTATTTTTTCGGCTAATTCAATGATTGTATATTCACCCGGATTACCGATATTGATGGGACCGATAATCGAATCGTTTGTATTCATGAATCGAATCATCCCTTCAATCAAATCGTCTATATATTGAAAACTTCGCGTTTGCTTCCCATTACCATAAATTGTAATATCTTCATTGTGCAATGCTTGTATTATAAAATTCGAGACAACTCTTCCGTCGTTGGGAAGCATTCGCGGTCCGTAAGTATTAAATATCCGGATAATTTTTATTTTGACGTCGTTCATGCGGTGGTAATCCATAAACAGAGTTTCCGCGCAACGTTTTCCTTCGTCGTAGCACGAGCGGATTCCAATCGGATTCACGTTTCCCCAATAATCTTCTTTCTGCGGATGAATGTGCGGATCACCGTAAACTTCACTGGTAGAGGCTTGCAAAACTTTTGCTTTCACTCTTTTGGCAAGTCCCAGCACGTTGATGGCGCCCATGACCGATGTTTTCACTGTTTGAATGGCATCGAACTGATAATGAATAGGAGATGCAGGACAAGCCAAGTTGTATATTTCATCGACTTCCGCCGAAAAAGGCGTTGTAACATCGTGTCGAATCAGTTCAAAATAGGGATTATTCAACAGATGTACAATATTCTGCTTGGCTCCCGTAAAGAAATTATCCATGCAAAGGACTTCATTGCCTTCTTTCAAAAGTCTTTCACATAAATGAGAACCGATAAAACCGGAACCGCCGGTGATTAATATTTTTTTCATTGATAACTTATCTGATTTGTTTCATTCATTATTTTTTGTTGTTGCGAAAAAAACTCATTAAAAACTCCATACTCTCTTTAAATATCACCGAACGGCTTATTTTCATCACAAAGATATATAAAAATGCGGATATTGCCATTTTAGCAGAAAGTAACAAATAAATATTTTGAATTTTTATTGTTGCTATCCACGCAATAAATAAACAAATTACGGTTATTCCCAAATAAGGTGAAATATCTTTTAAAATATCCCGCAGTGTCAATCCGATCAGTTTACATACATATCTTTGCCATAACAATAATGCAATGAAAGATACTCCGATAAATGCAACTACCATCCAAAATAAACCTAAAGGATAGAAACACAGCACTGCTATCAACTGCACCACGCCCGTTAAAATAGTAAATTTCATATAAATGTCTGATTTTCCGTGCGTATAAACCACATTGGTGAATAAATTCAATAGATAAACAAATGCGCTCCATATACAAAAAAGTTGCAGAAAAGGGACACTCGGAAGCCATTTTTCTTTAATGGTAATCAATATAAATTCTCTGCCTACAAGCGCTAAACCCAACATTAAGGGAAATGAAATAAATGCGCCGAACCGTATCATTTTTCTCAGTGCATTTACTTGACGTTCTTTGTCGTTGTTTATTTGAACCAAAACCGGTTGAGCAATCGAATTAACCATTCCTCCCGGCATTTGATTCCCATAATTCGCCCATTTTTGACCTTGTGCATAAAAACCAAGTTGTTCCGAATTGAAAAGTTTTGCTATAATTACGGTAAGAAAATTATTATTGATTTGAACAAACAAATTTGTAATAAAAACTTTAGAACTGAACGGAAACATTTCTTTTATCGGAGCGGGACTGAATTTCAGATCGGGTTTCCAGGGAGCTATCCAAAACCTTAACAAAGAAGTCAAAGATATTTGTATTACGGATTGAATAGCGAGCGCCCAATATGCAAATCCTTTAATTGCTGCTGTTATTCCGATGCTCAAAGCAATAAATAAAGCAACGGTATCAATGATTGCCTGCTGTTTTACCATCATTCGTTTAAACATTACCGTATATGAAACAGTTCCTATCCCGCCAAAAAAGAAACTTATAAAGACAAATCGGGACAAATTCACCAAAGCAGGTTTATCATAAAATTTTGCAATCAATGGCGCAGAAAAAAAAAGGACGATATACAGGAATAATCCGACAAAAAAAGTAAACCAGAAAACCGCATTATAATCCCGTTGATCTGCATCTTTTTTGTTAGTTAACGCTATGGAAAATCCGCTGTTGATAATGATATTAGCAACTGCCGTAAAAATAGCTAACATATAATATAATCCGTAATCATCCGGACTCAGAATCCGAGCCATCCAAATTCCGAATAAAATGCCTATAATTTGTTGAGCGCCGTTGCTTAAACCTCCCCAGAAAAGTCCGGTCGCCGTTTTTTGTTTAAGTGTTGAAGACATTTACCAATGTTTCGAACCTCATTGTAACTTGTTGAACAGAAGGATACAAAGCGAGGTGTTAAATTTGTATCTATTTATTTTATTTATTGTGCAAATATAGTAAGTTTTCGGCAAAAATATATGATAGTAAGCAAAATGATTGCAAGGGGGGCAATGCGTCCGCACCATACCTGAAAGTTTTGCCATCCCATATACTCGCCTACGGTGGGAAACAACCTTATCAGCGGGGGAAACGAAAATAGCAAAATGTCAAGCGGCGTATGTACGGAGCAAGTACGGAGCAAGTATGGAGCAAGTATGGAGCAAGTCCCAACTTGGCAGTGTAAACAAAATGAGAAAAATTAGAATAAAAAGAAAGGATAATTTCTGTTTTAGTTGCAAAAAGAAGTTTATCGGGAAAGCGGGAAAGTTTCTCCCGAGCGGTATGCCCTACGGGAATTGCCTCTGTCGTCATTATTTTGTATATGAATAACTTGCCGCGATGCGCATCTAAAGCTCAATCTTTATCAAACCGATATGCCACAGGTATTGCAGTTTGGCTGACCAATGCTTGAAAGATATTTTTCGGATTATATATCGAAATGTAGGATTGATAGGAAAGGAGTTCTTTATATCGTATCGCTTCTTTTTTGAAATAACGGATATCTTTTGAAGACCAAAGATTATAGTCCGGCATTATTGCTTTTGATTTACATTTTCAATTAATTCTTCAAATGAACTTTTCCTTGTTTTAGCAAGTTCAGATTGAGTAATTTCCATTTGTCGTTGTGAATTAAAGCGTCCGTTTATATCACGCGGATGTGATAAATGATACATACATCCGGGAGCACGATAGATTTTATATCCCAAATTAACCCATCGATCGTAACGCTCGAAATCTTCAGGCCCCCAACCGTAGAACTTTTCATTCTCCATTCCTGTTTGTCTGTATTTTTCAGTATTAGCTATGAAAGCGCCACCTATATGTTGATCACCATATTTTAAGAACATCCGGTTCCTGTTTTTATGCAGTATTTGAATATTATTTTTTTGGATATATAAAACTCGAATAACCTCTGAAGTATCGTAAAATTTTCCATCGAACGGGTAAGCGACATCAGCTTCGCCATTGCGTAACTTCGTCATCGTATCTATTAATTGTTTATCAACGATTACATCCACATCCCATACGGCTAAAAAGGGCGTTTCCACTTTGCTTGCCATCAGATTCCGGTATTTAGTTCTGTGAAAAATGGGGTCTTTATCTTCAATAAATGAATACTCTATTTTCCGGCTTAGTAACGTGCTAATAATTTTATTGTTATAATTTGATACTTCAAGAACAGACAAGTTAGTATTAAAATTTCGAAGTATGTAACCGGTAGTTGCTAATAAATTTTCAATCCGGACAATTGAATCCGGTTTCAGTGGAAAAAGGTTACTACTTACCCCCCTCTTTCCCAACATCGGCGCAAGGAGATTTAATGTTAAATAAGCAGTTATAAGTGTTAAATAAATTAACTTTAAATACTAAATACGATTCGAGTACGTTATAAGATTAAAG
>Ga0209629_10001350_pt1 | contig 15370 bp, 10 predicted proteins | sample TergutCu122P5_FD_187286 | JGI IMG/M metagenome (GOLD analysis project Ga0209629, IMG submission 187286) | Cubitermes ugandensis P5 segment gut microbial communities from Kakamega Forest, Kenya - Cu122 P5 (SPAdes) (version 2) | ecosystem: Host-associated > Arthropoda: Insects > Digestive system...
ACAATTTGGCATACACAGTTTCAGCAGTCACATAAATCAATTTCCTGATTTTGAATTAATTTTAGATGCTCCCTTCAAAAATGTAAAATCCAGGCTTCACTGTACACAGAAACGCTGTACCTACTGGGATCATTCAAAGTCATAATTCATCTGCTACAGTACACGACACCATCTTATCTCACAACTTGCATTAACTCTTCACTCAGACCATTTCACATGATGGTAGGCAGTATGGGAATTGTTACTGTTCTAACTGCCATGAGCTGGGGTCCACGTGTTTCACTTCATTTCACTGTGGTAAAGTATCAGATTTTTGGTCATATTGAAAGGTGTTGGAAATTTTTTCTTTTGATTCGCTGCAAATCAAAGTTCTGCTGGTGAAACTGAGGATAACTTATTCTGAATGCTTCCTTGTGCAAAGATTACTACCATGTCTGTATCCTTTAATATGTACAAGTAAACATCCCCCGGGTTCAAACCTAGCAAACAAGGCCACAATCCTGTAATTATTATTGTCACTAAAAACCATATTTAAAAACAAAAACACACACACACAAAGACTGTAAATAAAAACTATACCTTCATAGTACAAGTGGTGTCATGATGTGTTCTATCAGTGTGAAATTCTGGTAAAAGAAGAAAACAAGGACCCAATAATCCTAGCTGAAGGCACAGCATACCATACACAAGTATAACACTGAATGGTAAAATGGGTACCAGGTCTTTCTCGGGGGTAAAGCAGCCTGGGCGTGGCATTCACCACCCACCCCCATATAGCGCCGAGGTTAAAGGAAGAGAAGACCTATACTTCTACTCCCTCTCTGGGCTTTCGTGGCCTGTTGTAGTGTGAACTGTACCTTTACCTTTGCCTGTGTAATGGCACTTTGTGGATTAACATAGGAAACCCAACCTTCTGACAGTTCAGACACCTGATGACCTGAAACCAAGCTGCACTGTTGAAAAGAATGAGCGTGGGTTTATTTCTCAATCATAAACCCCCTGAAGCCACCAGTTCACAAAAATCAGTCTTGTTTCATGATCTATGTCCCAAAGTTTGTGACCCACAGTTTTATGTGGACACAGCACACGTCTTCTGTGTGCTGTCACCACGTCTGGAACCAGCTACACTGCAACATTTCACTTATTTGTAAACCATTTTCCAAATTTACATGAAATGTCCTCTGGCAGCCATATTCCACAACACACAAAATGTGCATGGAAACTATAACATGACTCGTACCCTCTGCAACGAACAGTGCAAAATTTATCCAGTATATGGATGTACGTACAGGATGCATCAAAAACATCTGACAGTTTTTTAAATGAAGTAACTGTTGTTTAAGACAAAGTGAAAAAATTTTATTAGTACTCTTGAGTGCATTCCATGTCCATGAGAACTCATCTGTCATTACTCTTTTAAAATGATAATTTGAATGTGACCACCATGTTGTTCGATACACTCCTGCAGTCACGATGGAAAGAATGTCATAACATGTTGTAGCATTTCCTTGGGGATCCCTTGAATACATTCCAGAATTTGCTGTTTTAGGTCAGCAATATTGGCAGGATGTGTTTCGTATACCTTGCTTTTAACATAGACCCAGAGGAAGTAGTCTGGTACTCCATGGTCAGGCCAGCGGGCAGGACAGGTGATGTCCCTGATGTGAGAAACGAATCTGCCCAGAAACACTGTCCTGAGGACTTGCATGGAAATTTCTGCTGTGTCAGTGGTTGCTCCATTTTGTTGGAACCACAGGAAATGAGGAGCTCAATGCGCGAAACTGTTTCCAGCATGACTATTTGTACCGCTCTGCATTCAAAGTTACTGTATGCCCTTTTGCATTCTCAAAGAAATAAGGACCAATAATGCCATAAGAATAAACTTCACACCACAGTGTCACTTTTGCACTATGCAGAGGACATTGCGGAAGTTCATGTCGGTTGTTTGGAGCCCAGTAGCGACAATTCTGTTTATTCACATAACCAGACACACGGAAGTGAGCAACACTTGACATTAGTAATGTGTTCACTACGTCGCTTTCATTTTTCACCAGTCCAAGAATTCATTGCAAAACTGTAGTCGGCTCACCTTGTCCCATTCACTAAGTTCCTGAGCAACTTGGATTTTGAATGGACAGTAACGCAAATCCTTGTGGAGAATTCAGCAAATGCTGCATTCATTTATGCGAAGTGTGACAGCTTCCTGCCGAGATGACCTGCGCGGACTTTGCAACGCGGCGTCTCTTACTTGTGATACACTGTCAGGCGCAGATGCCAAAAATGGACGTCCTTGTGGTTTACTGTCCTTCACTGATCCTTTCTGACGCCATTTCGATATCCACAACAGCAGAGTATTGCAGCTAGGAGCATCATGTCTTTGAAACTGCTGTCAGAAACCATGCTCTGTAGTTGTAACCGACTCTGTTTCGATAAACAATTCCACTGCCACAATTCGGTGATGCACTGACCAGTGCTCCATCAACACTAAACTCCAAACAGCACTGTACATGATGACAGTCAATACAAAAGTGGCGTGTAGCTGGCATGTGGGTTTTCAAATTCCAAAAACTGTCAGGTGTTTTTGACACACCTGTATAATGTAACTGAGTGAATCGGGAGTGACTAGCGACTGCTGTCAGATAAAGTCTCCATATAGCCCTACACGGAAATTCCATACACATATCTTTACAACTCACCATTCATCTATTCTATCTCTTGGGTTTATCTAAACAAACAAAAAAATAATGTATTCTAGTACATACAGGAATGCCATACCTGTGTGATCTTTTTCTAACATCATTCTTATACTATCTCTGATACATGCCACTGACCTTAAAAAAATAAGAACATGTATTCTAGTATATGTGGAAACGTCATACCTATGAGATCTTTCCAAGTCGTCATTCTTCTGCTCTATCTCTCGGATATACTTCAGTAAATTCTCTTCGTGACTGCGGTATTCAGACAGTGTTGCCTGCAGTTCACATATCTGCAAACTGTTTTGCCTTTTTGTCTGTTCGAAACTATCCTGTTAACCAACCATACATAACAAGGAATAGAGAAGGACTCCACAAACTTTCCAAAACTCAAACAGCCACATCCAAATTCTAGGTTCTAGAAGGGTGATATGAAGCAAGCTATAAAAATGAGGATCTGTAATTTCTAGAATAACCTATGGACCTCACTCTGGCACTTTCTGCTCTGACCATGCGAAATGGCATACATTTCCGTATGCAAGCAGGGCAGATAAAATAATTGTAATGAAAATATTAGGTGCCACTGTACAAAACTCAGGGGCCTGGGGTAGCGTAGTGGTTAAGGCGCTGCACTACTAGTCAGACGGTCCCAGGATCGATTCCTGGTGGTGTCACTGGATTTTTCAGTGACATATTTCCTTTCCTTCTGGCTGCACCATGGTCCTGGGGTCAACTCAGCTCCTAGTGAAAATGAGTAACAGGAACATTCCTGGGGGTAAAGGCGGCTGGTGCTTGAGGCTGACCTCACTGCCTTCATGTGCCGAATGTCATGAAATCTGGGAGCCTAAACCTCCTGGAACCCTCTGGGCCACACCGGGCCTGTTACGGGACTGCTTTACCTTTACTGTACAAAACTCAAGTCACCTGGGAAACTAGAGAAATGAAAATTTGTTCACCCACCATAAAAACTAAGTACAACAAAAATGATAATTAAAATTACACTGTACTTCTGATCACAACCAACCTCAATTATCTGTGAATTTTAATTGGATAACCTCAAGGAAGTATGAAAATGATATTTTCCTATATATACACAAAATATCTGGAAGTGTCCAAAGTGCACTCCAACAATCATGTTTAAAAAAAGGTTGTCCTGCCCGCACTATTAAATATCACCAACACTACTAACACTAATGCCATTAAAAACTCTACCTATAAGTAACACTACATCTCAGCTCTTTACTAACATAACCTATTTTCACTGTGATAAATTGAAAAATAAAAGACAACAAAAGGCTTCCTCAATGCACACTCAGGTACCACTGAGGTGCACTACTTAAAGATCCTCAAACTTAATTTTGTAAGTGTTCCCATGTGCACGCACAGTACGTATGTATTTACATCTACATATGTCCACATGTATTCATGTGAGTTACAAACTGACTACAACAAAGGATGCACACAACTGTCCTGTAAATGTCACCTAAGGACAACAAAGGGTCACTGACAGCATTCAAAGTGTTCAAGGTAAAAGCTTCGAGAATGAAGTAAAAACATTAATGCATTTCAAAAAAAAACTGTGTCAGCAACTTCTCTAAGGCCAGGTTTACATTGGTATAGTTACTTGTACCATTTACTAGTGCAAGTTAACCTGGCATTCGACTTTCCCAGACAAGTAGGCAAGTAGGTGTCTACACACACAAGTACTGTTTCCTCGCCAGTATCTGGTGCGTCATCACGGAGACAGGATGAATTCTTTTCGTGGCCGTATTTCTCGTTCAAAAATTGTTCAACTTAAGAAGGTTCTTGTGCAACTGTCCGAATGTTTAACTGAAGAAATCAATAATTTGATTGATGAGGAACAATTTCGTCCTCGGAGATTGTGGGTGAGGAAATGGATTCATAGAAGGGAAACAAATTTGACGGTGTCTCCCTCGGACCACCTCATTGTATTTTGTATTTCAAAATACACACAAAAAACCAAAAGTTACTGTAAAAACTCGCCACGTGTCTACTATCACGCTGTCGACACTGTCCTACGCATTCACAGTGGAGTAATTGAGAGATTAGTATTAGCGGAAAGTCTGTCTTGTGGGGAGTGGGGGAAGGTTAGTTGGTAAGTAAATAGCCTAGGAAGCTATTCACTTTCCTGTCCTCGCTACTTGTACATGTACCTGTACACGTACTTTTCCATTCAGTTTACAATGGATTAGTAGCTGTCTTGCAAGTTAGTGGTACAAGTAACTAACCCATTTACTATACCAATGTAAACGCAGCCTAACACACACATGGCTGAGGGGGTGATGGCCAGTGAAATCCACTCTGATGACTGACAGTGGGAAATATGCAAGGGATGAAGTTAGTATCAGGACAAATGAGTTCATTACAGAAATAACAGCATAAACAAATACCTGACACTTCTGTAATTGCCTTGGCAATGTGTAAAGATCCTGTAAAAATTACGTAACAAATTAGTCACAATGATTATACCTACCTTCAGCGTTTCGCTGTCTAACTGAAGCCTGTTGTTACGTGTCCGCAGCTCGCGTATTGTTTTGTCAGCTTGTTCCAACTGTGTCTCCAACTCCTTCTCCAACTGATGTGAATTTTCTTGGAATTCCTCAAGTTCTCGTTCTACTTGTCTTGCATCCTCTCTGGCCTCTTCCAGCCTAATAAATAAATAGACTTACACATACAGCAAATAAGACAGGCAATATAGATATAACACAACGCCGAGATGCATACGTGCACCCACTGTTGTCATAGCAATAAATAAATATTACATATTCCAAGTATGTGTTTGTAGCCTCAGGTATCCAGCATGCACATGGCATGCTGGATACAAATGTTAATACACTAGGAGCGATGTTTTTTGAGCACCACACACTCTGCAAGTAGGATGTCTATAATCTCCACTGGATGTTACTGATCCAGAAGCCACCTTCAAGCCCAAATATGGCTTCAGTCCTGCTAAAATTTCATGTGTGCACTCTATGCTGAGCAGAAGTCTTCTGGATTATCACTAATATCTAGTGAAGATTATGCAACTCCCACTTGCTGTCTGTGTGGTGCTTGAAAGAACATCCCTTCTGGTATTTTAATATTTGTGTTGTGGGCATTCTTGTGTTTTAACTGTGACTTTAAGGTATGCATGTGTACAGTTTTTTTTTTTACCCACTACCGTGCAACAGACCATTTTGAGGGCACTACATTAGCCCTTGAGAAGACTACCTGATGCTGACACCTATGACATGTCACAACATGTAGGAGATATACTAATGTCTGATGTGTATATTTTGGTGCGTGTAACATTTATATCAATTAATTTCTATACAATGTACGGTACATACAGTATTAAAATACAACTAACCCTGTCTGAAACTGTACTGCCAAGTCCTTCCAGTACTGGATCTCTTCATCTTTACTGTTAAATGATGGAATGCCCTCATCCATTATAAGAATGTTTGTATTCATAAATAATACAACATACTCATACCCACTGTCATTAATCACACTATCAGTCTTTGCTAATATCCTCAAATTCACAAAATAATCTCATTTATGCACTACCATTCTTCTGCAAAGCATGGGCATCTGAAAGAAAGAAAAAACAAAAATAATGTAATTTTCATAACAAAATATGTATCAGCCTTACCAGATTTTGAGAACTCTCACTACAATATTTTTAAAAACTAGTGCCCCATCCTTTCTTGTTCACAGCAAAACAACTTGCAATTCAACATGACATTATTGTCACAGGTTATGACAAAATATATTTGGGTTTTTACATCATGCAGTACATTAAATTTGCGCCTATATTTCATAGGAATGCACCACCTCCATATTTAGCATAAATGTATGTTGTTCAGATGCTGATGTGACAAGGAATAACCAACCAACCAAAAAGCAGACTGTGCTTCTTTGGTCAATTTTACCATTTCTTCACACAAGGCAAATTTGGGGGCTGTGTTATGCAAACTTTAAAAAATTAACAGTGATCATGCTTAGACTGACAGCTTTCCCATCTTGGCTGCAAGCTTTGACATACCCATATTAAGAATCTGTCCCATAACAGGCAAGGTCCCTCTTTTTGTGTGTGTGTGTGTAGGGGGGGGAGGGGTCATTAGACAGCTGTCAGGTGTGTTTCAGCCCAGAATGTCCTGCATAAATGTCATTCAAACTAGCTGCAATTCAAGTTTGCATAACAAAATCATACCTTAAGGCCAAACACTTATGCATCAAAAGTTGTTTTTTATATATCTTGGTTACTGTGATTCATTTTCTACAACACTTATGTGGTCTGCAAGGTGTAAGTCAAGATGACTATGGAGTTCAACAATGAACATGTGTATCATACTTGTTACCATTCTCATGTAAATATGAGAACACTCATTTCTCTGGAAAAAAGTAACAAATTCGAATTTCAATAAAAGACCATAAAAGCGCACATCTAAGATGTATATGAAGGCCTGGCACCCCTTTGAAACACACAGCAAAAGTACCTGTTTCGATACTTCATTATTTTGGGAGCTAAAACAGATTAGCAGTACTACTTGTATATGTAACCTTTTCTTCTACAACATTATATTCTGAAATCTACATAATCTACATAACAAGTGTCTACATGATAGGAAACTTTTTTCCACACCCTCAAGCACCTACACGTACGCGTAGCTAATAGCACAGATCGTCTGCTGATAGGCTACATACGAAAACGAAGACCTCAACATCGCGAACGTCAAGCGACGACACCGACAATCACGTGATAGTACTTCAACCAACCACGATAGATTACTCAACGCTGAATCACCGTCGTTAAGTCATAAGACCCGAAGTTTTGACGGTTGCCGTTTGGTCTTACTTTTACCAGCTACAGCTGTCATTGCAATGATTGTCCCATTCTTACTGCTCCTTCAAACGTGCATAGGCATAATGTACATGGGGACTCACAGAGTTTACGGTACTTTTACGCGCTTAAGATGTTGTTACGTAAACGAAAAATCTTTACTGTTCCTCATCACAAAATTCTAACTTATCTGCTGCCAACCACGATACCAAAATCTTACGCTGAAAAGCAGACTGCATGAAAAAAGCATCCCAATGACATTCCAGCAGGTAACGTGAGTCACCATAATTACCGCAGTTCCCAATACCAACGGTACAAACAATATTCTCTGTATTATAATGGGTAATGTTATTTAAATACTGATTACGAAATAAACGCACAATTATTACACACCACATACGCAACAGCCCTCAACACTGCTCACGGAAAACTTTCACTAGCCTGAACTTCAAAATGGCGTACGCACAACGAATTTATCCAGTTCGAATGATTCTATCCACAGATCATCTAGCATGATTCTATCATCGTTCAATGCGTATACTCTCATGTGGTTAGTTTGGGTAACTATGGACACGAAGATGTCGCTACCAGTGCTGGCGCTCGAGGACTCTGGTTTCGTTACACCTGTACGATGACCTGTGCCTTTCAGCTCGTTGCCGAGGGATCTTAGCACACTTTCTATGCCAGTGACGTCACGCAGTAACGTTACCAGTGTACGACACCGAAGGAATCGAGATTAGAAATTTGAAGATCTGTGATTCCAGGTGTCAATGGCGCATACGTTCCGTGGCGCACACAAGTTGGTTGCGTTTCATTGTTGGAATCATGGTGCGATCAATAAGAGCGGTCGGTTGAACACGATGTAACCCGCGGGGAATAAGAGTATGTTCTTGTATTGAACTTCTTTTTCGCAAAAGTTTGTAGGTTTTCGTTTTTAGAAATTCGGCATAAAATTGTTTAACGTATACAGCGTTTAGTTGTAATGGGTGATGCTCCAAGAGGAAGAAGTCCGCTGCAGAGATTTGCTGATTCCTTGTTAAATGCTGTTGATACGCCAGTAATATGGTTTAGAGGTTAGAATTGTACACCTTGATTTATGTAATGAGATTTGCTAATTTGGAAAGAAATTATAGCCTACGTAACGATTTAATTTTACAGAAAAAATTGTCGTGCCAAATCAAAAGGATTACCCCTGGTATCACCAAAAATTTCGACGTGTCCCAACAATTGATGAATGCTACACGGACGACCCAGTATGCATGCAAGAAGCTCAGCTGCAGTTTAAACGAGACAAGTATTTATTACAACGAAAACTGATTAAGTTGTTAGATTATTAAGTATACTTTTAAGGCATACTAAAATTAGTAGGCCTTACATACATACATACACGCACACGCACACACACACACACACACACACACACGTGCATTTCATTGTTCCAGTATTCGTCCATCGACAGGTGTTTATGAAACTTGTCAGGAAATATAGGTTGCTCAATGGAACTTGGTCAAAAAACATATTAAATAAAAGCGTATAGACACATATGTTGGGGAGGCAATAAAGTAAAGACACTAACATTACAGATTGAAAATATGAATGTAGGAGTTAAAAAATAGTCAAAATAAAAGAACTACAGGAGTTGATCACGGGATAAAACTTGTCTAAAGATAAAGAAAAGTTAATCATTTGTTACAAATTCTTTTATGGAATAGCAAATGTGTAAAGCAGACTTGGCAGTTATCGTATCATTTTTTAGTTTGGAGGTAGGCCTTGTATAGAGAATGGGCCAAGCTTTGTAGACTGCCTGCTGCATCCTCACCAAATTATGTACAAGGATGTAGATAAGAGTGTAAAATATTCATAGATACAAAGGACCATAAATAACGAAAATTCTTTGGAGCTGGTATACCTGTGTGCTGGAGGTAACTGAACAAGACCCAATGAGCTTTCATAATTTTATTATAATTGGACATACCCATGAAAATTGTGATCCTAATCTGTCGATTTGGCATGGAATTACCTGTTAGGCTTATTGCATTTTAGGTGGTTTCTAAACTTCATTAAGATGGCAGATGATGAAAATTGTGCCCTAAAACTGCTGGATGGACATGGAGTGACCCTTTTAGGCTTACTGTATTTAAGATTATTTGCTACATGTTATTTTATTGTACACTGACTTTTTCCACATTTCAGTAATTAAGGATGTATGATGCACACTTACCATTCATTCTTCTTTGTTTTACAAACTATTGACATCTGCCCATTTTATGTATATATTAAGCAAACTTTTGAGTTGAGTTTGAATGAGGTGATATGAATACAATGATACATTTTTGTTCACAGGTTTGTAGATAATGAAGTTCTGGGTATCTTGAGACGAAGATTTGAAGATTGTGTCCTGTATGAATCCCCAGACCATAAAGTGAAGTGCCAGCCATTGCTTGATCAGTATAATGAAGCTGCAGAAAATTGGTTTATAAAGTGTAAATATTTTTATTTTAGGAATGCAGTTATAATGAATGCAAAGAACTTGTACTGTATAAGGTGTAAGAATAAGTTAAGAGAATTCCTCCATAAGAGCTGTACTTAAATTCTTAGACATTAATAATTACTGTTACCACAGAAGTATTCTCTTTTTACAGCAGTAGATTTAGTGAGTCTATGTTTTCACTGTTCCAAACATTTCTATAACTTCATCTGGAACGTTCTTAAGGATTGTGTATGTTATTTCAATTTCTGTCATCATTTGGTCAAAGGAGATGCCAAAACACAACTGAAAACATCAATTTCACAAGGATGTCTTAAACATCATGGGCCCAGGGTGAGACAATGCTGATTTGTTTCTAATCATCTGGCATCATTCATTCCGAGTTCCTTGAATAATGCTGAACACTGAGCAGTGTTGTTACTTGGAAATATTTGCAAAGCTGCATGAGGCTTGGATCTTGTTTCACGACAGTGCGCCTTCTCATGACATGCTTGCTGTTTGTGTTTTATGGCTAAAATATCAATAGTGAAATCTGATCAACCACCAGTGTCCAAATTTTGTCCTGTGTAGGTATTCCCACAATATTTTGGCTAGCAGAGAAACCATTTCTCTCAGCTATTGAATGTAAATGGGGTTAATGATATTAGGAGGTTAAAGTAAAGGAGTCCTGTAACAGGCCTTGGGTGGCCCAGAGGGTTCCAAGAGATTTAGGCTCCCTGATTTCATGACATTCAGCAAGTGAAGGTGGTGAGGTCAGCCTCATGCACCGGCCGCCTTTACCCCCCAGGAATGTTCCTGGTACTCATTTTCACTAGGGGCTGAGTTGATTCTAGGGCCACGGTACGGTCGGAAGGAAATATGTCACTAAAAATTCCAGTGGCACCACCGGGAATCGATCCCGGGACCATCCGACTAGTAGCGCAGTGCCTTAACCACTACACTTCCCCAAGACCCCAATGATATTAGGCAGACAGAAATACATACAGCAAAGCCATTATTGCCTTTGATGTTGAGTTGGCTATTGAAAAGCTAAAAAGACATAAATCACCAGGTATTGATCAAATCCCAGCAGAATTGATTAAAGCAGGGAGTGGAAAAATTCGCTTTGAGATCCATAAACTTATTTATTCTATTTGGAATAAGGAGGAATTGCCTGAGGAGTGGAAGGAGTTGATCATGTACCGCTTTATAAGCAGGGTGATAAAACAAATTGTAGTAATAATAGAGACATGCCACTCTTATCTGCTACATACAAAACTTTATCAGACATCCAGCTGTAAAAGTTAATTCCATATGCAGAGGAAATTACTGGGGATCATCAACGTGGATTTCGATGCAACAGGTCAACTACTGATCATATATTGTGCATTCGCCAGATAATTGAGAAAACTACATAATGAATATTATTCGGATGATCAAATCAAGAATGAGATTGGTGGGGCATGTAGCACATATATGGACAGGAGAGGTGCATACAGTGTCTTGGTGGGGAAACTGAAGGAACGAGACCACTTGGAAGACCCAGGCATAGATGGGAGTTTATCATTAAGATTGATCTTCAGGAAGTGGGATGGGGGTGGGCCATGAACTGGATTGATCTGGCTCAGGAGTGGGGACAAGTGGCAGGAACTTGTAAACGCGGTAATGAACCTTCTGGTTCCATAAGGCTTGGGGAATTTATTGACTAGCTGAGAATTGGATAGCTGCTTAAGAAGGACTCTGCTCCAAGGAGTGAGTGAGAATGTAAGAAAGTAAGCAGATACATATTCTCAATTGAAGATATCTTTGAAGGGCCACAGTTTTTCAGAAATTGTTAACATTCGGGGATGTGACAACCATGCTGGAGCATTTCAGGAGAGGGATTCTGACAATGTTTGGAACAGTGGATATTGCTGCACAAGAGGTCTACTTTGAAGGTGGGAGAAACAATTGGTGTACAAGTGATTAAATACAGCTTTTATGGGGACAATGATGAACCATTTATGACCCAGTATAAACTGAGTCTACCCTGTTTCATATTATATTCCCCAAGACATGCATCATATAGAATATATTTTCAGTATATTCTATATGTTTAAGAGTTCCTTACAGGTTGATGTCTCTTGATTTCACTGCTGCATACATTCCAAATCTATAACAGCTTGTCTTGTTTATGCTCAGGGTGCAGCAGTTTACCAATGAATTTACAATCTGCTTTTTGCATTTGCCAGGATACTTTCAGAGTATATACATTCTACAGCATACAATTATATTTTTGTTAGTGGTGGCAAATAATTTGGATGTATGCTGTCAGTGGCATGCAATGAAGATTTGATGGACATCATTGAGGGCAGTCATCTATGTGATATGACAAACTTTAACCCTTCACATGCTGAAAAATAATACCAGAATTCATAAGGTCTGTTCATTTTCTCGGTCAAGTTTCTATTATCTTCTTTTTTTTCCTGCCAATATTCAGTTACAGTAACGTCATTCTTGCCATCTGTGATCACACTCGGGAAACTAAAGTATGAGAAACATGAAAGGAAGGCATGGAAAATCTCAAGTGCAGAATATATTGCTTGTACACATGAAGGATTAATATAGAAGGTTACTCATTACTATATACAGGGTGATTCAGGAGGAATCTGCAATACTTTGGGAAATGATAGTATGTGTGATTCTAAGCAAAAAGGTTCATATGAACATGGGTCTGATTTTGAACGGTTACTGAGATATGGTAAAAAGAAGGTACGGACCATCCTGCGAGCACGAACAGCAATTACGTAATAAATAACATCACAACTAACATCACATGCATGCAGGTACTCAGCATTGTGTTACTGATGATCTGCAATGGACAAAACCCTGGCTTGTCGACATCTGGCACATTTCATAACAAATTTTCAAAGATGCCGCAACCAACCTCAATGTACTTGTGAAGGGTACTGCGTGCTGCACGTCGTAGCTCATGACGGTGGTCCTTTATACGGATACGTGGTGATTCACCCCTCGTATTACGATGCCTATGATGTTAGCTGTGATGTTATTTATTATGTAATTGCTGTTTGTGCTTGCAGGATAGTCCGCATCTTCTTTTTACCATATCTCGGTAACCGTTCAAAATTGGACCCATGTTCATATGAACTTTTTTGCTTAGAATCACACATACCATCATTTCCCAAAGTATTGCAGATTCCTCCTGAATCACCCTGTATGTTTAAATAGATGGATATTAATGAAGTCTTTGTAAACTTGTTTTATTTAGATAGTGATCTTTCAAATTGTGATACCATGCATTTGTGTGCAGTTTTCAACATTTGGTGGGACCCTGGTGCATGCTTTTCCACTTGATTCAACCTTCCACAGTAATACCCTGAAGAGTGCCATCCTGTATCCTGGCCTTACTTGTTGTTACCATGGACCTGGACAACATTATCTCCTCTCCCACATTCCTGACTGCTCCTCCTCCTCGGCTGATTCCCTCCTTCCTTCATATGTGAACTATCCACAATGCAGATGTACTCACTTATACCCTGAATATGGAGACAGCCAGATTCCCTGAAGTTTCACTAACCACCCACACATCTACATGGTGTCAGCCCAGTAAGACCAAAATCTAAATCTTCAGTGCTGTAAGACAATCACACATGACTTTTCTAACATTGAATCAAGGATTCCAGTTAATATGGTTATGCACCGTTAATATGGTTATGCAAAATTACATTTGTTGTAAGACTTACTGTATAGTGATAGTATAATGCTTGACTTACAGGTTAACCCCCGGTGCTGAAAGTTGACTATAGTCAGTACATAGTGTGGTTCTGAGCAAACCAAATGCCACCCGGTCATTGGCCAAGAACATGCAAAATAGTGGGTGGCCATTTAAATCCCCCATCTTTTGTACATTACATTGGGCACTTAATTCTGCTGCCAAAGGGTTAAACTTCATTCTAAACAACTGATAATGAATGCTCATATCAAGTTTCTCTTTCTATGAAAAATTCTTGTGAATTACCTCCATTATATATTTCAGTAGTGATTGACCTTTCCTGTGAAGATAATGTGAAGCTATAGTACTGGTACTAGATGTGCACTGATTGCAGATGGAGATTTGGGTGCTTATGGAAAGGTGGAAGATGCCTACATGAAACAGAAACATCGAATGATATGGGAACGCCGTCATGGTCCAGTAGGCACTGGAATGAAAGATTCTGGGGTGTCAGAAGACAACCATTGAAGTAACTTCAGTTGTCAAAATAGTGATTGTTAATTTTATAGTGCTTTCAATTTGAAAGTGAACTGTACATAATTTACAGAGCTGTAGTAGTGTATAATGTGGAGTGGAGATCAATCTAAGCTGTGAAAATGGGTTCCACACTAAGGATGTACTGTAAGTAATAGTGTTTCCAGCATTTCTAGAACCTTGTGGTTGGACTGTTATGTCAATAAAATACTGAAATACAATTAACTTTTGTTTCAAATGAGATGTTTCACTTTATACCTGGCCCAACTGTTTTAAGTTTGCGTGATGAAGTAGTTTATTCATATAATCCACAATTGACCAACCACAGTGCACATTTGGTTTTTAATAAGTGTGTGGGAACACACAAATGAATAAAAAATGACATCAGAACTGAAATTGCCGGTCCCAGTCGCCGCGCGGTCTAAGGTGTAGGTCTACGGCCGCTCGCCTGCTGAGATTGTGGGTTCAAATCCCATGGGGGGCATGGATGCCTGTTGTGAGTGTTGTGTGTTGTCACGTAGAGGTCTCTGCAGTGGATTGATCACTCGTCCACTGTAGCGCGTCGTGTGTGATCTAGAAACCTCGAAAATGAGGAGGCTGCAGCCCGCTAAGAGGCTGTGGAAAATACAACCAAAGGTTTCTAACGCCAAGAAAACAAACAAACATCAGAACTGAAATTAGGTATGCATGAGAATCCCCACACACACACAAAGGGGGGGCCAGTTGGCAGCATCCAGTCAGCCATCAAATATCAAATGAGGCACAGTTTACCACAAAATAATAGTGTTCATCTAAGTTGCCCCATTATACATATGGTGATTCATTTATCTGCACACACAATTTTGGTCCATTTTTCTTTGACAGTACATCATTTACTTTTATTGGCCGACTAATGCACTGAATTGCATAAAACCCAAAGGTTAAAATATACGTTGTATCAATTTTAAAAGACAATTAAAAATCACTCCGACATGTTTCGGATCGTTTGCAATCCATGATCAGGGAGTGTTGAACGTGCTTGACTGAAATTACTCGTGATATTTTTCGTGTGCGTAGTCGGTGTTTGGCAGTGTAATTTTGAACCTGCGGTGTGTGTGCCTGGTGCGAGTTGGGAA
>Ga0209629_10001351_pt1 | contig 15369 bp, 9 predicted proteins | sample TergutCu122P5_FD_187286 | JGI IMG/M metagenome (GOLD analysis project Ga0209629, IMG submission 187286) | Cubitermes ugandensis P5 segment gut microbial communities from Kakamega Forest, Kenya - Cu122 P5 (SPAdes) (version 2) | ecosystem: Host-associated > Arthropoda: Insects > Digestive system >...
TAGGTTTTATTAAAATCTGATCCCATATTGATACCTAAAGGAGAATTATTAGTATACATACCTTTGGTAATCACGACATCCGATTTGCCGTCGAAATCAAAATCATAAATGAAGCAGTCAAACTTATCGTCATCCAAGGCAGTAAAATCCTGATCATAAACGCCAAGCGTGCAAGCCAACTGTTTGGTAAATGTACCGTTTCCGTTATTTAAGGCAAAATACCAATTGCTGTCCATAGTAGCGTTCATCAGAAAATCCATTAACCCATCGCCATTAAAATCGCCGCTCCAGATTCGCCAGACATTGGTAATGTTGTTTCCGGCAGTTATCTTACTGTCTGAAAAAGAAGTATTGGATATTCCGGCGCCCTGATTCCAAAAAATTGTATAACCGCCATTATAAAATATTAACATATCGCATAACCCGTCTCCGTTAAAATCAGACAGGAACATTTTTTCGGGTTTGGTAGGCAAACTAAGATTAAAAGAAGTATTGTTAAGTTTGTATCCCATTATATAACAAAGATTTTTACCTGAAGTTTGCCCTTTTTCCATTACAACAATTTCCGCTTTTCCATCGTTGTTAATATCACATGTTGCATAGAGAGGTAGTTCTCCGCTGTATGGTAATTGACCACTCACACAATAAGGATTTCCTCTTGAGTCTTTATATGCATCTCCCAGAATATAAAATCCATATGTTTTCGGACTTGATACATCATAAACGTCCGGAATCATTAAATCATTAATTCCATCTCCATTAAAATCATCTATATAAGGAAGATAACTGTAATATAGTGGGTAATAGCTTGAGTTAGTCGTGAATTGAACATTTCCCGCTGCATTCAAAGAAGCCTGATAAATATAAGCATAAATACCGGAAAAGGCATTACGGTCTCCGGGAGTACCGGCAAACTTTATCGGAACAAATGAAATAATGTCTGTCATTCCATCGCCGTTCATATCGCAAGCAAAATATTTCGGATCATCAGTCATTGTTGTAAGAGCTGGTAAAGTTACTGAATTTGCTGTTGATTGTGTAACCAACTGTGTAAATGCAGGAAAAAACGACCAATTCAGGTTTGCCGGCTTCAAGGCTTCGCCTGCTCCGTTCTTTTCCGTTACAGTAGTTAATCGTGAATACTTAGTTCCGGAACCGTCGGTTGTATTGTCGTACTGCAATTCATAAGTTCGGTAAACGCTGCTTCCCGTTTTAGTGGTAATGGTTTGCAACCGGCGATCTATAGAACCTTTAACTCCTTCAATCACAAAAGGCGTAACGTCGCTACGCGTTTCATAGCCGAAAGTAATCGTATGCTGCGAGGAAACGGACTGATTCTTATTGCTCCCATACGTGATGACATTGGGATAAAGATAATTGTTCCAGTTGTTGTAAGTGTAGCTCATGTAATTACCCGACGGGTCTTCTGCATAATCCAAATACCATGCAAGGATTCTGGGCAAATCGGCTCGAGTGGGCGACCCTGGTACCGTATAATTTTGTCGACTGGAAACCGTACTGCCGTAATAGTATTTCATACCATTGGAAGCCTGCACCTCAAACCATGTGTCTGCGGTTGTTGTGTTATAGGTTCCGTGAACGATGATTTTTGTAAAAGGATCCGATTCGGGGTAGTAAACAGCACCTTCCTGCCCTGCTGTACCTGAGGAATAAATCAATCGTTTCCCGTCTAAATAGTAAGCATCGTCTGCCAGAAAAGTCAATCCTTTTGCTGTACCGTCGTGATAAATGTTTTTGGGAGCGCGGGTAATTGCAGACAAACCTGCTAAATTGCATCCCCAACCTGCCATACCATTGCCTGTCTGACTGTTATACACAAGAGAAACGTTTGGCTGCATGCCCTGTATTCCCTGTGGAGCTTCAATGGGTATACTGTAGGTTGCCGCTCCGGTGGGGCTCACATCAAAAGCGCCTGGTATGCTCCCTACCGCTGCCCCTTGCTTGGGGTCGTTAGTAAAGGCGCCGTCGGGCAACATGTATAAACTGTCTGTTAATGGAAACAGCAGCGACTGGTCGATTCGTGCGTTGAAGGTGTTGCCCGCGCTTGCGGTATAGGAAAATCCCGGATTCAGGGTGATATAGTCCCGAGCAACATAGTCTTTTGTTCCTGTTTCAGCTTGATTTAACGTCCAGCTTACGGCGGTTTGCGTCTGGGAAACACCCTGAAAGTAACAAACCAGAAAAAGCGCCGGTAAGATAAATTTACAATAGGTTGTTTTCATAGCTTTCACTTTTTAATGATTTTCCATTCGGTGGAAGAATCCTGTGTTGCAATTTTCATCAAATAAACTCCCGTCGGATGATGACTGATATTGAGATGCTCGGAACCATCGTGAAGACCTGTCCTTTGCAGAATAAGTTTTCCTTGCAAGCCGTAAAGCCAGAGCGAAGCGGTTTTCCCTTCCGGCAGTTGCCCTATTTCGACCGTAAGTTCTCCTTTCGTCGGATTAGGATAAATCTTTACGGAAAAATCTTTCAACACTTCGCTGTAAACCTTTTCTTCAACCGGCGGCGCTGCTTTCGGAGCTTTGAGCGGCGGTATCGTAATAACCCTGCTGATGCGGTTGCCTGAAGCATCATAACCGTAGCTTACCCCCTGCGCCTGTGCCTGACGGCAGCACAAAACGCCGATTGTTATAATAATAAGGAATAAAAATCTTGTTTTCATAACTCATAACTCATAACTCATAATTCATAACTCATAACTCATAACTCATCATTATTTCTTCTCTTTCAACAAGCTTTTCAATTCATCGATCTGTTGCTGCAACTGCTCATTTTGTGCGCTAAGTTCCTGCACGGCTTTCACCAAAGGCACAACAAATTCGGCATAACTCAAGCTATAGATGCCTTTTTCATCTACATTCACACCGCTGAAATTGTAACCGATGCTTTTGGCTGTTTTTTCTACATCTTGCGCTACAAACCCCGTCTGCACCAGCGCCTCTTTAGCTTTTTTAGCCTTTTCGCTTTTGTCTTTCAAATCTTGAGGCATATCTTTTTCAAGTTTATCCTTTTTTGCTTTGTCAATTCCCAACAAATTGTCCATCGCATCCAAATCCAAATTGTATGTAACCGGTTGCAAGAGATTGATAAAGTCGAGCCCCGGCACATCCGCTTGGATGTTTTTCTTTGCCCGCCCGTCAGAGATATTACTCCAGTTAGCATAACCGCCAATGCTGCTAACGCTGCTGTTGCCAATTCTTACCTGATCGCTTGAGGTAGCAACAGCTCCATAGCCGATGGTGGTAGTATTATTCAGACCGTCGGGATTATTAGAGCCAGCATTATAGCCAATAGCGGTATTCCAGCTTCCTATCATATTACTAAAAAGCGCCTGATAACCAACGGCAGTATTTAAGTTACCGGTCGTATTACTAATAAGCGCTTGATGACCATCGGCGGTATTCCATTTGCCGGTCGTATTTTGGTAAAGCGCACAAACGCCGGTGGCGGTATTGCTATTTCCAGACGTATTGTTATAAAGCGCACCGCTACCCATAGCGGTATTGTATTTTCCGTCCGTAGTATTCGAGCGAAGCGCACTACTACCAATAGCAGTATTATAATTTCCTGCCAACGAATTAAGCAAAGACCCATACCCGAAAGACACATTATCTGACTCATAAATTCCGGTAAACCCTGCTAAAACGTTGTTTACTTTGAAAATAATGGGAAAGTTGCCGTTTGTTCCCATAAAATTAGAAGAAGAACTCCCAAATAAAACATTTCCCGACCCATCTATTTTAATCTGCGCCGATACATTCGCTAAAAAAGCGAAAACGATACATGTCAAAATAATTTTTTTCATGACTGTAAATTTTTAATAAAATGTTAAGAATAATAAATAACTGCGGCAAATATAAGTATTATTTTTAAATAATCACGTAATTTTGCCAAATAAAGTTAAAAACGCAAATTATTTTCAACATTTCGGTTGATTATTTCCTGCTCTATACTTTGCCGGCGAAACTCCGTAATACTTTTCAAATATCCTTTTAAAATAATGGTAGGAAGTAAAGCCGCAATCCCAGCCTGTTTGCTCGCAAGTTAAATTGGTTTCGGTCAACATCCGGGCTGCCTGTTCGATTCGCACCTTATTTTTATAAGACACAAAAGTCATACCGGTTTGCTTTCGGAAAAAGCGGCAAAATTCGGGAACACTAAAACCTATCATGTCCGCAGCAAACTGTCCTGATGTTTCCTTTTGATAATTACAGTCAATATAGTTGACTAATTTTCTGAGGTTTCTAACATAATAACCTTCTTCCGGTTGAAAAGAAAAAGGATACTTCGGTTTTGGTTGAAACATATTTTTATTGTTTTGGTTAAAGTATTGATAAACAAGATATAAATAATATCCTCATCCTCATTTACAACTTGTAAATAAACGCATTCCAACCTACTGCAACTTCAGGCTTCAACCTACAAGGAGGCTACAACCTGTTTATTTATAGTGTGTTCTGAGGAGTGTTTTTCGCTACGCCAGCAACGACAAAAATATTGAAATCCTCAAATCCTCAATGCGGGGATATTGAGGATTTGGGGAAATTTACAGGTAAATTATCTTACAGACTGTCTCCAAAATCTTTATGGAACTTTGCCATCAATTTTTGAGGCCAATCGGATGTCGGAGCAAGCCGTCCCATAAAGAACCGCAATACGGGAGGCTCATATACGAATTTCAATCCGCCGATTAACTCCCGATTATCGAGCAGCCATTTCAAACGGTCAATTACATAAAGAATTTGCGATAAAGTGAATACCCTGCGCGGAACAGCCAAGCGCAACAGTTCCATATCAGCATACGTTTCATTACCGTTTTCGTCTCGTTGATTGGATATAGAACCGCGTTCCATGCCTCTTACTCCCGAAATCAGGAAGAATGCCGCAGCCAATGCGCCGGCAGGATATTGCGTTTGCGGTATATGCGAGCAAAAATTCATCGCATCTATGTGTCCGCCCAATACTCCCGGAGGGGTTACCATCGGAATACCTTTCTTTTCGGCTTCATTCACGAAATATTCGATAAATGCCGGACTTTGTGAAATAATGGTTTCATCCTGCGTTTCATACAATCCTACCGCCATAGCTTCTATCTCGCGGACAGAGATTCCTCCGTAAGTCAAAAATCCTTCAAAAAGTGGGACCAGCGGTTCCAATTCTTTATATATAGATTCATTATTGGTACAAATACCGCCTCCGCGGGAAGAGCTTAATTTACGAGCAGAAAAATAAACAGTATCGGCAAGTCCCGTCATGATTTTGATGATTTCGGTAAGAGAAGTGTTTTTAAATTCTTCTTCGCGTACTTTAACCAAATAAGCGTTTTCACCGAGTAAACTTGCATCCAGCACGATACGGATACCGTATTTGTCGGCGATAGCGCGAACGGCTCTGAAATTTTCTATCGAAAACGGTTGCCCGCCAATCAAATTGGTTGATGCTTCCATACGGATATACGGAATCTTTTCTTTACCGTGTTTTTGGATATACGCTTCCAGCGCTTCAAGATTCATATTTCCCTTAAAAGGATGAGAGGATTTCAGCTTATACGCTTCGGGATACAGCAATTCGACAATTTGTCCGCCTTTCTCGGTAATATGAGCCAAAGCGGTCGTGAAGTGGTAGTTCATCGGAATGAGGCTTCCTTTACGCACGTAAGCGCAAGCTAAAATATTTTCCGCTGCACGCCCCTGGTGAGTAGGCAAAAAATATTTCATACCCAATACATCTTCAACCGCTTTTTGCAATCGCGTAAAGCTTTGAGAACCGGCATAGGCGTCGTCGGCTCTCATCATTGCCGCCAACTGGTCGTCGCTCATGGCGTTCGTACCGCTGTCGGTCAGCATGTCTAAGAAAACGTCGGTTGTTTTCAATCCGAACGTGTTATAACCTCCCTCGTTGAGGGCTTCCAATCGCCTTTCAATAGGCACTAAATGTAGTTTTTGAACGATCCGTGTTTTGTGAAGTTCCAATGGAATATCTTCACCGGAATAAAATTTTACTTTTGAATTTGACATAAATTGACATTGTTTTGAATAAAATTGTTGCAAAATTAATAAAATAAATTGAAATAAAAAATAGTTTTTTTCAACGCATCAATTGAATATTTCGTCTTGTTAGCAGTCCGAAAGGAAATTTTATGTAAATTTGTCTCCGAAAAATAATAAATTTTATTTTGTGGCAAGGCTTAAACACATACTAATTGTAATTTTATTGATAGTTTTTGCATACCCTGTTTCAGCAAATACTTTTGTACTTGTTATCGACGCTGGACACGGAGGACGAGATCCCGGAGCGCGTGGACGAAAGGGGAAAGAAAAAACTGTCAACCTGGCTGTAGCAAAGCTTGCCGGTCAATACATTGCCAGCGAGCATCCGGATGTAAAAATTGTATATACCCGGTCGCGGGATGTTTTTATCGGATTAGACGAGCGGGCGGAAATTGCAAATAAAGCAAACGCAAATCTTTTTATCTCTATCCATTCTAATTCATTGGAAAAAAAGCCTTCGAAAATAAAAGGCGCAGAAGTATATACCTTTGGGGTTACGCGCGCCGAAGAAAACTTGGCAGTAGCTAAAAGGGAAAATTCAGTGATTATGCTGGAAGATAATTACGAACAAAAATATCAGGGATACGACCCTAATTCGGCGGAATCTTCTATTATGTTTGAATTTATGGTGAATCTCTATGCTGACCAAAGCATTAAATTTGCTTCGATGGTTGAAAAAGAATTGGTTAAAACTGCCGGAAGAGGCAACAGAGGCGTTAAGCAGGCGGGATATTTGGTTCTTAGAAAATCAGCTATGCCACGTATTCTGATTGAGTTGGATTATATCAGCAATCGCGAATCGGAAAGTTATTTACTAAGTTCCGAAGGACAAAAAAGTTTAGCCCGTTCAATCAGTAATGCTTTTACCGAGTATAAGAAGGAATTTGACCGCTTGGAAAAGAGTTCGGCAAAAGAACAAATATCTGATAAGCCTGCAACGCCGGAAAAACCGGTGGTTGCTTCAGGAAAAATTTATAAAGTACAGATTTTGGCATCCGTTACGAAATTACCTGATAAATCGCCGGAATTAAAGGGGTATAACGCCGGTTATTTTGTCGAAGACAAACATTATAAATACACGGTTGGCGAATCAGCGGATTTGAACGAAATCAACAAATTACAGAAAAAAATATCCAAAGATTTTAAGCGTGCATTTGTTGTCGCTTTTGAAAATGGAATAAAAGTACCTGTCAAATAATATAGATATGAAGAAGTATTTTAGTAAAGAAGTTATAATCGGTTTAGTGACCATTATCAGTTTAGGTCTCCTTTTTTTCGGGTTGAATTATTTGAAAGGAGTCAATATTTTTAAACCCACCAATCTCTATTACGTAAGAATGCCGGATGTAAGCGAGCTTCAAAATTCCGGACCGGTCTTTGTGGACGGATTTAAAGTAGGTTTAGTCAGCGCTATGGCATACGATTATAAAAATGGAAACGTAGTTGTGCAAATCAGCTTGGACAAGAAAATGAAAGTTCCCTCCGGTTCTCAGGTCGAAATCAAAACAGGATTGACTTCGGGCGGTTATCTGAACCTGAAGCTCAACAAATATGTCGGCACCTACCATCATATAGGCGATACTCTCGAAGGCTTTTCCCAAAAGGGAATCATGGAAAAGGTTTCTGATATGTTACCGCAGCTTGAGGTTCTGTTACCACGCCTTGATACGATTTTGCAGGGTATTCAATTTTTGGTGAATAATCCGGCGCTTACTCAATCACTCGAACAATTTTCAGCTACTACTGCAAATCTGAAAAAATCGTCCCAACAGTTAAATATGCTTTTGTCGAACGATATTCCTCCGATTATTGCTAATTTAAACCAGGTTTCGTCCGACTTTACGGTTGTCAGTTCCCAACTCAAGCAGATGGATTTGAACGCCACAATGAGTAAGGCGGATAAAACGCTTCAGAACCTCGATCAAGTAACTTCACAACTCAAAAGCAAAGACAATTCGTTAGGACTTTTACTAAACGACCGTTTATTGTACGACCACTTGGACTCTACAATTATTAATGCGTCTAATCTATTGCTTGACTTTCGGTTAAATCCGAAGCGCTATGTTAATATTTCCGTTTTTGGTAGGAAATAAAATACCCTTCTTTGTCATAAATGATGTTATTTAGATTTAATTTAAAAAACTACCGTCATTGAATAAAATTAACCGGACGTCAAATAATACTTGTCCAAATAATTATTTGATTTGAATGCTCCGCTCGTAAAAAGAATAAGTAATTTGATAATATTTATTATTCTATTGAAAATTAACAAGTTGTAAATTTCATTCTAAGGGTTTGTAAAACAAGCGTTAATGACTTCTTAACAAAAACAAGCAAAAACGGATTTTTTTTTTTTACTTTTTTTTTTCAAAATTTGCATTCGAAATAATGGCATACCCATTTCGGCTAATTTTAAAAAAATAAATAAGGTGGAATCAGATCATTTATGGAATAAGTGTTTGGAAATTATCAAAGACAATGTCAACGATAAAGCATACAGTACGTGGTTTCGTCCAATCGTACCTGTAAAATATGAAGGGACTGATTTTACGATTCAGGTTCCCAGTCATTTTTTCTTTGAATATATAGATGAACATTATGCTCCTTTGATTCAAACAACCTTAGCATGTTTGACGGGGAAAAACATAGTGATTTTTTATCGCGTATTTGTTGATAATTCCAATGGGGAGCATACCACTATTCAAAGCGACCGGATAAGCAACGACAGGAACGAACCCAAAAAGCCGCTTACCGGTTTGAACAAATCTCCGGATTTATTAACATTACCTCAAGAGTGGAATCCGCATTTAAATGATCGCCTTCAGTTCTGTAATTTTTTTGAAGGACCCAGTAACCTGCTGGCTCGGAGGATTGGCGAAACAATTGCAGAACAGCCGGGCAAGACGTTTAATCCTTTATATATTTATGGATGTACCGGAGTGGGTAAAACCCATTTATGCCATGCAATCGGCAACCGGCTTCGTGAAGTTTATCCCGATAAGAAAGTTATTTATATTTCAGCTCATTTGTTTCAGGTGCAATTTACGGACGCTTCCAGAAATAATACTTTCATCGATTTTGTTAATTTCTATCAAGGCGTTGATACTTTAATTATTGACGATATTCAGGAATTTATCGGAAAAGAAAAGACCCAGAATGCTTATTTCCACATTTTTAATCATTTACATTTGTTGGGAAAACAACTGGTTTTAACCTCCGATAAAGCGCCTAATGAAATGCATGGGCTTGAAGAACGCATGATTACCCGCATGAAATGGGGTATGACCGCCGAGTTACACAAACCGGACTTAGTGTTGAGAAAGAAAATACTTAATTATAAAATTAAACAGGATGGCTTGAACCTTTCGGAGGAAATAATCAATTACATCGCAGAGAATGTAACCGATCAAGTTCGCGATCTGGAAGGAATTGTAAACTCATTGGTAGCTCATTCCGTGTTTTGCAATAAAGAAATTGATACGGAATTAACCCGTCAGGTAGTAAGCAGATTCATTAAAATGGAAAATAAAATTATTACGCCGGATAAAATACAAAACACGGTAAGCGCTTATTTTAATATCGACCTTAAAGATATCCATTCCAAATCCCGTAAGCAGGAAATAGTGAAGGCGCGCCAAGTTGCTATGTTTTTGTGTAAAAAACACACGAACTATTCTTTCGCCCACATTGGAAGCATCGTAGGAAAGCGCGACCACGCAACCGTTTTACACGCTTGCCACACTGTTCAGGACCAGATAGATGTGGACAAATCGTTTCGATCGGCTATGAATGAAATTGAAGACCTGTTGAAAAAGTAAAACTCTTTAATTTCTTCTTCTCGCGTTTTTACTTCTTTCTTTTTATTCAAATAAATGGTTCTGCCCAAAAAACAAACCGTTGATGATAAAAGAGCGATAACCATCGCTTTGTTTCTACTTTCAGCTGTTATGCAAAACGTTGCAGAACAATGCGGATTAATTATAGGTAAAACAGTGGGACTTGCAAAACAAGATTTCTTAATTTGCTAAATAACAATCTATTGGATTTTGGTTGAGAATCATGGTAGGACCACAAAGAAACAAAGAGAGTTGCGAGGGATTGCGGCTCTCTTTTATTTTTTAATCGAGTATACTCTTTTTGCCGGCGCACCTCTGAAAACCGTATCGGCTGGCAGGGTTTCGCTTTTCATCAATACGGACAGCGATTCGAGGACGGATTTGTCTTCCATCACGGAATCGTACAGTACGACTGCCATTCCTCCTACGCTGCATCCTTTGCCGATGTTTACGTCCGACATTTTCATCACGCGGTCTTCAAATAAGTGAGTCTGCAAGGTGCAGTTATCATTCATCACGCTATCGTCTCCCAGCCGGACAAGGTCGAACTCGGTGATTTGCGTCGTGAACAGGCAGGCGCGTTTACCGATTTTACATCCCAACAGTCGTAGCGGATATTTGATAAACGGCGTACCCAGAAGCATATTCAGAAAGAACAATACGAGAAAGTTTTCGTACAAGCCCGTTACCAATTCGCTTCTCCACACAAAATGACTCCACAACGGCTTTTTTGAAGGTTTATATTTACCTATTATCACCCATTTCAGAATAACGGTGATGATTGTCGCAACTAACCCTGCGCCAAGATAAAGTAAAGGAAATACGAGAAGAAGTTCATCCAACGATTTTTCGACTTGCAGATAAGATACGACGTTGGTTATCAATGAAGCTAATAAGATGAATAATGTGGCAGGCAGCACAACGCGGAAAAACTCGATGCAATAACGCAAAATAAAGAGTTTACGAGGCGGCTTATAAGTTGTTTCGATTGAAAAATCGTGATTGATATCCCTGTTGGGTAAATAAACAGCGGGAGAACCGAACCATGAAGTGCCGTCCCTGACAGGCAAGTCTTCCTTTTTCATCTTTGACAAAACTCCTACCAGCGCATTATTTCCCATTATTGTTCCGGGGCTAATCACTGCGCTGTTGCCGACAAAAGTGCGATTACCTATATAAGTCTTTGCGATAGTGATATATCCGTTTCTGACGTGCGAAGCGCCTACCGAAACCGAATCGGCAATAAAACATTCGTCGCCCGTAACGAGTAAGTCGGGAGAAATAAATTCCACAGTCGATATTTCTACTCGCTTACCCATCTTTACTCCCAGAACTTTAAACCATTTCTGAAGATAAAGGGTAGTATATAAAGTGCCGATAACTTGCAGACTTAATTTCATCAACTGGTCGAAAAACCATTTCTTATAATAAAAGATACTGTCAATCGGATATTTGCCTTCTTTGATATTTCCGAGCATCAACCATTTGATAGCGGAAATGATAGAGGTCAGCAGCAGTATAAATGAAACTCCCACGCCGATTGTAAGCCATAAAAATCTGTAATCTTCGGTGGAATAATCAATATGGGCGATAAGCATCATCCCCGGAAAGTATGCAACCATAGTTATCAGAGGAATAACAAAAATACTTATCAAAAACAAGAATCCCATCGAAACACTCCATAATTTCCTGCCTTCGGATTGCCCGTTTACGCCAATCTTTACCGCAGGCGAGCCTCCCCAATTTTCATTCGCGGGAATAATCCCGTTTTCGGGAACGGCAGTCAAATCTTCAATCGATGAATTTCGTTCCATCCTGGAATTATGAGATAAGTTGCAGCGCGTACCTACGAATACATTGTCTTCGAGTTCGATGTTCCCGATATTTAAATATCCGTCCGAAATATTATATCCTCGTATATGCGTATCGGTACAGACGCTCACGTTATTGCCGATTTTTAATAAATCATATACCGAAACGGCAGAAGTATTGATATAAGTATCTTTACCTATCTTAGCGCCCAGCAGACGAAGAAAGATATTCATCAAGGGCGTTCCCGTAAAATAGGTAACAGGGCAAATATGAACGATTTTATCAACAAACCAGAATCTGAAAAAGTATGTCCCCCACAGTTTATACCTGCCCGCTTTTACTTTACCGATGACCACCCATTTAAACAGAATTGCAAATACCGACAGCACAGGAAGCAAGGTAAAATACATCAAAAGCATCATGCTTAACGAAAGAACGATTTCACCTGTAGCCTGATAATAATAAGAATATACAAAGAAAGGTCCCAGCCATTCCAATCCGAATAATAATGCAATCAACAGCATAGCTATTCCCTGGAAGAACATACAAGTATAATAACTCCAATTGGAAGGCGTGTAGATTTCCCTTTCTTTTCCATGAGGTTCGGGCTTTTTCCCGGCAACCCTTTTCTCTAATTCTTCAGCCAAATCGGAAAGGACAGTATGTTTATACATATCCACAACCGACATGTCTTCAAATACGGGATTTTCACGCAGTTGAGAAGTGATAATCGCCGCCAGCAGCGAATGTCCTCCTAAATCGTTAAAGAAATCATCATCCATTGAAATGTCTTCCCTGCCGATATGTTCGCCGATAACTTTCACTATGTTACGCGCAATATCGCCGGAAGGCGGAATGATATTCTTCAGGGATGAAAAAGCCAATGGCGTTTCGGGTTTGGGCAAACGCTTCCTGTCGATTTTCTGACTCAGCGTCATCGGCAGTTCGGCGATGATGTCAAGCGTGGAAGGTATCATATAATAAGGAAGATGCGAGCGGAGAAGATTGGCGATAGCCTCCCTGTCGATGTTCTTGTCGGGAGCAACCACGTAAGCTGCCAATTGCTGAGTCTCTACATCTAAATTCACGGCGGCTGCCTGTACGCCCGGACAGGTCAGCAATAATCCTTCAATCTCGGCAAGTTCCACTCTGAATCCTCTGACTTTCACCTGAGCATCGGCTCTTCCGATGAATACGATTTCGCCTTCGGAATTATATTTTGCAAGGTCGCCCGTCCGATAATATCTTTTCTTTATTCCGTCATATTGAGCGGTTTCGATGAATTTCTTTGTTGTAAGTTCGGGTTGATGCAGGTATCCGCGTGCAATACTTTCTCCGCCTATCAGGATTTCACCCGTTTCGTCTTTCTTTACGGGATTCAAATCTTCATCAACGATTAATACTTCATATCCGGGCAGTGGATGTCCGATGGTAACTTCCTTTGAAGGGTTCAGTATCGAGTAAGTAGCTTCCACCGTAGCTTCCGTAGGACCGTAAGTATTATAAACTGTCCGACCTTCTTTACACCAGCGATGCGCAATATCGGTTGAACAGACTTCACCTCCGAAAATAAGTATTTTCAATCCGGGAATATCTTCCTTAACCATTGAGAGCAAAGTAGGAGCGCAGGACAAAAAGTTTATTTTCAGATTATTGAGTATAGACGAAAACTTGTCGCCCGAACGCATGATTTCAAAAGTTCCGACAACCAATGCAGCGCCTGCCGCTAATGTTACCCAGATTTCTTCAACAGAAGCGTCGAACGAAATGGAGAATCCCTGCAGCGCCCTGAATGTATGGTCAACAGGATAAATTTTCAAAACATTATGAATATAATTCGCCGCATTACGATGCTCGATTAAAACGCCTTTGGGCTTTCCCGTAGTTCCAGAAGTATAAATAATATAACATAAATCGTTGGGGGAACGGTCGGGAACGTCGGGTTTTGTAACGGGATATTTATTTAATTCCTCTAATTGACGATCAATATTAAATAAGGTAAAATCTTTGAGTTGAGGGGAAATACGGTCAAGAATTTCATCGGCGGTAATAATCAATTTAGCTCCCGAATCTTCCATAATAAAATTCACCCTTTCAGCGGGAATTTCAGGATCGAGCGGAATATAAGCTCCTCCTGCTTTCAATACGCCAAGCATCGCAATATACACTTCCGCACAGCGGGGAAGAAGTATCACTGCTTTTTCTTCGGGCGCCATCCCTTTTTCTCGCAGGAAGTGCGCCAGTTTATTCGACAGAATGCTTGCTTCCGAATACGTATAAACTTTTGCTCCCTGTTCGATAGCCGTCGAATCGGGGTATTTCTTAGCTGATGATTCGAAGAAATCATCCAAGAAAAATAAAGATTCCATAAATCATAGTTAAACGCCCGCAAAAGTACATCTTTTTTCTGACGCACAATGACATTTAAGTTTTTTTATCAGTGCATAATTTTATAAACCAATTCTTTGAAAAGACCTTCGTCGGGAACGGAGGAGTTGTTCACTCCTTTTGAACGAGCGTCGCATTCGCGGATGGATGAGATGATTTGCATGGTTTTCACCGGTTTGTAATTTCGGAGTGCAGAAAGGTAATCGGTAATTTGAACATCGAAACGGAATCCGAGAACTGCCATGAGATTCGCTTTGGATTGGTTTTTTTCGTAATGACAAATCATCAGATTGGAGAAAAAACCGAAAAGATAGGCTAAGGTAGGCTGAAGCGGATTGTTTTTCGGATTTTGTTCGTAATAACGCGCAATCCGGTTGGCTTTCAATATGTCTTTATTAGCTAAAGCTTTTTGTAATTCAAAATTGTTATAGTCTTTACTGATGCCTATATTTTGTTCGATTAATTCCGAAGTGATTACCGGATTTTCTTTAGAAAGCAGAAGAATCAGTTTTTCCATTTCGTTGGTCAGCTTGCTTAAATCGTTCCCCAGATAATCGGTCAGCATTTGAGCGGATTTCATATCAACTTTCACATTTCGCTGGCGAAGGTAAGCCGTAATAAAAGCGGGAATTTGGTTGTCGTACAATTTTTTAGATTCGAATACGATTCCTGTTTTACCGATTTCTCCGGATAATTTTTTACGCCCGTCCAACTTTCCATGCTTGACGTTAATCACAAGAACTGTCGAATTTAGCGGCTGCTTAACATAATACGCCAAATCGTCGATGTTCTTCAATCCCTGCGCTTCCTTGACGACTACCAATTGTCGTTCCGACATCATCGGGAATCGTTTACAGGTATTGATAATCGTCGCGACATCCGAATCCATACCGTAGAATATATATTGGTTAAAATCGCGTTCGGAGTCGTCTAATACTTTATCGATTAGTAAATCAGTCAATTGGTCGATATAATACGCTTCTTCTCCCTGAAACAGATAAACCGAAGAAAAATTCCTTTTTTCTATACTATCCCTTATTTCCTCAAATCCCAATTCTTTAGCCATGAGTTGATTTTATGTTGTAAAGTAAAAGTACAAAATTACAAAAAATTTTGTTTCAACACACTAAATTAATTTGCTCATCCTTTCTCCTGCTTCATCAAATCGTAGTAAATGGGTAATCCCGTTCACACTGTCAATGCATTTTTCGATTAATTTGCACCTGTATTAAAGACGATCTCAGAACACACTATAA
>Ga0209629_10001354_pt1 | contig 15358 bp, 15 predicted proteins | sample TergutCu122P5_FD_187286 | JGI IMG/M metagenome (GOLD analysis project Ga0209629, IMG submission 187286) | Cubitermes ugandensis P5 segment gut microbial communities from Kakamega Forest, Kenya - Cu122 P5 (SPAdes) (version 2) | ecosystem: Host-associated > Arthropoda: Insects > Digestive system...
CGTCACCGTCACGGGCGCGTCTAAGTCGAGGAAGTCAGCCAGCATACGGTCAGTAAGCTCCGGCGCGAGAATTTGAATATAAGATGCCGCGCCGTAATGCTCGCCCATCCTGAACGTCTTGCCGTCGCGGAAGTCAAACGAGGTAGGCGCGATAAAGTCCTTCGTGGATAATCCCGTCTTTACCCGGTCTTTCCAATCGAAGCGGAATTTACTGCTGCCGTCAGGGTGGAGTTGGTTATAAAGGATTTCAAGTCGTTCCGTACCTGTCAGCGGTCGCGCCAACACGCCCAGCACCTTGAAATTGTTCAAAATATCAGCTTCCAGGCGTTCAAGGCGGAGTTTCGCAGCTTTCAGGTTTTCGGCTTCAATACCGAATGTGATATACTTCGCTTTCGTCAAGCCGTTATTGCCTTTGGCAAGCTGGTTTTTCAGCATTTCGGCGTATTCGCGGCGGATGCCGTCAAATTCGTCACCCGCTTCGGGAATATCTATGGATTTCTGAAATTCATCCACACTCCCGTATTGATTGATAAATGAAAGCTGTACAGATACCGACGAATCGAAATAGTTGAGAAAGTCGCAATAGTTCTCGAATATCTGCGTCTTATCGTCGTTTTGCGCGAGGTGATAATTTATATCCGCAAACACAATGGTTTTCGTGTACAGCTTGTCGTTTACCCGGCAGATGCCGTCGCGGTACATTTCGCGGTAGGGTATTGACTGCTGCGCCGATTGCGGTTTGTCAGCCCTGCCGAATATTTTCGTTATCAAAGACGAAGAAACGCCGCCCGGTTGTTTCCTCGGCGGCGTTTTATTGGGTTGTTTCTTGTTATGTGTAGACTTTTTCAAGTCATTTCGGGCGCTTTTTGCCTGTTGGACGTTTGCCGACAGACGCTTTTGCTGTTGTTTTGTTTTCGGCTGCAATAGGCTTTACCTCCTTGTCCATTATTTCGTAAAGGTTCTCTGTTTTATAAGGCCGCTTACCCGGCCAGAGAAACCGGGCGCGGATGAAATTGCGCAGAAGAATCTCGGCGGGCTGGCCGTCCTTCTCATACATGGCGAGCATGAACATCGGCAGCATAAGCCCAATCATAATCAAAACCGCCGCGCTGTTACCGATAGGCCCGCGCGTGAAAATGTACGTCGGTATTCCGATTATGGCAGCCGTGCCGAAGCAGATTAGCTGTCTTTTGGTCAAGTTGAATGCGAGCTTCGTTCTAACGCGCCCCAAATCCCTGGGGATACTGACAAAGGCCATCTTGACCCCCTTTCCGGGCAAAAAACAGCGCCCCATCTCTGTTAGAAATGGGGCGTTGTGGAATTGCCGCTTGTTATTATATCATTGGCTTGTGATTGTTTGAACATGAGTAAATCATGTGCTTCATGAGTTTTCCATTGTATTTCTTGATAAACTCGCCCTCAAGCGTCATGCCGATGCGCTCGGCGACAGCGATTGACCGCCCGTTTTGGGGGCGTATCGTAGCGTAGATTTTATCCACGCCAAACAGATTGAACCCGTATTCTAACAGCGCTTTCGCGCCCTCCGTGGCGTATCCTTTACCCCATTGGGCTTTGTTCAGGATATATCCCACTTCCAGGCAACGGTGGCCTTGAATGTCGTTCCACATCAGGCCGATCTGTCCGACAGCCTGCTTGCTCTCACGGTCAACCGCGATGTAATAGCCGACAAGATCGTGTTTGTAGCGTCCCATCTGCCTGATAATCCACGCCATTATTTCTTTCTTCGTGGCATATACGTGTTCCCACGCCGCCATAACAACGGGGTCGGATAGCGTATCTTTCAGGATTTTGTAATCCTTCCCGTTCATTTTACGGAGCGTAAGGCGCTCAGTCTGTAAAACATCAACGGTATTGCGGATTACTTTGGTGTCATGCCCCGTGATTTTATCGGGCAATGCCCCGGTTTCACCCAACTCCGAGAATACGCTGGCTCTTAGTTCATCATAAAGCGCCAGCAGGCTGTCGCTGATCTGTAACCGCTTGCCGTGCGGTTTCCACTGTTTGGCGTTGAAACCGCGAAGGATGTTCTTGATTTCCGCGTCGCGGATTCTGTTGGGCGGGATGCGGTGTGATTGCAATATATACCGCCGTATGCCAGACGCCAGCTTGTCTTTCATTATGTCCTGGATTTCCTGCGGGAAGTCCTCCACGTCGGCTTTCGGCGTTTTGGGCTTGGGCGGCTCCGCTTTTTTCGCGGGCGGAACGAACAACGGGCTTTTATGGTTCAGCTTGTCGATATAAGCGGCCACATGGCCTCGAAACTCACGGTAGGGAATCCATACCCCGCGTTCGTCAAGCAATTCGTAAACGGTGTCAATCACTTCATCCTTGCGTTTCTTCATCGGCAGGCGATTGTTTGCCCCGACGTAAGCGGCGTGTTCCTTGCGGGTTAGTTCCTGAATCCATTCCCGCTGGCTCTGTTTTAGGGCAGACCATTTTTTGTTGGTCTGCAACAATTTACCGCCAACCCATTTGTGGTTTTTCATGGCCTGCCCCCTCGTAAATAATATGATATAATCATATCATAAATCAATGAACGGCGTCATGTGTTTTTGCTGATTTGTATGCGGCTTTTTCAAGCCCGTCGTTATATACGGCGGCTTTCTCCGCACCCTCGCGCAGTCTGTCCGCCAGCGGGAGCGGTTTCTGACGCGCCGCCCAATAGTCAGGCTGCCATCTTTTCAAAGAATCATTTACGCTCTCCTCGAAACGCGATTTGTGGGTTATCCGTTCGGGTATCTTCCACATCTTTTTATCGAGCAGTTCGCGGATCACCACTTGCGCGCAGCAATCTTCCTCAAAGCAAAAGTGCCGGTTTTCACGGGAACCGCATAGCAGCGCGGCGGGGGAAAGAAACCCCGCCGCGTTCTCGCGCACCATGATTCCGCCGTGGCTTGCCGTGCTTACCTGAAACACGCCGTCACTCAGCGTTTCACAGGTCTGTACCTTTCCCCAGGGTGAATTATGGGGTTCTCCGTTCATTCCAACGCCCCGGCGTAATGCGATTTGGCAACCGCCCTCGCGGGCGCGGCTTGTTGCGACGCCTGTTCTTTGCCCTCTGCGAGCCGTTCGCCGATGCCATGTTTTTTCTCGGCGGCCATTTCTCTGTATTCGGAAAGGATGGCGTTACTGATCGCGCGGCGCGTATCGCCGCTGAGCGGAAACGCGATGTCGTGGAACTCGCCGTTCCTGTCTTTCGACTGAGGCATGGAAACGAACTGCCCCTTTTCGCTGTTTACAACGCGGATGCCGCGAATCGCCGCCACATCGTCCAGCGCGACGCTCGCGAACGCGAGGGTGTCGCCTTTCGGCTCCGCAATCGGAAACACCCTGATGTCGAGTTTGATGTCCTCCGCGCGTCTGAGGTCGGCGGGATTCGTCTCCGGTTTTTCATACCCGCGCAGCCCAGGGTCGAGGCTTGCCTGCCTGTCGTACTCGTCAAGCACGGCGGCGCTCATCTCTTTCCGCAGGTCGCCGGAGAGCGGGAACGCGATGTCGTGATACAGGCCGGTATTGTCCTGGGACTGCGGCATCGTCACAAACAGCCCCTTTTCGCCGTCCACGACGCGGATGCCGCGAATGGCGGCCAAATCCTCAATTCCTACGCTGGCAAACGCTTTTGTGTTGCCCTGCGGATCGTCAAGCGGGTATACCCGCACGTCCAGTTTAATATTTTCCATTGTTACGTTATCCATTTAATTCAGCTCCTATCATATTTTTTGGTGTTTTTACTGTGCTCCGGGCGGCTGCCATCAGGCGGCTTTTGCGCCCTGGCTTTCTTGTTGCCCGCCTGTATTCGTTCACCGATTGAAACTTTCTTTTTGCTTGCCTCAGGCGTTTTTTCGTCAGGCGAAGCCTTGACTTCTTCCGGCTTTACGCGCACCTCGGCCAGTTTGTCGGTCACTTTTTGGGGAAGCTCCGCCGTGCTGCCGATGGGTAACGCCATGCGTTTTGCCCGTTCGTGCCGCAAAAGCTCAGTCAATTCGGACTCGTCGCCGGGATTGAAACGCACCGCTGTTACGTTGCCGCTTTCGCTCATCAGGCGGTGCCGGTCATTGTCATACTCGTTGCGGCTGACCGTGTTCGTTTTACCGGCGTTGACGCCCCAATTATCCGAATATGTAAGCGTCACCGAAGCGAGGGGCAGCGCCGTGTCGCGGATATACTTCGCGTACTCGGCGTAATCGCCGACCTCAAAGATATTGCCTTTGACCGTACTGCCTTCGCGCCCTGTGACTTCGACAACGTAGCCGAACATATCGGGATCGTTCTGGTGGTAGTCCGTCATGTACTCGTATGCGCCGCTGTCCCTGACGAAAACATCGCGTTCCGGCTTGATATGCGTACCCGTTGAGCAGACGTGCCAGATGAGCCGTTTTTGCTCCAAGTCAGGAGTACCGGCTTTGTCCCACAGAACGTCTTTGTCGATGTTCCAATCGTTCGGGTAATAAATGATAACTTGTTCCGCTATCTTGCCAAGATACTGATACAGGTCAACGTCCATGTAACGGCGCAGACTGGCGTCTTTGGGCATATCCGCGTCGCTTATCAGCGGATAATCCATCAGCGCGTCCTGCTTGTCGTATATGCCGTCCATCACGAAACTCATATCGCTCAGGTCATAGTTCCGTTCCAGCCAGTAATCGGCCACTACTTCTAACGGATTCTGAAATCGCAGATAAAAGCGGAGTTCCTCACTTTCATATCCGTGAAATGAAGTCATATACCTGTGCGCGTCGGACATTTCGGCTATTTTGTCCGCCATGTCGATTAGTTCCGACTTTTCAAAACTCATAATACCGTTGTGATAGTCCGCGAGGTTCTTGTCCAAACGCTCCGTCAGTTCGGCGAGCATATTGTTGTAGACTTCACCGATAATTCCATTGCAGTACGCCTCCGCAGCCTTGTAGCTTTCCGTCAGGCGGCCGATCTCGTCAATACCGAGTCCCGTTACGCGGACTAAATCTTCGGGAGCCATAATCACGTCGTCCAGCGGAAGCTCGTCGAAGTTGTCCGCGTCGGGGTCAAGGTAGTCATACGCCTCGAAAAACTGAGCTTTTCGGATGTCCGGGTATTCCACCGTCATGAAGTTGACGTGAACATCGTCGGTTTCGTTGCCGGTATCATGCTCCTGCGAACCAAGCGGAACAATTTCTTTGACCTGTCCCACAAGACAGCCGTAATCCACGTCAGGGACGGATATTACCCAATCGCCCGGTTTCAGTTCGCCGTTTATCGCCTGTGTTGTATTCAATTCCGCGCCTCCGAAACTCATATATCGCTCTCGAACCGGATTGTCTCGTCATCGGGATCGTAAGCGAATATGATCTCGTCATAAACTCCTTCGAGCAGCGGGTATTGAGAGATGGTGCGGTCATCGTAACTGATTTCAAACATCGCGTCGTCAAAGTCGAGAAGGCATTCGTTCCTTCTGGTTTCCCATTCGTCGGCGATAATGGTCAGAGGGTCGCGGAACAGGAGATAAAAGTCGATTTCTCCTTCCTCGTCCCACTCATAGTCCTTTGTCAGCATCTCATACGCTTCGGTGACGGCGGAGATACGACCCGCCATTTCAAACAGCTTGTCCCGGCTGACGCCGCGCAGCGACGCCTTGAAATTGCAGTAGTTTCCTTCGATGCGGTCGATCAGCTTTGCTTTTTTGCTGTATCCCATTCAAATTACCTCCCATTTTTTTGATTGATTTTATGTTATGAAACTTAATGCGCCCCGAAAATCGCTTTACTCAGGCTTCCTGTCTTAAAGAGCGTGAAGCAGAGCAACACCGTATATCCGGCGCAGCCCCATATCGCGGCGTGTATATTGCTCGAACCCGTTACGGTTTGGAGCAGAATCGCGTATATCGCCACGCAGACCATAATCAAAAATCCCTGAAACGCCAGAGCGAACAGGGATTTCAGGTATGAGTTGCCGATATGCCCCCATTCACGGTTTACCATCGTGGAGAACGGTATAGGCGCGATTGAGCAGGTCAAATATATCTCCAGCATCCTTCCGTAAATGATGATGAATATGCAAAGCGATATGGCTTTCATGGCAAGCGATAGTATCGCGGACTCCATATAAAGCCCGATCAGTTCTCCTGTCCCCATTGAGTGAAGTTGATCCGCGAGGTTACTCATCGCCAGATTCATGTCCAGACTGCTGCCTATGACAGATGAACTCCTGCTGACAACTTCTTGCGCGAGGGAAAACACCCCCATCACTATGTCGAAGGTGTGCGTGAGAATGAACACCGCGACAAACGTCTTGAAAATCCACTTGTATATGACGAAGGTATCGAAATCCGCCATATTATTTTTCTCGATCACCATAGTGATGAGTTCATAGGTGAGAACAAAAGTGAGTATCATACCGGCTACTGGAATGATAACCGTCTCGGACAAAGTGCGGATTAAATTGAACACAGCCGCATTCCATCCTTGTGGCGTCTGGCCTACTTGTGAGGCGATTTCACCAACTTTTGTGTTCACCTCGTTGAACATACCGTTGAAATTTGATGTTATGCCGTCAATCAGCATCCCATTGAACCAATCCTTTATGCCTCCAAAAATATCGAAGATAACCACCCCCTTTTGGCTTTTTCATCATTACAAAAGCCGGTCGATTCGTTTTTGGTTAAAACATAGGTTCGGTTCTACTGTGTAAAAAGACCGCTTAACAAAGGCACCAGTACGATGCCGACTAACGCGACCCCAGCGCCCGCCATAAGCTGTTTCATGCCCTGCGATTTGGCTCCGGGATTATCGTTGCCATACCCTTCGAGAAGGTTGATGACTCCCCATACGGCAAGCCCCGCGCCAAGCGCGATTACGAGGGTTTTTAATGTGTCGATAGCAGATGTGAAAAATTCCATAAAATTCGTCACCGTAACCGAAAATTCTTTCGGCCCTTTCTTCAGATTTTGATTTGTGTTTTGAGCGAGACGCTCAGATTGCACCTTCTAATTCCGCGCAGAGAGCGCAAAAAAAGCGGGGAGCGCGCCGTTTCCGACGTGTCCCCGCTTTAGATTAAAATGCTGTTATCAGATTTGTTTACAGATAAATAACGTGATATGTGCGGCCATCGCCAAAAATCTCATTCGGATAACCGTTTTCCAAGAGCCAATCGCTGACCGCCTCAAGCGCGTAGTCATCGTAACGGACGCACATGAAATCGCCGTATTCCGACGTGATGGCGGTCTTGTGGCCTTTTTCTATGGCGATATGCTCATTCAGGATACACGCCACGGCTTGATTGTGCGGTTTTCCGTTCATTGAGTAAACATCAAGCAGTTCGGCAATCTGATAAGCCGAATATGTGCGCGGCGCGCTGGCGTTAAAGTCTGTCTCCACTTTGATGCCGAGAGGCTCATAGATGGTTTTCAGGAAAGACACGATCCGTTCCGGCGAAGCTCCGGCGTTTCTCATCGCCTTAACGATAAGCCGCATGGCGGCGTTGTATTCGCCGAGGCGAGGAGCGCGGAGGGCGGCGATTGTGGCTCGCTCCACAGCTTCCATCTCGTTGAACTTTGCGACGTAGGCCGCTGTAAACAGTATGCCCTTTTCGCCCGTGAGTTTGTTGGCGACCATTTCGCAGCCCATTTTTGTAATGAGATAGCAGGGGCGAGTTTCGCCTTTTACGTCCAGATAGCTGCTTTCCAGGAAAAAATCAACGGGCTCAATTTTGAGCCCGTTGGCATTTTTCATATGTCCGATGTACCCTGTTATGTCACGGAGCAGGTTCTTATGCTGTTTACCGATCACCTCCGCGACCTCGCGGCTGTCGATATAGCGGCTTCCGTTCTGATTGATAATAGTCAAAGTTTCCATTGCTAAACTCCCTTCATAGTGTTGGATTTTTGAGAATCAAAAACCGCTCCTTATCATGGGAGCGACGTATTACACTGGTTCCAAATCTACCGGATAATCCTCGGTTAAATCCGATTCTCCGGTTTGCCAATCTTCGTAGGCTTCCTCCGGCATTTCATCTTCCGGGGGAGCGTACTCCATTACTTCATAAAGTTCATCGGGGTTTACTTTCAGCCGCCTCGATATGAACTTCCCTATATCAAAAGCGTTTTTAGGATCGGCGTCGGCCAAATACCTGTAGTTTTTATGTTTCGTAATATCGAATTTATCCGACAAAAACGGCCTGACGCCTCGAAGTTGCAAGATACACTTGCTCCCATCCATCACAGACAGTTCGTCGATTGACATAAGCTCCTTTCCGACTTTTTGTTGGTTTTGGCTGTAAGATGGGGAATTGCCCTTGCTGACGCTGTTGTTGAGAAGATAAATGGTTTCTTTTCCAAGCGATTCAGATAAGTCTTTCAGGGTCGTTTTTTCAGCGCCGCCGAGGAAAATGCGGGAATCCATATTGCCTATAATTGTCTCAGCGTTGTCCTTATAAATCGCCTTGAGTTGGCTCTGCGCCTGCAAAATCACGCAAGCGGAAATCTCGCGGGAACGGATAGTGGCGATGAGTTTGTCAAATTTGGGGATTTGACATGTCAATAGGTAAGTCTCCGGCTCTGAAAGTATCCTCGGACTTTTCCCCTGACCCACACCGTGCGGGCGCCTTTCGACGCACACGGCGCTCCATCTTACTTTGTAAAGAAGCCCCCATCCCAAGAGGACTTCCTACTCAATGAATTAAGAACATATTTACGAAGAGTAATATTCTTATAAAGCATCGATAAGAGCCTTAATACGCCTTATCTTTTTAGGAAACATGGAGTATAACCGCTCCGGGGTGTTGCTGTGCAGAATCAAATGCTCCGTTTCCGACAACACGCAAAGGTTATCAAAGTCATTTGTGCCGCCTTTTTCAACAGGCTTTATATGATGACAATGATATTCCCAAACAGGCACATACTCGCCGGATAAATAACTACTGCCCTTAGAGCAACTGTATTTGCTGATTCTGAACATGGCGTATCTGCTGTTTCTAATGGGTTTTGAAGTTTCCACCAGATAACCAATATCCTCTATTGAAACGCCGGGCTTATGTTTCTTTTCGCCGTAATAATAGGGATTTTCCCTTGTAACTTTCCCATTTTTACCGGCGATTAGTTCTTTGTCCCAATTCGCCCACCATATTTCAAATACAGGATAGGTTTCAAAACAGTAGTAGCCATCTTTCCCCCAGGAACGGTACACCCCCTTCTGGAAGTTATTTTTATAAGACTGCTCCTGCGTAAACTTAATTCTCTTATTCATCGTATGGTAAAACAATTTCATGATTCGCCAACCTATTTGGTGAAAGCTGTCGTGAAAGTAGTTCATACCTCTGTAGTAGTTGTGGAGGCCCACCACATAGGCATTCCAATCGTGAACCGTTGCATAATTGGGCTTTTTCCTGATGGCCCTTAGCAAGACCCTACATTTTTCAGTGATTTCATCCTCTTTGGCTTTTGGCAGCGTATTTTTGATACGATATTTTCCTCTTTGCTGTGGGTTTTTGCTGTTGGTGTTTTTGATAGCCAGAAAATCATAACCCAGGTATTTCATTTTCTCATGGGCGAGGTCATAGATTTTGGTCTTTTCCTCATTGATTTCCAGCTTCAAATTCCGCGTGAGATAATTCGTAATACTATGCCTGAATCTTTCAGCGTGTTCCCGCGTTTTGCAAAGTATCAAAATATCATCCGCATACCGTATATGGATTCCAAGTTTCAGGTTCGTCCTCAGCACATTCCGTCTTTTATTAGCATAATCGTGGAACTTTGTAACAGACGGGTCATGCCAGCAATCGCCCTGGTCGCGTACCCACACGTCAAATCTATGCAAGTATACGTTACTAATCAGCGGCCCCAAAATCGAACCCTGCGGGGTGCCGCGAGGGTCTTCCACTTTACAGGAATCTTCAAAGTACCCCTTTTTGATGAACCGATATATATAGTTGAGAATCACTTGGTCTTTTATACCAATGTGCCACAACTCACGGTAAGCAACATCAGGGTCAATGGTTCCAAAGTAGTCTTTCAGGTCAACCGATAACGCAAAAGGCATAGTTTCGCATTGGTTTTTAACCTTGGCAAGAGCATTGTGAGTGCTGACTTGCGGTCGGAATCCAAAGGAGCTGTCAACGAATTTTGTTTCGCAGTAGGGTTCCAGCACAAGCTGTATGCATTTCTCCACCAGTTTGTCCCAGACGGAGCATATGCCGAGAGGACGCATTTTCGTCTTTTTCCAGTCTTTAGGAATATACGTCCTTCTGACATAGCTCATCTTTTTGTTCAGCAGTCGGTCTTTTACGATTTCCGCGAGTTCGTCAATGGAGTAAGGCTCAAGGGTTTCAAAGTTGGTGCCATCCGGCCCCTTTGCCATTCTTCCATCGCTTTTACTCAACTGCCGTAGCGCGAACGCGACATTATTTGTGTCATAAACCATGCTGTGAAGCGCCCGCATATCGACTTTATTGTCACGAAAATCATTAAACCGCTGTTCCATATCCACAAAGTAAATGTTATTGGTGCTCAAAGTTATTTTCCATAGGCTGGTTGTCGCCTCATTTCCGTATTGATTAGTCTCTTTCGTCTAACAAGGCGAATCGGAAATGTTGTTTTACCGTTCAAAGTAAGACTAAGGCCCTTCGCTCCTCCCTATTTCTTGATAGGGTATCTTCACTACTATGGCCCCGCTGACTACCCGCTCATCATCTTTCTGGCCTTACCCTTTCGGTGCGGGCCGTCCCCAATGATTACTGAAACGCCGGGCAGTTCACCCATATCAATACGACTGCCTTAATGCTGTACTTAGGACTTCTCTGTACTCCGCAGGCTTGGGTATTCCCCGGTACGTTTCTCACGTACTCTATGGCGGCCATAACGCCATCCCCCATAACGACACATCGAAATCGCGTGAGGTAAGCCTGTTTGTCTGTCCTCTCCGTGTTACTTGGTGAAGTAGGACAATCGCCATGTCGAAGCGTACAATAGAGAAATTTCTATCCATATACAGCGGAACCCGGAGTGTGCCGTCGCCGGCAGTGTCCCCGTCTTCACCTATGCTTCGCTAACGCCTGTTGCCAGACGCCATGCAGGAGTATTAGTCGAGGCCGGATACATGGGATGTTTGGCTCCCATGCCGCCTCCAATCGTATCAACACCTACTGGAATATGCTCGTTTCACCTCCTTGGCATTTCCAATCAGGTTTGCGGTGGTGTCCATGCTACTACGCAGGTTTTACACCGCAATTCGGGTCGCAGCGATGTTGGCGAACTCGTCGAGCAAGCACCTGACGTGAACCGGAAGCCGGCCGCCGCAGTCGTTATCGGCATGGTCGCATAAAAGATTGAATAGCTGACTGTACATTAACGCGGCGATAAACGAAAAACTATCGTCGGTATCGCTGATTATAATGAACAAAGCCGTTTTGCGGTCGCCGATGGTGTCAAGTTCCATTTCGTCGTATGCCATCAGGTCGCGAAGCTCTTTTATGTCGAACACAGCGAGCCTTGCGCCGCATGAAATTAGTATGCTTTTGGCTGTTTTGCCCGCCGCCAATTTGTACTTTTTATATTGCCTGACGGCGAAGTGGTCGGGGCGTGGCGGCAAGCCTTCTTCCTCGTTGCCGAGTTCCAGTTCCTCGAAGTAATAATCCACGGCGTTCTTGAAATTTTCGTCGTCCTCGCGGGTTTCCATTGAGTTGATAAGTTCAACGAGAGTGTTCATATTCTGCTGGGCAGGCGGGGCTTCAAAGTGTATCGCGCCGACAAGGGCGCAGTACAAGAGCGTTTCAGCCTTGACCCAAAAATCGTCGGAGGATTTACCTTCGCCCTTCGTGTTGGCTATGAGCGCGGTCACGAATTTCAAAATGTCTTTTTCGCTTCTAATGTAGGCGAAGGGGTTATAGTGCATACTTTTTTTGAAGTCAATCGTATTCAGCACCTTAATCTCATATCCCCCGCGCTGTAACATTTTTCCGGTTTCGACTAACACGCTGCCTTTCGGGTCAGTGACGACGTAAGAACTGTGCATTTGCATGAGGTTGGGCTTTAACCAAAACCTCGTCTTGCCGGAGCCTGAGCCGCCTATGATTAGGACGTTTTTATTACGCGCATACTTCGGGTTTTTCGGTCTGCCGTCAAGCATTAGGCTCTCCGTTGCCGTTAGAATCACGTTCTTGTCGGGAACGGGGTCAACGAACGGGGCTATGTCCTTTTTATTGCCCCATCTCGCACTGCCGTATTCAATGTCTTTTCGCCATTTCTTTGCGTTATGCTTCTTATACAGCACAAATAAAAACACCGCCGCCGCGCCGATTAACCCGACAAGTAAATCCTGTGGGTCAAAAGACAGCATCGGTTTGGAGAGCGTTTCGTTTAGATTGCCAATGCCGTACATTATCTTTTGAAGCATATCGCTTCCCGGCGCGGTTCGTACCGCTTCACCGGCTTTGCTGAACAGCCAAAAGAGAAAGGCATAGGGTAAATGGGGGAGAACATATTGTTTGATATTCGCTGTAGTAATCACAGTTCAATCTCCCCCTTTGAGCGTTGCTTCGCGGGAGCGGCAAGCTCTTTCGCTTTTTGCTTGAACAGCGCGATTTTGGCGAGGAAATTCGGCTTTTCTTTGACTTTGAGCGTTATTTTACTGTATTCCTTAAACGCCGCAGTCAGGGCATCCGCGTCCTTCGCCTTGAAAAACACCGTCCATTTAGGCGGTGCTTCCGAACTGTCCTTTTTCAGCGCGAAGTCTACGTTGTATTTACGGGCTACGCGCTTGAAATCGCCGATGTTGTCGCCGTTAATTTCGATATTCGTCAGGCTCGCCCCTTGTTTCGTCAGCGACTTGACACTCTGTTTGCCGTGCTTGAAAGTCGGCTCCCGCGCTTTTTTAAGAAACGCCTGCATTGCCTGAGCGAGTAACCGCCCCGTTAATTTCGTTGCTTTGACCGACAGGGCAACGGTCTTATCGTCTACATATTCCTGCATCATAATTTTTCACCCCCGTCATTCCAAGCCGTCCCGCGATTTGCGCGGGTTTGGGGCTGTTGTTTCCTGTGCCGCCGCTTTCGCCTTGAATTTATCAATCTTGCCGATAAAGTCGGCTTTTTCCGGGGCAGGCTTTTCAACAGGGCTTAATTCCCGTTTGAACTTTTGCGCCCAATATGGATGCAGGCTTGTGAGCGTGTCACCCTCAATGCCGCAGACAGCGATTCCGTCCTTGCCGCGCACCAATGCTCCGAACACGGTAGAATTAGACGCGCCGTAGAGCGGTTCAACCGTATAATCGCCGCCGACACGCTGACGGATTGCGGCATCCGTCATTGCGATACCCCAATCCTGTAGCTTCTCGCCGTACTTGCCGGCGAGTATGTGCAGAATCGGCTCACCGCCGGACACGGCTTCATATTTATTTCCGTTTTTCTCCATGCGTTCGGCAAATTCGCAGATATGGTAGCTGTCACTGCCGATTTGCGTGTGCGTCTCGTCAATAAAGCGGCATGGTTTGATAAACTGCTCACCGTCAAACCGGGTTATCTTGATACTGTCGCCGTCTTTGATTGTGAACAGGGTTTTGTAGCCGCTGTCAATAAAGCGTATATCTTTGCGTACATCGTCCAAGTTTTTCACCTCGTTTCTTATTTTTTGCAAGGTTTCGTTCCAGTCCTTGCCGACCGGGACAGAGCGGGAAACCTTAATTGTCAGCTTTGCGGCAATTTCTGAATGAGCAAGATTGCCGGCTGTGTCGCGGTCGGTGCATACAACGCAATGGGCGATAGGAGCTTGAAATTTCTGCCGCTCGATTAGATTTGTCAACGCTAACATGGATGTGCCGCCGAGGGATAAACGCCATCCGTCTTGCGGTTCGATATATCCGAGTTTGCAAAGCGTATCGTATGAAAGAATGTCTATAGGCGACTCGAACACAAACACCGTGCGGCAGTTTGGATTTTCGGGCGGCAGGCAGAAACCGTACCGCTTATCGCTTCCTTCGGCATCACATTTGAAATCACCATGCGTACCGCGCAAAGCGGCAAACCGCGCTTTGCCGTGTTCGTCACGCCCTACGAATACCGCGTTATGAAAATCCGCGCTTTCGTACAGGATATTTCGCCGTATGCACTTCTGTATCAGCGTTTCGTCTATCCCGCGGCTTTGCAGATATTCAATGACACGGTTGTTATTATCGAAACGCCGGGGGAGTTTTAGCGGCTCCCGTTCGGCAGGGTGCTGTTCTTCGGTAGGCAGCCTTTCTTTCGACGTAACGGTTCGAGGGGCGGTTAAATCCTCACCGGCTAAATGCCGCACAGCGTCTACGAAATCATATCCGCGCACTTTTATAAGGTAGTCCACCACGTTTTTACCGCCGATACCATGACTTTCCCATTTCCATAAACCGTTGCTTATTCTGAGCGAGTCATGGTCTTTGAGGTAATGGGTGTTACCGACGCGCTTGACATTATTCGGTTCGTGGGCGAGGATGTAATCAAGGATATTGACCTCTTTGGCGCGGTCAATCTGTTCGCGGCTTACTCCCGGCAACTGAACCACCCCCTCGGTCTTTTTATCCTGCCGTTGGCGGCTGCTTCCTGCCGAATGTCCTCAAAACGGCAAACATCCTCACCGCAGCCGGTATTTTTATTTTTGCGCTCGCTCTTTTTTATGCGGTGCAGGCAGTCGGCGCAGTTCAAGTCCTCCGTATGGTACTCGAAGCGTTGTTTAATCCTTGTAAAATCGGTCATTCGGCATTCCTCCTTTGATTTTTGGCAAAACAAAAAACGCCCCATACGTTCCCGAAAATGGGAGCGCATGGGGCGTCATTTGGTTTTCATTTTTGGATGTTTACAAATTCGTGATTGAATCCAAGCCGCTATTTTGTTATACTATACGCAGTATGTCTTTCATTCGGCGGCTCGATACCGCTTATCAAAGGCATTATTCTGATAAGCGGGGAGTGTCGTTAATATTGGATAACGATAGAAATGATATTATTGGCGCGGAAGCCGATACCATAGTGGGCGGGGAGCTTCAACTCTTTGACCGTGTACAAACGACAGAGCGGTTTTACTGTTGGAAGCCTTATATTCCTATGCGCTGCGTAAGCCTGATTCAAGGCGACCCGCAGACAGGCAAGTCAACGGTGGCGCGAGCCATCGCCGCCGCCCTTTCCAACGGTTCACCCCTCCCGCCGAACGGTGAGCAAAACGAACCTAAACGGGTTTTGCTTCAAAACGCCGAGGATGATTTTTCTTCTACGATAGTGCCTCACTTAAAGACGCTTGGCGCAAATATGAGCAACATCGCCCGAAATGAACCTCCCCGCGGCAAGACCGCGGGGTATCTACGGTGGCTCGCTCCGCTCGCGTAAGAGTTAGTCACGCAGCAAGC
>Ga0209629_10001355_pt1 | contig 15351 bp, 14 predicted proteins | sample TergutCu122P5_FD_187286 | JGI IMG/M metagenome (GOLD analysis project Ga0209629, IMG submission 187286) | Cubitermes ugandensis P5 segment gut microbial communities from Kakamega Forest, Kenya - Cu122 P5 (SPAdes) (version 2) | ecosystem: Host-associated > Arthropoda: Insects > Digestive system...
GCGGTGACTTTCTCGCCGACGTTCTTGGATATGCTCAGTATCTGCCCGTCGATCGGCGCGTACAGCTTTACCTGTTTGAGGTTGGCCTGCGCCTTGTCCAATGCGATCTTGGCCTCCTCGAGCGTGAAATTCGCGCTGGAGACCGAATCGTTGGAGTTCTTGTTCATGTCGGCGCTGATCTGTTTCAGCTGCAGCGAGACCGTCGTGTCGGAGATAGTCTGGGCGTAGTCCGATTTCGCCTTCGACAGGCTCGTCATCGCCTTGTTTAGGCTTTCCTGCGCGTCGCTGAACGCCTGCTGCGCGCTCTTTAACTTATCCGCGGCGTCGCTCGCCGCCTGGGCCTGCGCGCGCTCCTTGTCGGTCTTAAGCTTGTCAAGGCTTGCCTGGGCGGCGTCCAGCGCGTCCTTCGCCGCGGCGTAAGCCGTGTTCTTTGTGTCGTTGTTCGCCGCTATGGCGCGTTCCAGCTCGGTCTTGGCCTTGTCGTACTGGCGCTGGGCGTCGTCCGCGGCCTGCCTGGCGCTCGCCGTGCTGTCGGCGACGCCGCTCTCGAAGGACGCCTGCGCCCGGGCCTTGTCCGTGTTGGCGTTGTCCAGGGCCTTCTGGGCGTCGTCCACGGCGTTCTTCGCGGTCTGCAGCTTTGTGTTTGCGGCGGTGACCGCGGAATTGTTCGCGCTTACGGCCTTGTCGTAGTTGTCCTGCGCCGCGGTCAGCTTGTCGTTCGCGGCGCTGAGGGCCGCCTTGAGGCTGGCGTCCGTCGGGTCGGCGTTGTAGTCGGACTGCGCGAGATAATAGTTGTTCAGGGCGTTGTCGAGCGCCTGGCTGACGGAATCGCTGACGACCGCGTTCACCGCGTCGTTGTAGGCTTTCTGGGCGTCGTCGTAGTCGGACTGCCGGCGCGAAAGGGTCGTCTGGGCGTTGGCTATCGCGTTGTCGTACTGATAGCTGTCAAAAGCCCCGGCGTTGGCTACGGCGGTCTGCAGGGCCGCGGTCTTGCGGTCGAGGTTTATCTTCGCGTCGGAGATGGCGTTTTGGTATGTGTAATCGTCGAAGGTCGCCAGCTGAGCGGCCTGTGCGTCGTCGAAATCTTTTTGCTTTGTGTCCAGGGTCTTTTGCGCGTCGGCGATCTGGTTGTCATATGTATAGGGGTCAAAGGGATTGTCGGCGGCAGCCTGGGCCTTGGCCAGGTCGTCTTTCCGGCGCGACAGGGCAGTCTGGGCGTCCGAGACGGCTGTCTGATACGAGTAGTCGTCGAAGCCCGCGCTTATCGTGCGCTGCAGCTTGTCGATCTCGTTCTGGTCGCTCAAAACGCTGTAGTTGTACTGGCTGACGGCGTTGTCATAGGCCGTCTGGGATTTTGTGACGTTGTTCTGGGCGCTGGTGATGTTGAACTGATAGTCCGAATCGTCCAGTTCGGCGACCAGGTCGCCCGTTTTGACCGAATCGCCCACGGCGACGCAGATCTTGCTGACCGTCCCGTCGACGCCGAAGTTCAGGTTCGTGACCGGCAGAGCCACGCGCCCGTCGGCGCCGAGGCCGACCACGAGGTCCCCCGTCGAGATCTGCTGCGTGGCGGTCTTGGAGGCCGTCGCGACCGCCTGCTGCGCGCAGCCCGTGAACAGCGCCAGCGCGGCGGCGGTTGCTAAAAAAACGGGTAATATCTTGGTTTTTCTCATTCCAGCCCCTCCTAAAGGTTGCGGGATTCCGCTATGCCGGAGAGCGAAAACATTAGCCCTATGCCGCCGGCAAACGTTTTCAGCGTCCGCTGTATATAGCTTATCTCACAAATGATTATCGGGGGGGATTGTGATGGATATGTGATGGAAAGGGTAAACAAACGGTAAACAAAGTGTGAACTTTATGAATTAGACCGGAGTGCGAAAACATTAGCCTCCTCTGCCACGTCGTCGGCAAATGTTTTCCGCATCCGGTATAGACAAAAAAATGCCCGTATGTCATCCTGAGCGAAGCGAAGGATCCAAGATTCTTCGGCTTCGCCTCAGAATGACAACGGGCGGTTGCTTTGGCATATGCTGCAGCTTCGCCCCGCATTCGCTTGTATTAACGTCGGCTACAGCTTCGTCCCGCATTCGCTCGTATTACCGTCGGCTACAGCTTCGTCCCGCATTCGCCGCAGAACTTCATATTCGGCATGTTCATCGTGGCGCAGGCCCTGCAATATTCCCGCGGCGGCTCGCCCAGCTTAGCCCCGCACTCCTCGCAGAACTTCGCGCCGTCCGGGTTGACGGTTTTGCAAGCATAGCAGGTCAGGCTGGCGATCCGCTCCCGCTCTTCCCGCTCCAGCCGCTCCTTTTCGATCTTCAGCGCTTCCGCGCGCTCTTTGAGGGCGGCGGATTCCTTTTCTATCCCGTCCAATCTTCCTATCTGCCCGGCGAACTCCTCCCTATCGCGCAGTTCCGGCAGGGCCTTTTCGCCGATCTCCGCCAGAACGCTGAAACGATCGGCGTCAAGGGCCGTCAGCCTGCCCTCCGCCGCGCCGAGTTCCTCCGCTATGTTCAAAACAGCCGTATCGGCCGCTTCCGCCATATCGGCGCCCCCTTTTTATACCGGAGTGCGAAAACATTAGCCTCCTCTGTCACGTAGTCGGCAAATGTTTTCTGCATCCGGTATTATTCATTTGAACAGCTTGAATCCTAAAATCGAAAAGTTCGTGCCGGTGTTCACGTAGATTTCATGCATGACCGAGTGAACCGATATGGCCGCGAAGACCAGCACGGCGAGCCAGATCAGGTTGATGAAGATCATCGCCCTGGCCAGATTGCTCCGGTTCCTCGGCGCCCGTTTAAAGCCCCAGATCAGCGATATGACAAGGCCCAGTATCGGTATGTTCATCAAAAACAGGCAGCCGAAGCTCCAGAAAAAGCCGATGAACTTCGGCTCTTCCTTCACGTGGGCCGGCGGAGGCGGGGAGGGGGCCTTGGCCAGCTGGACATACGGGATTTCGGCCGGCTTGGAGTACGCCGCCGGCGCGGGCTGGGACGGGACCGCTGCCGCGGGCGCGGGCTGGGACGGGACCGCGGCTGCCGGCGCTTCCGCCACGGCCGGTTCCGCGGCCTCGACCTTCGCTCCGCAGCTTACGCAGAATTTTTTGCCCGGCTCTATGACAGCGCCGCATTCGGTGCAATATTGCGTCATATATGTATCCTCCTGTCGATTATAGCTTCGCGCCGCATTCTCCGCAGAATTTGACGCCGGGCTTATTTTTCGCGCCGCATTGCCCGCAGAACACGGGTTTGTCCCCGTCCGGCGGGCCATTGGCGGCCGCGGCCTCCGCGCGGGCCGGGCCTGGCGCGGCCCCGGCCTTGCCGAACAACTCCTTGAACCTCGTCGACATGCCGCAGAGCCTGCCGTAGAGGTCGTAGGTGATAACGGTCGTCTGAGCGGCCTTCATGTAGACGAACATCGTGCCGACCAAGATCCAACTGTCCACGAAGGCGTATTTTATCGCCAGGGCGATCATCAGGGCGAATATGAACGCGATGATCCCGCTCCAGTGGAACAGCCTGAACAGCAGCCCAATTACAAGGAACAGCGCCAGGGTGCATACCGCCAGCGCGACGATGACAGTGACCATGATCTTCGCGGCGTTTTTCAGGAGCTCCTTCCAGTTCTGCGCGTAGATCACGACCCCGTCCGCCGCGCTCTTCCACACGTCCTGCTCCTTGTGCGCGAAAGTCCAGCCCAGGCAGCACTCGTCTATGTAACCCAGCGAAAGATCTATGAAGAATTTTCCGAGCTTAACGACGGCATCCATGCCGGGGACCGCGCCGAACAGGTTCCCGACCTTTTGCACGACCCGCTGAAGCTCTCTGACGGCCCCGCCGACGAGCTTGTCGACCGCGAAGTAGACGTTCGCGGTCACGAAGCGCTCCTTCACCATCGCCTTGCCGGCGGCCCAGGGGTCTTCGGGGACGCTCCCGGACATGACCGCCTCCGAGATCACGGCGATATGCCCCGCCTTCACCATATAGCCCAGGTAATGCATCAGCGCGAAGCGCACGACGCCCGTGGCCGCGATCCAGATAATCACGCCGACGCCCATGCCGCCGCTCCCGAACAGCGAGCCGATGCCGACGAAGATCCCGAAAAGTACGGCCGAGGCGGCGACGGTCGCCGCGCCGAGGCCCAGTTTGAGCCAGTTGAATTTCATCGTCTTGAAATAGATTTCCTTGGCAGTCATAGTTTTCCTCCGGGATGAATACAGGTTTTTAATGCGCGGTTTATTGCAGTTTGCTCCCGCAGGCGCCGCAGAACTTCGTGCCGGGAGGATTCTCCGCGCCGCAGGCGCAGATAAGTACGGCCGGGGTTTCGGGCGCGGGGGCGGGGGCGGGCTTTCCGCATTCCGGGCAAAATTTCGAGCCCTGGGGTATGGCGGCGCCGCATTCGCAGACCGGGACCGCCGCGGCCGGCGCGGGCGCGGGGGCCTTGCCGCCGCAATCCTTGCAGAACTTCGTGCCCACTGGGTTCACACTTCCGCAGGCAGGGCAGGTCCAAGCGTCTGACTGAGGCAAAACCTGCAGGTCCGGCTGCGTTTGCTGGGCAGGCTGCGCCTGTTGGGCAGCCTTTGCCTTCGCCTCTGCCTCCGCGGCGTCCTTTTTGGCCTGGATCTCCGCCTCGAGCGAGCGGATCGCGTCCTCGCCGGCTTGGATCTGCCCGCAGATGCCCGCTGCTTCCTCGTCCAGGATGTCCCCGGCCTGGTATTTCGCCCAGAAGACCTCTCCCAGCTGGGTTTTTAGCGCGGTGATCTTCGTTTTCTCCGCCCCGATCTTGGAGTTCAGGCCGTTGATCTCAAACATCTCGTTTGTCCTGTCGGCCACGTTTCTGGCCGCGTTGGCCAGCTTGTCAAAAAAAGCCATGGTATCCCCTCCTTTTGTTATTATTATCGTATGCACGTACTATAGATTATAGATTCTATCGGCGATAACGTCAACAAAGAATCGTATTGCGTCACGATTTTCCGCTCCACCGCGCCAGCGTCGGCACAAACGCGGAAAGCTGCTCGCGCGCGGCCTTTTCGCCTATTTTGTGGGCGAGATAAGGCACGCCCATCCCGATCATGTCTTCCGCGGAGGCGTCCGGCTCCAGGAACGCGCCGTCTTTGTAGCAGTAAGCGCAATAAACGCTGTCGCTCCCGTCCGCCTCCTTCGCGATGAACTTGGAGTGGTCTTCGTCAAAAGGCATTCCGCAGCTTTGGCAGTACGCCGGGATATTGTCCATATTAGGGGCTCCTCTTCGACACTGTGTGAAAATGCAAAGAACCTGTATCCGATGATATGCTTTTGCGGCCCGGGTGTCAATGACATCGGGCGCGGCAAACACGCATTATACTGGATAACTGCAGAAACTAGAGCCTGGAGCCTAGAAAAAACCTTGTAGACGCTGGGTTGTTTCGGCATTTCCGCTGTAGATTTATGTGGTTAAGCGGTATAATATACAATAGACTATTCATGCGTTACCCGTGACGTGACGTATGATGTTTTGCGTATTGACAAGCGGAAATATCTGTGCTATTTTCATTCCGCAAATCCTGGTTGACTCGTTCCATTCGTTGATTCGCGAAAAAATCCGCGAGGATTTATCGTAAACGTAATTTACGGCAAACCTGATTTACCGTAAACCGGAAAAAACCCCGTCCCAATGGAAATCTCGACAGAGATTCGGCGCCGCGGCTGAAAGCGCCGTTTGAGAGAGTAGGGGAGCGGGCTTGTTCCCAGAACAAGCCCGGGGCATGGCTTGGCCAGGCCTGGGCAACGCTTTTCCGCCGTATTTCCATGACCGGTTCGCATAAAAAGCCGGGCGCTTGCGCGCCAATGTGGGTGGCACCGCGGGAAGCGCACCGTATCCCGTCCCTCAAAAACTATTGTTTTTGGGGGATTTTGTTTTTATTTTCGACTTTCCGAGGGAACTTAGAAATATAAATGGAGGAATCGCGATGTACAGAACGCACAACTGCGGGGAGCTGCGAAAAAGCGACATTAACGCGCGGGTCAGCCTGGCCGGCTGGGTGGACACGGTCCGCGACCACGGCGGGGTCATCTTTATCGACCTCAGGGACCATTACGGGACCACTCAGGTCGTGGTGACGGACGAGGCGCTGCTCGGCGGCCTCGGGCGGGAGTCCGTCGTCTCCGTCGGCGGCGTCCTCCGCGAGAGGGCGGCCGACACTGTCAACCCCAAGATCGCCACCGGCGAAGTGGAACTGAGGGCCGAAAGCGTCGAGGTCCTGAGCGAATCCGTCCGTCAGCTGCCGTTTGAGACAGGCGATTCCAGGCAGACGCGGGAGGAAGTGCGCCTTAAATACCGGTTCCTGGACCTGCGGAACCCGTCCGTCCACCGGAACATAGTCCTCCGCGCGGAGGTCACGCGCTATCTGCGCGACAGTATGGCGGAACTGGGCTTCCTCGAGATAAACACGCCGATCCTGTCCTCCTCCTCCCCGGAGGGCGCGCGCGACTACCTCGTGCCTAGCAGGAAGCACCACGGGATGTTTTACGCCCTGCCGCAGGCCCCGCAGATTTTCAAGCAGCTGCTGATGGTTTCCGGCTTTGACAGGTATTTTCAGATAGCGCCGTGCTTCCGGGACGAGGACGCCCGCGCCGACCGCTCGCCGGGGGAGTTCTACCAGCTGGACTTCGAGATGTCCTTCGCGTCGCAGGAGGACGTGTTTGCCGTCGCCGAAAAGGTGATGTACGGGGCGTTCACCGGGTTCTCGGACAAAAAGGTCAGCCCGCCGCCGTTCAGGCGGATCCCTTACGCCGAAAGCATGGCCAGATACGGGACCGACAAGCCCGACCTGCGGAATCCGCTTGTCATCGAGGATCTGACCGGTTTTTTCGCCGGCGTCGATTTTGCCCCGTTCAAAAACAGGCCCGTCCGGGGCATAGTCGCGCCCGGGAGCGCCTCGTCGCCCAAGTCCTTCTTCGAGAAAATGACGGCCTACGCGGCGGAGATCGGCATGAAGGGCCTCGGGTATATCCAGGCGTTCGACGGCATGGAGCTGAAAGGCCCGATAGTGAAGTTCCTCCCGGAGGAAAAGCGGGGCGAGCTTATCGCAAGACTGGGTCTAAAGGAAAACGACACCTTGTTTTTCATCAGCGACCTGCCGAAGCTCGCGGACAAGCTGGCCGGGCAGATACGCGCTGAGCTGGGCAGGCGGCTCGGCCTCGTCCGGGACGATTCCTTCGAGTTCTGCTTCGTCACCGACTTCCCGATGTACGGCCTGAACGAGGAGACCGGCGCGGTGGAGTTCACGCACAACCCCTTTTCCATGCCGCAGGGCGGGATGAGCGCGCTTATGACGCAGAAACCGCTGGAGATCAAAGCCTATCAGTACGACATAGTCTGCAACGGCGTCGAGCTTTCGTCCGGCGCGGTCCGCAACCACCGCCCCGACATAATGGCGAAGGCGTTCGAGATAGCGGGGTACGCGAAAGACGACATGGAGAGCAAGTTCCCGGCCCTGTACAACGCGTTCCACTACGGCGCGCCGCCCCACGCGGGAATGGCCCCGGGGATCGACCGCATACTGATGCTTCTGACAGGGGAGGAGAACATCCGGGAGGTCATAGCGTTCCCGATGAACGGCAACGCGCAGGACCTTATGACGGGAGCGCCGGGGCCGGTGACCGAGCAGCAGCTCAGGGAGGCGCACATAAAAATCCGGTAATGACCGGGAAGGGTGGTTCTTGTGCAAGACTTACGTGTTTACGAGGCGCTGTCCAAGTTCGACATGCCCGAGACCGAGCGCCGATGGGTGAACGCCCGCGCGGACATGCTTATCGAAAGCTTCGCGGCCCTCGACGGGATAGACGCTTCCGGCGCGGAGCCGCTCGTCACCGTGCTGGATATCCAAAACGTCCTCCGCGAGGACGAGGTTGTAAGAGTTGTCACGCGCGAGGAGCTCCTGGAAGCCGCGCCGGAGCAGTACGACGGATATTTTCAGGTCCCCTGGACTTTGGAATAGGGAGGGCGTATGGATTATTATATAACCGACTATAAGGCCTCCGGCCCCGGCGCCGTCGCGCTGGAGAGCGGGATCATGCGGAAAAACCGTCCTGCCGCGGCCGGCTCCGGGATCCTTGCGAACTTTGCGGCCCCGTTCGACGCCGCCGTCGTGACGCGCCTGCTGGAAAACGGCGTCGAAATCGCCGGGTCCACGCGAATGAGCGAATTCGGCGTCTGTATCGCCCCGGACGAGCCCGTCCCGGCGTCCGGCGCAGTAAGAGCCGTGGCGGACGGGGCCGCCGCCGCCGCGCTCTGCAACGACGTGTTCGGCCTGAACCGCCGGCAAGCCGCGGAGAACGGCGTGTGCTACATCCACCCGACCTACGGGACGGTCTCCCGCTTCGGCCTCATCCCGCTGGCCTGCTCGATGGACCAGATCGGCGCGGTCTGCCGCGATTTGGCCGACGGCTTCCGGCTGCTCTCGCTCATCGCCGGGAACGACCCGAATGACGGGGCCATGTTCCCGGAGAAAAAATACGAGTATAAGCGGCTGGACAAAAAAATAAGGGTCGGCCTCCCGGCCGGCGTCGTTGCCATGGCCGACGGGGCCTCGCGGGAGAGCCTGAGGGATTTCGCGGCGAAATTCGCGGCGGCGGACGCGGAGCTCCCGTATTTCGGCGCGCACAGGCAGGTCATGACGATACTCGCCTGCGCCGAGATAAGCGGCAACCTGAGCCGCTACGACGGGGTGAAGTTCGGCTACCGCTCGCCCGAATACGGCAGCCTGAACGAGCTCTATCTCAAATCGCGCACGGAGGGCTTCGGGGCGGAAACCAAGCTGGCGGTGATTATGGGCGTGATGACGCTCTCGCGGGAGGAATACGTCCGCCGCTACGACAAGGCGATGCGGATACGCCGCCTCATCAGGGATTCGCTTCGGTTCGGCGAATACGACGTGATCGCCCTGCCGGCGGCGATAGGCGGAAGCCGGTACGACAACCTCGCGCTCTATTCGCTCGCCCCGCTGGCCGGGCTTCCGAGCGTGTCCTTCCCGTACGGAGGGAGCGGCATTCAGCTCGTCGCGGACGTTAAGAACGAGAGCGCGCTATTGACTGCCTGGGAGGTGTCGCGGACGTGAAATACGAAGTCGTAATCGGGCTGGAAGTCCATGTGGAGCTGTCCACGAAATCTAAGCTGTTCTGCGGCTGTCCGGCGGGGTACGGCGCGGAGGCCAACGGGAACGTGTGCCCCGCCTGCGCCGGAATGCCCGGGATGCCCGCCGTGACGAACAAAAAGGCGGTGGAGCTGGGCATAGCAGCCGCGATCCTCACGAACAGCCAAATCACGCGGGTCATGACCTTCGACAAGAAGAGCTATTTCTACCCCGACCTGCCGGCCGGGTATCAAATCACGCAGTGGTTCGCCCCCATATGCCGGAACGGCTGGGTCGGGATCGAGACGGCCGCCGGCAAAAAGAAGATCAATCTGAAACAGATACACATAGAGGAGGACGCGGGCAAGCTGGTGCATGACGCGCGCAGCGGCGCGTCTTTGGTGGATTTCAACCGCACCTCCGTGCCGCTTATCGAGATAGTCAGCAAGCCGGATTTCCGCTCCGCCGACGAGGTCGTCGCTTATCTCGAAAAGCTCCGCTCTTTGCTCAGTTTCGCCGGGGTTTCCGACTGTAAGATGCAGGAAGGCTCCATGCGCTGCGACGTCAACATCTCCGTCCGCGAGGCCGGGGCCGACGCGCTGGGCGTCCGCACCGAGATGAAGAACATGAACTCGCTGAAGGCGATCGTAAGGGCGATCGCCTACGAGTCCGAGCGCCATATAGAGGCGCTGGAGACCGGCCGCGAAACCCTGATCCAGGAGACGCGCAGATGGGACGACGCCCGGGGCGAGACCTTCGCGATGCGCGAGAAGGAAAACGCGACGGATTACCGCTATTTCCCGAACCCGGAGCTTATGCCGATAGTCATAGGCGACGAGTGGATCGAGGCCGTGCGCGCGGGCCTCCCGGAAACGGCGCAGGAAAAATACGGCCGCATGACGAAAGAGCTGGGCCTGTCCGAATACGACAGCAGGATCATCACCGGGAGCAAGAGCCTCTCCGACATATTCGACGGCGCGCTCAAATATTTTAACAGGCCGAAGGAGGTCGTCAACTGGATCATCGCCGATCTGCTGGGCATGGCCAAGGGCGGCGGCAAAACGGAGGACGACGTCTCCGTCGACTGCGCCAGGTTCGCGAAGATCATGGAGCTGGTGGACGGCGGCGCGGTCAACCGCGCGGTCGGCAGGAAGCTGCTGGCCAAGCTGATAGAGGAGGACATAGACCCGGCGGCTTACGCGGAGGAAAACGGGCTGGGGATGGTCAGCGACGCGGGCAGGATCGACGAGGCGATAAAACAGGTTGTGTCCGCGAACGGGAAGTCTTTGGAGGAATATAAAAACGGGAACCGGAAGGTGTTCGGATATTTCGTAGGGCAGATCATGAAGAAAACGGAGGGGAAGGCGGACCCCAAGGTCGTCAATCAGAGGCTGGAGGAGTATCTGGAGAGGAAAGTTTTAAACTGAGATTCGTATTATACTGACAATCGAAGACATTTGCCGTTTCGTAGGGACGACCGCCCTCGGTCGTCCGCTGTATTTGCCGGTTGTATCATTAATGAAGTCAGATACGGACGACCGGGGCGGTCGTCCCTACAACCCACATGCGGCAAATGTTTTCGAACACGGGTATAGATGAGCTTGAGAGGAATATGGGTATTACAGCATATCAAAAAAAGTTGGGCTGTATGCCATCCTGAGTGAAGCGAAGGATCTTAAGATTCTTCGGCTTCGCCTCAGAATGACCATGAGCAGTTATTTTTGGGACGACATACTATTTCCTCTTACAAGACTGACAAAGGCGTCTATCTTCCCGCCGTCTTTTTTCCCGTCCGTCTCCACGCCGCTGCTCACGTCCACACAGAACGGGGCCAGCGTCCGAACCGCGCCGGCCACGCGCTCGACCGTCAAACCGCCGGCCAGGAAATATGGCAGGCCACGGTAATCCTGGAGAACGCTCCAGTCAAAGACCCGGCCGGCGCCGCCTCTTTGGGGCGACGCCGTGTCGAACAGCAGGTAATCCGGGCCGTTCGGGAGAGGCGGAAGCGCGCTACTAACGCCGACAGTCTTGATGACCCGGCAGCCGCAGGCCTCCCGCAACCGCCGGATGTAGGCCTCGTCCTCGTCGCCGTGCAGCTGCGCCAGATCAATGACGCCCCGCCGGGACAGACCGGCGATGAACCCGATGTCCTCGTTGACGAAGACGCCCACGGCCCGGATTCTGTCGTCCAGCCTCTCCCTGAGCCCGGCCGCCGTTGTCTCATCCACCCGGCGGCGGCTCTCGCAGAAGACAAACCCGATATAATCCGGCAGCGCGCGGTTGACGGCGTCGATGTCTTCCGGGCGGCTCAAACCGCAAATCTTGACCTTGGTCATTTATATCCCCCGCAGCGCGGCCAGCGCCGCTTTCTTGTCGGGCGCCCTCATGAGCGCCTCGCCGACCAATACGGCGTCCACCCCGGCCCGCCGCAGCAGGTTCACGTCCTCGGCGGTGCGGATGCCGCTCTCCGCCACAAAGACGACGTCCTCCGGCGCCAGCTTTCTCAGGCGCACGCTGTTGCCGGTGTCCACGGCGAAGGTCCTAAGGTCGCGGTTGTTTACGCCGACCACCCGCGCCCCGGCGGCCAGCGCCGTTTTCAGTTCCGCCTCGTCGTGCGCCTCCGCCAGGCAGGACAGCCCCAGCCGGTCGGCCGTTTTTATGTATTCGGCCAGCCGCGCCGGCGTGAGGATCGCGCAGATCAGCAGTATGGCGTCCGCGCCGAGGCAGGCGGCCTGTTCGATCTGAAACGGGTCGACGACAAAGTCCTTGCGCAGCAAAGGGACGTTCACCGCCTCGCGGATCCCGGCCAGATACCGGTCGCTGCCCAGGAAGAATTCCGGTTCGGTCAGCACCGATATGGCGTCCGCGCCGGCCTCCTCATAGTCCCGCGCGATGTCCAGCCAACGGAAATCCTCCGCGATCACCCCTTTGGAGGGCGAAGCCTTCTTCACCTCGCAGATAAACGACATGCCGGGCCGGCGCAACCGCCGCTCAAACCGGAAGGGCGTCTGACCGTGAACAACCGGCGCCGGCAGCCCGGCCTTTTTATCCCGCTCGACACGCTCCTTGGCCGCCGCCGCGATTTTCTCCAAGATACTCATATCCGATTCCCCGCCCCGACAGTTGTTTACTATTCACTATTCACTATTCTCTATTCACTATTCACTGTCTGTTGACGTGGTCGCGCGGACAAAATCCTCCAGCTTTTTCAGCGCCGCCCCGCTGTCGATCAGCTCCTGCGCCATGCGCACACACGCCCGCATCGTGACGTCGCTGTGTCCCATGTAGAGGCAGCAGGCCGCGTTAAGCACCACGGTGTCCCGCCTGGGCCCCTTTTCGCCGGAGAGGATGGCCCGCGCGATGCCGGCGTTTTCCGGCGGATCGCCGCCTGTCAGGTCGGAGAGTTCGCAGCGCGCCAGGCCGAACTGTTCCGGCGTGATGAAATAGCTGTTCAGCCGGCCCGCGAACACCTCGCAGACGGTGGACGCGCCGGTCAGCGTGATCTCGTCCAGCCCGTCGTGGCCGTGCACCACCATCGCGCGTTTGACGCCGAGGTTCGACAGAACGCGGGCCAGGGGTTCCACCAGGTTTTCATCGTATACGCCCAGCAGCTGCATGTTGGCCCCGGCGGGGTTCGCCAGCGGCCCCAGGATGTTGAATATGGTGCGCACGCCCAGTTCGCGGCGCACGTGGGCCACGTGTTTCATGGCGGAGTGGTAAACCTGGGCCATCATGAAGCACATGCCGGTCTCCTCCAGCACCCGTTCGCTCTGCGCGGCGGACAGCATGATATTCGCGCCCAGCGCCTCCAGCAGGTCGGCGCTGCCGCACTTGCTGGACACGCTTCGGTTTCCGTGCTTGGCGACCGGGACGCCGCCAGCCGCCACGACAAAGGCCGAGACGGTGGAAATGTTGAACGTGTAAAGCTCGTCCCCGCCGGTGCCCACGATATCCAGCACATCGGTACGCGGCCGCAGTTTGACGCATTTTTCCCGCATGACCTCGGCGCAGGCCGTAATCTCCTCGATGGTCTCGCCCTTGAGCCGCATGGCGGCCAGGAACGCGCCCATCTGGGCGTCGGTGGCACGGCCCTCCATCATCTGCAGCATGACGTCCCGCGTCGCGCCGAGGGTCAGATGCCGCCCGGCCAAAATATTATAAATCGCCCGATCAATCAAACTTATCGCCTCCCACTGCCAGAAAGTTTTCCATGATCCGCGCGCCGCTCGGCGTCAGAATGGATTCCGGGTGGAACTGCAGGCCGAAAACGTCAAAGTCCCGGTGCTTGACGCCCATGACCTCGCCGTCGTCCGTCTCGGCGATGACCAGCAGCTCGTCGGGCAGCGTGGCCCGGTCGGCCGCCAGCGAGTGGTAGCGCCCCCCCTCCTGCAGCGGCGGCAGTCCCCGGAACACCGGGTTCCCGTTGGCGATGTGCACCATGCTCGTCTTGCCGTGCATCAGCGTTTTCGCGTAGGTGATCGTCGCGCCGAACGCCTCGCAGATGGCCTGATGCCCAAGGCAGATGCCGAGGATCGGAATTTGCCCCGCGAAACGGAGTATGGCCTCCTCGCAAATCCCCGCGTCCCGCGGCCGGCCCGGGCCGGGGGAAATGATGATGTGCGTCGGCCGCAGCGCCCCGATCTCTTCCAGGCTGATCCGGTCGTTGTACGCCACCGTGATGTCCGGGTTCAGCGCGCCGGCCATTTGATACAGGTTATAAGTGAAACTGTCGTAGTTGTCCAATATTAAGATCATTCCCTCATACCTCCCCGTTGTATTGCAGCGCTTCCATGATCGCCCGGGCCTTGTTCCGGGTTTCCCGGTATTCATTTTCCGGCACGCTGTCCGCCACGACGCCCGCGCCCGACTGGACGTATACCTGCCCGTCCTTGAGCGCCGCCATGCGTATGCCGATGCACATGTCCATGTTGCCGGCAAAGTCGATGTAGCCGATCGCTCCGCCGTACACGCCCCGCCTGACGCCTTCCAGTTGGTCTATGATCTCGCAGGCCCGCTTTTTAGGCGCGCCGGAGAGCGTCCCGGCCGGCAGCGCGGCGGCGATCACGTCCAGCGCGTCCATGCCTTCGCGCAGCTCGCCGGTGACGTGGGAGGAGATGTGGCTGACATGGGAGAAGCGTTTGATCTGCCGGTACTCCCGCACCCTGACGCTGCCGAAACGGCTGACCTTCCCGACGTCGTTGCGGGCGAGATCCACCAGCATGTCGTGCTCGGCCAGTTCCTTTTCGTCCCGCAGCAGCGCGGCGCACAGGGCAGCGTCCTCCTCTTCGGAGGCGCCGCGCGGGCAGGTGCCGGCCAACGGGAAAGAGTTGACCTCCCCGTCGCGCAGGGACACCAATGTCTCCGGGGAGGCGCAGGTGATCTCCATGTCCTCCAGCCGCATGTAGACCATATAGGGCGAGGGGTTGATGGTGCGCAGGGCCCGGTAAGCGTTCATCAGCGTGCCCTTGAAGGCCGCCCGGAAGCGGTTGGAGATGACGGCCTGGAAGATGTCGCCCTCGGCGATGTGCTTCTGGACGCTTTTAACCATGCCGCTGAAAACCTCTTCGGTGAACAGCGGCGCAAACGAACCGCAAACAGAGGGCTCATGGCCGGAGAAAGCGTCCGGCTCCAGGATCATCCGCTCGATGTCCTTGAGTTCGGTCACGCCCTTGATATAGCTGTTCTCCAAATCCTCCGCCGGGATGTTGACGATGACAAAGATCTTCTGCCTGAAGTGGTCAAATACGACGCCCCTGTCCATCAGCATCAGCCGGAAGTCCGGGAAGCCCTCCGCATCCTCCGCGCCGAGCTTAAGGCCGGGGATAAACCGCTGTACGAAATCATAGGCGAAATACCCCACGAACCCGCCTGTGAACGGCGGCAGATACGGGATGCGGGGGCTGCTGTACCGGGCGAGCAGTTCCCTGAGCACGGTGAACGCGTCTTTGCCGTCAACGGTTTCCGTGAGGCCGTCATTTACCGTGACTGTGTCCCCCGTCCCGCAGACGGTCAGTACCGGTTTGTATCCCAAAAACGAGTACCGCCCCCAGCCGTCGCTGCCGTTCACGCTTTCGAGTATGTACCAGCAGTCGCTTTGACGGCGGAGATTACGGAGTATCTCGATCGGCGTCTTCTGATCGGAGAATATCTCCAGCGCGAGAGGGATGGCTGCATGGCCCCGGGCATAGCCCTTGGCCTCTTCCATTGTGGGTCGGATCATATACGCTGCCTCCTTT
>Ga0209629_10001356_pt1 | contig 15348 bp, 14 predicted proteins | sample TergutCu122P5_FD_187286 | JGI IMG/M metagenome (GOLD analysis project Ga0209629, IMG submission 187286) | Cubitermes ugandensis P5 segment gut microbial communities from Kakamega Forest, Kenya - Cu122 P5 (SPAdes) (version 2) | ecosystem: Host-associated > Arthropoda: Insects > Digestive system...
ATTTCTCAGGTCGTTTTCTACGCACATCGTTTCTTAAACGCTCTAATAAGCCCTTATAATATTCATAGTTCACTGTAGTGTTCCTGGGTACTAACTCAGCTCGCACAATTCCATCAAGGTCAAAAAACACTGTCATCATCACCTTGATATTGGATCTTGATTGACACGCTTTTTTCGCATGAGGAGAACTGGGTGATTTCCATTGAGAACTCTGAACCCTGGTCTCAGGATCATAACCATAGACCCAAGTTTCATCTCTCATGATGACATTTCCTAAAAAGCTGGAATCTGAAGCAGCACGATCACGCAACTCCAATGAAATTGACAAACACTCTTGCTTTTGTTCAACTGTCAAAACACATGGAACAAATTTCACGCTCACTCACCTCATGTTCAAATCTGTTGTTAAAATGTTTTGAACAGAACTATAAGAGATGTTCAGATCCTCAGAAATTCCCCTAATAGTCAGTCGCCTGTTTGATCGAATCATTTCGCTTACTCTTTGAACATTCTTTTGGGTTTTTGATATTGAAGGATGTCCCATTCTCTCCTTGTCTTCAACTGATTACAACCATTACAAAATCACTCGAACCACTTGTAAACAATCTTCATGGTCACTGCATCATCACCATAAACTAATTTTAACATTTTGTGTGTTTCTTTAGCACTTTTTTGCAGTTGGAAACAAAATTTAATGTTAATGCGTTGTTTGTGATCCATGATTTATGGAACACTTCAAAACACACCTTCTCTCAACCATAGCTCACAACCAACTGACTGTACCGAACTAGATGAAACTTGTCACACACTGTTACTAAGGTTTGACGCGTTGCTTCCCTATTGAAGATTGCTGCCTTTCCGTTGGATCGTACTCGGCAGCAGCATTCACTGTAGTTTTTGATCACACATTGTATGTTTATGTTACACAAAGACATGGACGTGCAAATTGTAAGTAGTCCCAGTTGAGATGATGGGTCTAAATAACTGGGTGTAGGAAAGTGGCACATATTTTTTTGTCAGTGACCCAGCCTGAGAAGTTTCGCACAATATATAGAATGCATGAGGGATAGGTGAAAAGTAGCATGATTTATGTGTGTCTGTAAATGATATTTCTTTTAATATCTTTTAATATCTTTTAATATCTGTGGAACCCTCATGAGTACATTTGAATTTTCACAGAAACCCCTTGAAGAAAAGTGTATATTTTAAGTGCAAAAATGAAATTGAACTTTTTAGGCAAAATTTTATTTTAAAAATGAAATATTTACACACGTTTATAAAAACATAATTTTATTGTGTACGATTTACAATGAAACTAGACCCGTGCTGTTTATGCACACAGGTGGAGAGGAAAATGAAAACTGCATTTGAAAGTTATCAGAATTATGTTTATCATTTTCAGAACAAAGGAAATGTTTTTAATGCAAGACATCCCGATGTGTTACTAATGACAATAGACATACAAATGACAGTCAAAACACAACATGTAGCCCTGAAGTAGTAGATTATAATAAATCTGTTGTGTTTTGACTGTCATTTATATGTCTTTATTGTCATAAAGGAAATGTGCTTGCAGGACCCCAGAGTTCCATACAGCTTGAATACCACTGCTGTAAGTCATAAACTGTCACTGCTTGTTCATGCATTTCAGTAAGTCTGTGTCCTATGAGAGCTCAAACAAGAACTAAATAAAATCACTTGTCTCTGGCTTCTGACTTGCTTGAACATACAAAAAATGAGTGAAATGTCTTAGGAAATAAAGCATGATGAAACATGCATCTGCAGTTATGACCCCAAAATTGAATGGCAGTCATCATAATGGAAATGCCTTCCTTGCCACATGCCAAATGTGAATCATAACTGAAATTATTGTAATTGTGATCATTGATTATAAGAATGCTATACATGTATAACATGAGTACATCCTACAACAGGCTTGCTGAACCTTTTACGTAGTGCACGCAATTTTGGCAGGATTTGGGCTGCATCCGGGCAATATGAAATTGAGTACACAGAATGAATAAGTATTTTTCTTCTTCTTCCTATAGCGCTACGGCCCTTTCAGTTTGGCCTTGGCTTCCCTTATAATTGATGCCCATTTCTCTCTATCCAATGCTTTTGTTCTCCATCGTTTCACACCGAGCTTTCTTAAATCATCTTCAATGAGTAAGTATACACACAATTATATGCATAATTTTACCTGTGTATTTGTCTGTACATCATGTGAAATAAAAATACACTGATAAAAATAGGAAAAAATTATTAAAATATGTAAATCACAATGTAGGCTAGGGTATCACTCTTCTTGGTGAATATTTACAAAATTAGTTATTAATGTAATGTATGTTTCCATAAATAAACCACTCAAGAGTTCTGAACATTGCTTCAGCCTTCTATCTTGAATTTTTGAGGGTAAAGGTTAAATGACATGTCCTTATTTCAAATGTGTCTGTGGGCAACATGACACTGTGTTGCAAACATGTTGCCTGCGAGCTGTGGGTTTTGTGGGTCTACTCTAAAAGCTCTGACTGTTAACTAACTTTCTCATTAAGAATTGCTGGACGTCTTCATGATGCATTGCATCATAAACTGCCACAAAATTGAGATTTAGGCAAGTGGGTTATTCACTGTGATGGTGCACCTTTTCTCTCAGCCCAGTCTGGGTGGTGGTTGTTATTCAAACACAGAATTTTGGAAGTGGAACGGCTTCTGTATTTACCAGATATCCTGTGACTTTTTTTGTTTCCTGAAATGTGAGATACTGTGTAAGACACAAGGTCTGATGATAGAACAAGTGAACAGAAGGCACTGAACAGCTATTGGTTGTTCCAAAAGTGAAATCTAGGACATGCTGTTAGCACTGGCAATAATGAGGGGCAGGTGTAAATGCACTGGTGGTGCATACTTTGCAGGAGAATAACTGCGCACCTCTCTTACTACAATGTCTTTGTTTTCATAGTCATTCTTGGTACATTTATATCAGGTTTTCTTTTTCTTACCAAAAAAATAAAAATCAATCAGTTATGTGATTATTTTGTTTATTTCCAAACCTTCTTGCTTATTTTAGTCATTCTTCATGTAAGGTATGGAGTTAAAGGCACATCAGCGTTGATAGCTATATACCTCTCCATTAATGACATGGTATAGAGGGGATGAAAACAATCTCTTGTTTGGCCCATTGCAATATGGACAAGCATGTGGTAGGTGTTATATGTTATGCGTGGGATTCAAGTCCAAAACATATTATGTAAAATGTTGAAGACATTAAGAATTCTGTGTTAAAGATTTTGTGTTTGAAATACCTTGAATTGAACTGACGCATTATTAAGATTTATTTAGGAATCTAGTCAGCCTTGAGTCAACCCTTGAAGAGATGTCACGGGAGAAATGTAATGAGATCTGCGTGTATGTAACTAGCAAGCTATTAAGTCAACTGTTACTTCAGTATGACAATTTGATATATTTTACAGTAGATCAAAAACTATGGAATATGTGTTCCAGGAGCTGTGAAGTTTGGTGACCCGTTGTATCCAGAGGAATGTGCAGTCCTTCTAAAGAACTTGTCAAGGTGTCAGGTACCTTTTCAGTGTGCTCATGGACGACCAGCTCTAGTTCCAATTATGGATTTGCAACATCTTCATATAGAAGCAAAAGTAAGCTCACTGATTCTGATAAAATTTTCAGGCATATTGATCCATAATAAATGGGCATTTGAATGTGTTCCACATCTGTTTCACAGATTTTGTTTAAATTTGTTATAGCGGAATTTACTAAAATTTGTTGTGTATTCCAGTTTTTATCTATATACAGCTGGTTTTAGCAAATCTGTAAGTGGACTTTTTCCAAGTAGTCTGTACACCTTCCACAGATTTTGTTGAAATTTGATGTGGGAGACTCATTAATTTGCATTGTATTATTGCAAAAAAGGAGGCTTCATGCACTTTAAAGAATGGCATTAATAGTTTTGTTTTATTTTATGGAGGAGAGTCTTTGCAGTCATGTTATATAGGGGCGTATGTTATCGGAAACCTGTTGTTAATCACTTCTGATGAGCTTGCTTAACTTATAAAACTCTGGCATACAATGAACAATGTATGTTTGATGTGGTGCATGTCTGCGAGCTAAAGGAAAACATTTCCAGCACCCACTTTAAATATGTTATTAAAAACCTAATACAGGCAGTTTCATGGTTATGTAATATGCAACTTACATAAACTCAGATGTATGTAAAATAATTCTGAGTTATGGAAAATTGATTTAGTACTGTATTTATAATATTTATATGTTATACTGTATTATTAATACCATAATTATTGAGTGTGTTTTGCTTTGTGTATTTAATATGAAAAACTGAAAGAAATAACATTTTAAACATGTACACTGACATCGTAAAAATGTATACATAACCAATGAGGTCGGATAGATAAGTGGGGGTGGGGTCAATTCTGACTTATGTGAATTTCATGTATGTAAAAGTTTTAGGAAGGGACCCCTCACATAACTCAGAAACTGCCTGTATTAATTGCAGTACACACCAAACTGAAACATGTTGACCCCAACTCTTGAAAAATTGGAAAAGTGGCTAGCATTGCACTGCCTATCACCATGCAAAACAGTCTGCATGAATCAGTGATGCAGGTCATCAGATAAAATCATGTCCCTGTACATCAGATTGGAAGCTGGGCAGGAAGCAGAAATGTTTTGATGGGAGTAAGTGTTCAGATTGTGGTGTTTTGAGATGTGACACCATGGTGGATACTGATGGTTGGGTGGATCACGCTACTGTCATCTTCTTGGTTGAGTCTGGTTTACAATTGAATTTGTTATTAATGTCATATTTTATTTGCATTTTGCCACATAGAGGTGAACAGATTCTCAGCTGACTATATGAATTCCTTTTAAGTGAAAATACAGACCTATGATCTGCCGTTCCTGATGTAGATTTATGTAAATGTTAATCACCTTTGCAGGTACGACCTAAACCTCAACTTTGGAAGCTGAAGAAAAGGCCAGAAAAGCTACTTAACTTATGAAGAAACGAGTCATAATTTACTGTGATGTTTGTTTATTATTTTATTTATTTTGGTTATAGTGATTTGACTGATTTATGTCAGTGGAACAATAACCGTGTAATTGAAAAAGATCTGAAATGGAATATTGATGTTGTTTTAACACATATTGTGAGTTATAAAAGTGTTATGTAACAAAAAAGGCTGTGTTGTATGTCTTATTCATAACTGTAAATACATAGTTGATTGGTTTGTTGTTTGATTGTAATCAAGTTTATGATTATACTTTTCAGGGGTATAGTCCCAAAAACAAAAGTGCTTGTGAGATCTAGCACACGATTTCACGTTCCAAGAAACTGGCATTAATTGTGGTTGAAGTGCTCATTGTTACTTAATGACACTCTTAGATGCTATTTAAGTGCACATACAAACGGGGTGACATTTCCTCCTAAAGTAAAGAAGTTGATGATTAAATAAGCTTTGAGTTGAAAATTCAAATCTTCTGGGATGTTATGTCATATATACTGTTAAGAGTTGCTGGTGTTTTAAAAGACTGTACTTCCTTTATCTTTTCAGGGTCATTGGACTGCTTGACCCCAAAGACACATGCAGTACAGTTCTTTGAAATGTTGAAAACTACTGACAGTACCTCTAACCTTGACCCTGAGTGTAGCAAAATACCAGTATTACTTGCTTAAGAGAGCCAACCCATGCAGTTTTCCTCTTTTCAGCACTAGAAAATGAGATGAGCACTCAGTCATGTGTTCATAGACAGCAGGTGGGCAGTGCATGCTAGAAATATAATCTGTTGAAAAAAGGGTGTTAATTTGTCATACTTTTGAAATGTACAAGTCATGGAAATAATGTCACAGAAAGTTATGTAAAAAATATCCTACATCAACAGTGTCATGTAAAAGAACAGTATGCAGAATAATGGGAAAATTTCAAATGACAAGTTCAGTGCTGGACAAAAAGAAAACACAAATATGTTATCTTTTAACTGAGGAAAAAATGGACAATGCTGGCAGTCAAATGGGAATAAGCCTCAAGAAATCCTTGGGAAAATTTACTGTTCAAAATGGAATGACAAAATTCTTAACTCATGGCAAACAACATTTTAAACTATGCCAATATAAAATTAGAGGAGTGCAACAACACTTTCTCCTAGACTGGAAAGCAAGAAACTGTTTCTGCAGTTTCAGTCTAATGGATATTTGTTCTGGAATTTGTCTTTCCCTCATATGAAATATCATTTGTATTAAATGGGAATGTGAACAGCCCAAATAACACAATGGTGTTCTGAAACTCCCTATGCAAATATTAAAATTTCTTCACATGAAAACTCAGAGTGTGTCATGCAGTGAATGTGCATAAAACTGTAGGATTCATGCTTTTGAAACAGTAAATAACTCACTGATTGGGTCCTCCTGGATATCCAGATTTGAATCAGGGTAATTATTTATGAAAGGCACTGAAAGACAGAGTTTATGTGAGCAATCCATTGTCATTGCAAGAATGGAAAGGCAGTGTTCAAAGAGAAATTGCTAATATTTCAAGATGAGCTATGTTGTGTATTAAGTATTTTCAAATGGTGCATGAGCTGCTTAGAAGCTGGAAGTTAGCACTTCGAGGTTTTCGTATGAAATAAATTATGTTGATCTGCAGAGGAACCTGACAGATGCAGACTTCTGTGTGATAAAGTTCCTGGGACAGCTGCCTTGCTCAGAGAGTGATTAGAGGTACCCTCTGTATTTAACAGCTGATATGGCATAACATGATTTCTTGTATTTTCTTTTCATGCAAAGCCCTGAACAAAAATTCTCTTTTTTTTTCAGTGCTTTTCTGGTATATTATATTACTGAAATTAAAATACCTTTTTATAGAGAAAGCAGGGGCTTTAAAACAAATGTTTGATTAACTGCATTTAGTGTACAAATTTCACAGTTTTGTTTTCATTATGTTAATATTTTCACTTTCTGTTATTTTTTCTTATTTATCTGCCCTTAATAATTTTGTATCAATATGATGATTGAAATACAGCCAGTTCTTCAAAGATACCACCCAGTCAAGATTATGTCATATGACGAGGGTATGTGGGACAGCATCATGTCATAATATTGACTGGTAGTAGACCAGGGCCAGACCACAAGCCAGTACAGCTCATCAAGTGATTGACTGTAGATCAAAGACAAATTACTGGAAGTGAACAACATTGTTTATTTAATAATATTTATACACATTTTTTTTTGCAGTTTTTGGATTCCCTTCTAACACATGGAAGATGAGTTCTTATAATGTTACACGAACGAGTTCTTTTATTTTTAGTCGGTACTACTGTGCTCCATTCTGTGGTTCCATCTTTTCCCATCAAATTGCTCACCTTATTTCCAGCTGCAGAATCTGATGTATTTTCAGGATCAGCATCGTCTTCAGATTCAGAATTATGATCACTGTCACTCTGGTGGTCTGACCATAAAACACTCTCATACCCAACTTCAACATTACTTTGTCTAAAACCTCTTCAAGCAGTTTCCTTATGTGAGATTCTTCTGCCTCGTACATTGCTCTTACACACAAAATACTGTATATGTTTGTAGCACTCACTAACATGACCAAACAGCATGAAACTCTGGCTTACACTGAATAAGTCAGCACTTATGTCATTAGTCTGACAGGGTGTATGATACCTGACACCTAAAAATGTATGTAATTCTCCACTATTGTTGGCGCCAGACTGACGCACTGTTTATTGCTGTGTTCTATGCTATATAAGATGAAGATACACAGGAGGGAAAAATGCAGTGTTACCAAATACCATTATGGCCTAACAAAATATATGACTGGGGTTTGTGATACCCCACCAGACTAACGCAGGGTTAAATTCCATCAATATCCCTGCACAAGAACAGTTTGGATCTGGAGGTCTAGCAGAGGTTAAAATCCTGTACAAATTCATGGACGAAATTTTGTGAGTCCTGAACAATTAAAGACACTGCAGTGGCTGACAATGTGATCTTGTCGGATATTTTTGACTATGAATCATGACAGTAGGATCAAAGCTAAATGGTTATGGATATGAAAGTAATGGTAGTTTGCACTGTCAGTTGTACCAAAATGATGGAAAACAAACCGCAGATGCTCACCGTCTCAGTTTACACTATAACAACTGAAACTGGGACATTGAAAAGATGCAGTTCCACAGGGTTCCATACCTGGGTGACATGCTTTTCCTCAAATATACGTGTGAGAGTTAAAACATTGGATATTAAAATAGTTCAAAATGTTTGTTTGCATATTGATTTTGTATGCGGTTTATGATATAAGATGGTTAAAGCTGAATGTTAAAATATCTCAGAGAACATGATAATGTCTACCGAATACATTATAAGTAGAGCTTGTTTACATACCAGATTTGATGACTGTTTGCTACCAGGAGCAGGATGGAACTGGATGTATTCAGTTGCTAATGGTATTGATTGGTCTGTGTGGAGGGAAGTGGCATGTGGGTTGTGTCATGTGACAGCTGGTATAGTGTTTTGTTCTGAAATGAGTTGGTTGTGTAGCTTAAGTGTCTGGATGTACAGTTATTCATATGGTGATAACAATGAATTGTTGTTGACTTGTTTTAGTAAAGGCATAGTTTTATCAATGGGGCTGTATTCATGTCTATTGTTGAGGATGTATTGTGCGCATGCTGATTGGGGGTTGTATTTTATATATCTTATGTGTTCTTGGTACCTCTGCCTCAAGCTGCGGCTTGTTTGTACTACATACGCCATTTGGCATGTATTGCGCATAAGATTATATATTCCTCTCTTGTCTATTTCTTGTGTAGTGCTGATTTACTTTTGTTTCATGAGATTTTGAATAGTATTGGTAGTTTTGAACGCTATTCCTATGTTGGTCTGCTTGAAAAGATTTGTAATTTTCCTTATTTTTGGGCTGTAGTATGTGAAGATGGTCCATATCTTGTTTTTGTCTCCGTAGTTTTCATCTTGGCTGGATTTTTGATGTTTGATTTTCTGGATTAGGTTGAGTATTATTTTCCCCAGGAAGTTGTTGGTTTGTGCAATTAGCTATATTAATGTCCATTCTGTTTGTTTTCGTTCCGGTGTCAGTGGCAAAGAGTGCATTCTAGTAATGTGATATCTGTAGGCGGCAAGTTTGTGTTCCATAGGGTGATTCGAAAGGAAATATATCATTGTGTCCGTTGTTGTAGGTTTGCGGTATATGTCAGTCTCTATGTAGTTGTCTTTCTGGAGGATGAGAAGGTAAAGATAATTTATACATCTATTACTTTTGTATGTGGGGTTAAGCTTTATGTTTGTATGTATTTTGTTTGCGTATTTATTGATTTGATCAGTACTTATTCGTGTTATGTCAAATATGATTAATATATTGTCAACATATCTTGTGTAAAGAATTCCTGGTATATTTTTGTGTCAAAGAGCTGTTTTATATGTATGTTTTCCAGATGCTGTAAAATCAATTTCAGCTATAGTGCTAGAGATTGGTGAGCCCATTGAGACTCCTTTTTCTGGTTGATATATCTTATTTTGAAACATGAAATAATTCTGTGATAGAACAGCTTCCATTAATGTTGTTATTTGTTGTGTTATGTGTGTGTTGTTGTTCTTTAGGAGCATTGATTTTGTAATTGTTAGTGTTTCTTCTGTGGGAATATTGATGTAAAGGTCTCTTGTATCATATGTTATCAGTTGGTGAACTTGGCTTAGATTTGATTTTACTAGATCGGCAGCTAGGCTTGTAGAGTTTCTTAAGTTATATTGATTACTGAGTGTGATGTGTTTGTTGAGTAATTTTACAAGGTGTCTGGCTATATTGTGTGTTGGGGCTTTCACTTTGTTGATTACGGGTCTGTTTGGTATACCGGTTTTGTGCAGTTTTAGTTGTGCTTTTAAAGTTTGTGGTGATGCTTTTTGTTGTATTAGGTATTTTATCTTTTTCTTGTCTATGATTAGATTACATTGTTGTAATGTTCTGTGTATTAGTTGTTGGTATTTGGTAGTGGGATCTTTTTGCATCAGGTGGAAATTGTTATCCGTAATAAATGTATGTACTTTTTTGGAATATTCTTCAGCGTTTATGATTACAATTTTTTTCCTTTGTCGGCCTGGTCAATTATCGCGTTCTCCATTACAAGTTTTTGGTTCAACTTCTTTATATTATTTAGTTGTCTCTTCTGTGTGGTTTTTTGGAGGTTTTCTGAGTTTAACAAAGGGTTTGAAGTAAAATACACTTACCATTAGATACTGTAAAACTCCATGAAACTTGCCACTAACAATTAATATATATAAACTGCAATGTAAATTATAGTATTGTGACAATCAAAGAAAAATTTAGAATTAAATCCTTCACCTAAAAATTGCCCATACCCAAAAATGGAAACTCATTTTGAATGTTTCCATAGGGACCCCATTTTGGGGAACATGGGAGGGACGCTCCTTTCCTAGGGCCTTTGGGAGAAGGGTGAGGTTTTCCCATCAGGAGAACTTTTACTGAGGAATGTGAGGGACATGGCAACAAATATATTTTTTATGGGGTGAGGTTGTCAGCCTCACGCCCAACCCCCAAACTGGAGGACCAGGGTATCCCTTTTTGTCTGGGTCATCACCTTTGACCGAACTGGCATGGAAGGCCTTACCAGTAGCTAAGCTACCGCCAGCATAGATCTCAGGATAATTTGACCACGCAAGCCCCACCACTGCGTCAAAGTAGGGATACCTTCGGTGGGGTTATGATTATTTATACCAGTACAATAAATATGTAATTTGTATAGCCTGAGATAGGGGCTGGAAAACAATACAACATGAAGTTTTGATTTTATCTGAATCCACACACATCAAGAGATTTTAAACACAACAAAATTTGGATGTTATCTTAGGCAACCAGCATGACATATGTTTATCATATTCATAAATAATCATTTACATACAAACAATACATAGAACAACACAATTACTAATTGGGAAGAGTGCAGGCCGTGCCCCATCTTTGTGAGTTATACCCTGACATTTACCTTACAACTGAGGAAAAAGCATGGAAAAATCTCAGTCAGGGTAGAATATACAGAACAGAGCATATGTAACAATAAGAATATATAATCAAAGTTTTTATTCACTAACATTTAACTGTAACTTTAGCAAGCATGAGTAATGCGCTCCCTGATTATGGTGTGACTGCACTAAAACATGTCTGAGCTGTTTTAATGTCAATATTGATGTAAATTTTAAAATTGTTTTTAAGACAATTCACATGTGCATCAGTTGGTGAATAAAAATATTTTGATAACATCAAGATGCACGGTACCAATGTAAAAAAGAATACATAACTTACAGAATTAAACAAAAGTGTACAAAACCTACAATCCTATACACAATGATTTAAAAAAGACCCAAAAGAACGTGAAGTAATATGATAAATTAAATAATGTGGTTAAATAAAACAAAAATTTTTGTAACACTCAGATTTTTCACCCTTACTACACATGATAAGTATCAACATTTATAAAAAAGCATTTTACATTATATTCCTGGTAACATTTTAAATATTTAGCATCATAAATTACTTATCCAATCACTGAACATACCTAAACATAATGATAATTCTATAAAAGTGAGGATTAGAGAAATGGATGAATTAGAAGTAGAAAAACTTACTATAGAAAATGTAAAAAAGGCAATGAGAAACTTAAAAAAAAACAAGGCAGCTGGAACTGGTGGAATACAGGATTAATAAAATATTGAGGAAATAAACTATGTTCCCCTGAAGAGGAAGAGTGTGGCCCGGAAAAGGGCCGTTTGTGGAGAAGAGGAAGAAGAATACTAATGATGCGGCTGCTGGTGGTGGTGGTGGTGGTGGTGGTGCTTCTGCCATAGTAATTATGTCGTAACTCTGCACCGGTGATAATTGTTGGAGATCAAACTGACAGACGGACTGATCATTCTCTAAAAGAGGATTGTGCTACAGTCTTGGTGAGAGCACACATTAGTTTCTGTTTTGCAGGCGGGGTGGCAAGTTTCTGTTTCTGCCGAAGTCTCGTTCGTTAGGGCGGTGGCGTTATTTTGCCGACTGCTGGCCTTTACTACTTCCTTCGGCCTCTCTCCTGGCCGTGTGGTCACTTCTTTTGCTCTGTTGGTGGTACTCGGTGTCTCTGTCTGTCGGTGGTGGCCTGCGTTCCTTTACGCTTATTATTTCATCTCTCATATCTCTGATTTTGCGCAGCAAGGCACTCTTCTCTTCTTCATACCTCGTTTTTATATGGTGAATATGGGATGTTAGGTCTCGCAACACGTGTACCATCTCTTCATTCAACAGTACAATCTTCCTCTTGTATTCTTCTACTAATATGGACAGCTTCCCATTTTTGTCCTCCAGCCTCCTTACAATTTCCTGCTCATCAATGTTGGCAAAATCCCTCTGCCTGATGTTTGCTTCTGTTTGGGTTTCGCAGTCAACTTTGGTGTTCCTAACAGACGTGGCTTCTGGCTTCGAGTTATTTGCGTCCCTCTCCGTGATGATAAATTTTTTCAACAAATCTGCGACTGCTGAGACTTGCTGTTTGCACTCACAGTCGCCTGGCCAAATGATGACAGGCTCTTCCGCGTATTTCCTTATTTGCTGCTCGACGCTGTTCATGTTGAGCATCAAGTCTGCGGTCAATCTCTTTGAGACCGCCACCTCCTCATCTAGTTCCCGGATCTTCTGGTTTTTCACATCAAATTCACGTTCATTCTCCTCTTTCGCAGCACTACCACCACCACCATCCATCCTGGTCTCTGTCTGTGTGTAAGTAGCACACATGACAGTCGGTTCCATACTCACCGTTGCAGCATCGCAGGTCCGTGGATCCTCGGTGGACACACATGCATCCACCTTGGTCGGTGTATTGTTGTTCCTCTTCTTCCAGAACTTTATTTTCTTAAGTAATCCCATGTTCCGCCTTCCCCTGTTCGCTGAAAGTTGAAAGTTGCAACAATCGCCGCACACTATGGTCGTTACAGTGTAAGGGTTTTCGCCAATGCTTCCAAACGCTTCGACTTCCACCAACACACTGTACCGGTGCAGGTTACAGCACACCAGAACGGAGTTGAGTTCGTACCTCACAGAGAACACCCTGTTTGAATTCGACCAATCAGGTGTAAGGTCAGTGTTGGTGACGTAACTAATTTTTGGCAACAATGCAGATGTTCACACCTCACGGGGAAAACCGCGTGTTTAAATTCGACAAATCAGAGGCTGTTTATTTTAAGTCCAGTGTTGAATACGTAATTGTTGGCAAAAATGCAGCTGTATTAAATTAAATAGCACATTACAAGCATTAAAGAGAATAGCACATTATACGCGTACGCCAGACGACACTCGGTGACTTATTACAGTTAAAATAATACTCTACAAACGGTGAAATTCGGTGTTGGAGACCTGCCCGTTATGCCGTTGATCAAGAAAAGCCATGTAGTACATTCCAAATTTTACTCAAGGTCATAAAGATTTGGGGGGGGGGGGGGCATGGGGTCGATTGATCTGGCTAAGGACAGGGACACATGTTGTGTGGCCCCCAGTCTCAATTATGATTTTTGGTCACATTTTTTGTTGCCTTTAGATGTCTTTTATCATCTGTGACCTACATAATCCGTGCCTGGGACTGTTAGTGATACGTGATTCGTAGTGTTGTGGTATTTTGTTAAATGTTGGATCTCTGTAATTTTCACGTATAACATTCATCATAAGCGCAGTGAGTAAACATGTTAACTACGTTTCTCTGAGTAACTTGATTCTAACACGTCTGACATAAAGTGTAAGTGGAAGGTGTTAAATGCTGTACACCATGTGCGTATGAGGTTATGTTTGTATAGAAAAGAATAGAATGTACGCACATGGTACAAATGTTAATGATGTGAAGCCTGTCATATTACAAATACAAAACCATACGAGTAGTCACACATGTACTACAACCATACATTTTTTTCAAAATTGATGTAACTCGATTCTAAAAGAATGTCACAATCCCGCACCACCATAATCTAGTTGAGGAAAATGTACGTTTCTGAGGTCTGCGCTCTGCTGTGATATTACGCAGCGTAGAGTACAAGAGCGCAGATCTCATGTCTGTCGCGGCGGAAGCCAGAAATCATGTACATTTCTTATAGGTAGTTAGGTTTTACCCTTTCACAGGCCACGAAGGCCCTTAGGGAGAGTAGAGGTATAGCTCTACTCTATTTTAGACCTCTGCACTAGAAGGGGGTGAGGGGTCAGCGTCACGCCCCGGCAGCACCTTACCCCGGGAAAGACCTGGTACCCATTTTGCAGGAGGCTGGGTGGGCCTCAGGGCCGGTCAGGAATGGTGCGGAAAATCTCGTCCCACCGGGATTCGATCCCCGGACCGTCCAGCCCGTAGGCAGTCTCTATACCGACTACGCTACCCGGCCCACAGTTTATGGATAAACTTAATTTTATTTATTTGTGTTATTTTCCCTTCAAAATTGTAGCTATTACACGCTGATGCTGACATGGACATCCGCCGTACTCAGGGCAAAGAGGGGATATTCTCCGCTGTCAGATGTAAGGCAGAAACGTCTAATGAAACACCCTGCCTTTTGTGAATGCTCACACACAATAGGCTTCATTTACAACGTCTATATTCCTGTCTTTCATGTAACAAGTACTGTTGGGAGTGTCAGACAGGTTAAGCAGAAGCTTCCCCCTCCCCAGTAAGGCTTGCGTAAGTTGATTTCGTCCCTATGCTTAATTAAACAACACTCTACGCACACGTGCGTTGACTGGAAGTATAAACCCATGCATTCTTAGTCTCTGATATTGAACGTAAGTAATAAATTTGAGCCGCCATAGAAGAGACAATTATCCAAGTTAAACTGATGTAGACTGAACCAGGAAATGAGGCATCTTTCAGTCAGCCAACTTGCAGACACTCAGCACCAAGACACTTTGCCCTCTGTACTCTGTGTCGTGAATGAACGTAACAGCAAATGGCTCACAGACGCGGGAAGCATCATATGTGAGGGCACAGCTGAAATGTTTGATAAACAAACAGCAATGGAGGAAGGCCCCCCGCCCCTCCTTCCTCCTGCGACGCTCGTCGTCGTGATTTTAATACGGCCTTATTATAATACTGAAAGGTAACTAGAAGGCCAGACTCTGTCCTGCAAGCAGCGAAACAGCTGCCTGAACCTGTTTCACCGAAAACGTAGGCCTGACTCCGAACTCAACTAAACTAAACTCCGTGGCCTTAGTCCGCGAGCGAACTATACCGACAGAGCGGCCGCCGCCGGTCGGCGAAGTTAGTGCCCACTTTTGCGGG
>Ga0209629_10001357_pt1 | contig 15344 bp, 19 predicted proteins | sample TergutCu122P5_FD_187286 | JGI IMG/M metagenome (GOLD analysis project Ga0209629, IMG submission 187286) | Cubitermes ugandensis P5 segment gut microbial communities from Kakamega Forest, Kenya - Cu122 P5 (SPAdes) (version 2) | ecosystem: Host-associated > Arthropoda: Insects > Digestive system...
AGTCTTGAGATATAGCGGTTGCCAAAAATACTCAGACGCGAAGACGAGCCGCAGACAGTACAAGCAGTACGGCAAGGCGAAGTCGACAAAGTATGGGGATTTTTGGCAACCGCTATAGGGGCTGCCGACGGCGGCGCAGAGCGAACAGCAGACCCGTGGTCAGCAACAGCGCGCTGCCCGGTTCCGGCACCTTGCTGACCACCAGATAGTCCTGAAAGCCGCCCGCGCTGCCAGCGCCGTTGGATTTGCCGCTGGAGTAGAAGGTGAAGTTGTAAATATCGCCGCCGAGGATGCCGTCGAGTTGGCCCAGCATGTCGTTGGCGATGGCGACGATGGTCGCGTTGGTGCTGGCGTTGGTGGCGACCAGACCCGTGCCGTCGAGCGTGAAGTCGCCGTCGGCGATGATTTCCCACAGCGCAAGCTGGAAGCCGGCCGCCGCATTGGCTCCGGCAACGGTGTTTGCCAGCGTGCTGGCGTAGAACTCGGAATACAGTTCGCGGATGAAATTCGCCTTGCTGCCGCCGAAAATGTCATCCAGGTTGCCGGTTTCGTAGCTCTGGTTGCCGGTCGGCGACCATTCCCAGGGATCAACGCAGAAGGCGAGCACCGCATTGGCGTTGTCGATGACCAGGGTTTGCAGGCCGGCCCAGTAATTGAGGGGAGCGCTTTGTATCGGCAGCGTCAGGCTGTTGGTCCATTGGCCGTTGCCGAGGCCGACTTCCTTGATCAGGACCGGCGCGGCGGAAGCGCTGACTGCCGCCGCGCACAGCAACGAGGCGAACAGGGTTTTGGTGAAGGCGCGCGGCATGGCTGATTCTCCCGGGAATTTGTTGTCACTGCATGGTGGCAGTGTAACGGTGCCGGGAATATGAATCCGTGAAGTCGATCACGTTCGGCACTCTATTTTCCTGGCTGGTAAACTCCGGCCCCAATCCCGTATTTTGAGAGTCAGAAACATGTGGTTCAAGAATCTTCAGTTGTATCGTCTGCCAACGCCGTGGAACATCGACCTCGCCCGTTTCGAGGAACAACTGGCGCGCGGCCCTTTCAGCAAGTGCCCGAGCAACCAGCCGATGAGCCGTGGCTGGGTGTCGCCGCGCCCGGAGGGTCAGAATGGGGCGCTGGTCTTTGCGCTCGACCGCCAATGGCTGATCGCGCTGGCCGTCGAGCAGCGCCTGTTGCCGTCATCGGTCATCAATGAGGAAGTCGCCGAGCGGGCCGCGATAATGGAAGAGCAGCAGGGCTACGCACCCGGCCGCAAGCAATTGAAGGAATTGCGCGAGCGCGTCACCGAAGAACTGATGCCGCGCGCTTTTACCCGCCAGCGCCGCACCTTCGTCTGGCTCGACCCGGCGGGCGGCTGGTGCGGCATCGATGCCGCCAGCCAGGCCAAGGCCGAGGAGGTGATCGAGCACCTGCGCCACTGTCTCGATGACTTTCCGCTCAAACCCCTGCACACGCAACGTTCGCCGCAATCGGCGATGGCCGATTGGCTGGCGGCTGGCGAGGGGCCGGCCGGATTCAGCATCGACCGCGATTGTGAACTGAAGGCGGTCGGCGAGGAAAAGGCCGCCGTGCGCTACGTCCGCCATCCGCTCGGCGACGAGGTGAGCGCCGAGATCAGGGCGCATCTGGCCGCCGGCAAGCTGCCGACCCGCTTGGCATTGACCTGGAACGACCGCATTGCCTTCGTTCTCGGCGAGAAGCTGGAGGTCAAGCGCCTGGCCTTCCTCGATTTGCTAAAGGAGGAGGCCGAGAAGAACGCCGAGCGTGCCGACGAGCAGTTCGACGCCGATTTCGCGCTGATGACCGGCGAATTTGCGCGCTTCCTGCCGCAACTGGTCGAGGTCCTCGGCGGCGAACAGCCCGAGACGGCGTAGCCTCTGCCGTGCCGGAACGTTCAACCCTTCAGTCAGAAATTTGCAAAGATCAAGTCGCCAGTGGATTATCTTTGCGAAACAAAATAATTCTAATTCGCATTAGAAATTGATCTAATTATCCACTCCCACCCTGTGATGGACTGGACGATGGCTGGTTGCATCTCGAGCTGATGCAATCCTTCGACGAGTTGATCCTCCAGCGCATCGAGGCTATCAAAGGCGCGGTTGTGGAAGAATTTCTCCCGCAACTCATCCCAGAGGTGTTCCTGCGGGTTGAGTTCGGGAGCGTATGGTGGCAGGAAGTGCAGGTGCAGATTGTCAGGCAACTTAAAGCGCTGGCTGCGATGCCACCCGGCGCCGTCGAGCACCATGATGATGTTTTCGTTGGCGTGACGGCGGGCGACCTCATCGAGAAATATCTGCATACACTCGGAATTGACATGCGGCAGCACCAAGGAATCGAACTGACCGTCCTGTGGCGAGACAGCGCCGTAGGCGTAAACGTACTGATGGGTGAGCATGGCTTTGACCAGGGGGCGCAAGGGTTTCTTCGCCCAGCAATAGCGCGTCCTGCTGATACGTCCGAAGCGCGCTTCGTCCTGGAACATCAAGCGCAATGGGCGTGGCGTGGGGAACTTCGTTACGATTTGCGCCAACTCGCCGGGGAGTTTTTTTTCCACGCCTCCCGCGCCTCTGGATCGCCTTGCGGATGCTGGGTGTCGGGAGCCAGTTTTCGCCAGCCATGGCGCGCGAGCATGCGATAGAGCGTCGACAGCGCTATGGGCTTGCTCAGCAGGGCTTCCACTTCAGGCTTGATCCGGGGGACAACGACAATGCCGCCCGAGGCTGCCGAGGCGAGCACCTCATCGAGTATTTGCCGCTCACGCGCCAGATCGGCTTTGGCCCGGTTGCGTAACGTGCGCTTGCGACGCGAAGCCGGGCGCTGGCCGGCGCTGACTTGGACAAATCGCGTGCGCATGCGGCACGTCGCGCCTTTGGAGCGCCCGATGATCTTCGCGGTCTGCTCTAGGCTCAACCCCATCTCCAGCGGAAGCAGCACGGCTTGCGCCATCCGCAGTTCCTCTGCCGTGCGGGCTGACTTGAATAGCTTCTTTGCCGCTTCGATACACTCCTTGCCACTTGCCGGTCTGGCCATAGTCGCCTCCTGTGATTATGGCCATATTATTGATTATTTTATTGGGAAATGGAATAAGAAAATATTTTTAAGCTCAGTGGATGTTAATGGAGGTCGGCGGAAGGCATGATGACGGAGAAGCCGTCCGCCTTGAGCCGCATATTAGGCCGTGTTAATTTGTGAATCACGCTGCTTAATAAAACCAAGAGTACGAAGAATTTCATCATCATAGTTTGCCGTACCAATTGCATCAGTAAGTTCAGGCAAAATAAAATCACGTAGGCTGAGGATTTCAATATCGAAGGTACGCCCAGGAAGATGTTTGGATTGAAATGGAATTACCGATGAATTGATGCCTTCATTGCCTTTAACTATCCAGCAAACCCAGACTCGTTTTACTTCAGCAGGAGAGAAACCTACGGCAGTATAGGCAGCCTCTATTTGAGAAAAATATGATTTCCCTTTTTCAAAATCAGTGGTGCCGCTTTCTTTTCCCTTCCGTTCAGGTGGCGCACCAAAAAATTTCTTCTCAAACTGAGGAGACAATTCTTCAAGTGTTGGACACCAATTTTCTTGATGAGTCACGCCAACCTAAATATGAAACTGTGAACGATCCTTGACATGGTACGCAAGAATATCAAGCTGGCGATTATTTCCGCGCGGTACTTTTTGATCCACGACCGTGAAACACCCTCGGCGAAGGCGAAAATAAGATTCAACAATGTGTTCAGCAGCATTCATGTGAATAGCCTAATGCGCAATCAGCGTGATGCCAGAGGCGGTGATGAACATCAGGCAGCGCAGTAAAGTTTGCCACCCATCCCGCTGCTCGCCCCTGATTTCTGTGGCAAACGATTTCTTGCGCATTTCCGGGGATTGGAAGGAGGCGGGTTTTTGGCTCATGGCTTGGCGAGGGATGGCGTGCCGTCAGTCTGTCTGGCGCGAAGCCGCCAGCGCAATCGCCGCCTGGATCGCCGCGCGGGCCTGCGGGCTGTTCTTCCAGCAAGTGGAGCCGACGATGGCCGAGGCGTTGGCGACGATGTCCAGGGCATTGGCCTTGCTCAAATGCGCCAGCGATGCAAAGCCCATTTGCTCAAGGCGGGCCACGACCGTCGGGCCGACGCCTTTCACATCCAACAATGCCTTACGTTCTTCCGCCGGAAATGGCATGACTGCCCTGCCGCCCTCAGCCAAACTTGAACAAAATGCCGAAGCCGGCGCGCGGGTAGTTCCAGTCGACGTTGGCGAATTCGTCGCAGACCACGCGGCAGGTGCCGCATTCGAGGCAGCCGTCGGTAATCAGGCCGATGCGCTGGTCGTCGAAAGACCAGCAGCCGGCCGGGCAGCAGTAGACGCAAGCCTGGGTCTGGCAGCGTTCGTTGCAGATCTTGGGGTCGCGGATCTTGATGTGCGGCCGGTCGGCGTCGACGCGGTAGCGGTTCTGGTAGAGTTTTTCTTCGACTTTCATCATGCTTTTTCTCCTAGCGGGTGGCGCGCCAGAGGCGGAAGGCGTCGCCCAAGAGGCCGAGCAGCGAGCGCCGCTGGCGGAAGGCGGCGATGATTTCCTTTTCCTTGGACTCTTTGTCGCGGCCATCGACCGAGAAGAAGTTGAATGCCGCCTGGTTGAGCAGGCCCGGATAGTCCGCCACGAATTGCCGCTGGCGATCGAGCATGCCGGGAATCTTGCGGTATTTTTTCAGATCCTTCATGACGAAGCTCTCGTCCAGCCGGGCCTGGTAGCGGGCCAGGTTGGCGGCGCTGGCGGATTTGCCCTCGGCGAACAGTTCGAGCAGGGTTTCGGCGGCGAACCGGCCGGTGGTCATGGCCAGGTTGGAGCCTTCGCGGTGCACGGCGTTCAGGAAGCCGGCGGAATCGCCGACCAGCAGCCAGCCTTCGCCGTAGAGCCTGGGCAGCGCGTCGTAGCCGCCTTCGGGCAGCAGGTGAGCAGAGTATTCGCGCGTTTCGCCGTCGGCGATCAGCGGCGCGACCGAGGGGTGGCGTTTGAGTTTTTCCAGCAAATCGGCCGGGGTCGTTTTTTGCTTCTTCATGTCGGACAACATGCAGCCGATGCCGATCGAGATCGAATCCTTGTTGGTGTACAGAAAGCCGGTGCCGACCATGCCTTCGGAGATGCTGCCGATCATTTCGATGACCGCGCCTTCCTGGCCAGCGAGGTTGAAGCGGGCGTCGATGGTTTCCCTGGGCAGGAAGATGACTTCCTTGACGCCCAGGGCCATCGCCGCCGGCTTGATGTCCTCGCGCAGACCGGCGCGGGTGGCGACCAGCGAGTTGACGCCGTCGGCCAGGATCACAGCATCGGCGTAAATCTTGCCGTTGTCGCGGTCGACATTGACGCCGATGACGCGGCCTTGCTCGTCCTTCAGCAACTCGCTGACGGTCATTTCACAGAGCACCAGCGCGCCGGCTTTTTGCACCTGGTCGGAGAACCATTTGTCGAAACGGGCGCGGATGATGGTGTAGCGGTTGCCCGGCTGCTGGTTGTACTGCTCGGAGCGAAAATGCGCGCCGAAGTGCGACTGTTCTTCCATCAGCCACATCCGCTGCTCGACCACGTGGCGTTCGAGCGGCGCGGAATCGCGGAAATCGGGGATGATTTTTTCCAGCGCGTCGGCATAGAGAATGGCGCCCTGCACGTTCTTCGAGCCGGGGTATTCGCCACGCTCGAGTTGCAGGACTTTCTTGCCGGCCCTGGCCAGCGTGTAGGCGGCGGCATTGCCGGCCGGGCCGGCGCCGACGACGATGACATCGAATTTTTCAGCGGTCTGGTTCATGCTTGTTCTCACGACTGGCCGAGCGGTTGACCCAAATAGGCGGCAAAGGTTTTCTGCAAGGCCGGCAGCACCTGCACGCAATCGCCGACGATGGCGTAGTGGGCGAAATCGAAGATCGGCGCGCTCGGGTCGTTGTTGATGGCGATGATGCAGTCGGCGGCTTCCATGCCGACGCGGTGCTGGATGGCGCCGGAAATGCCAGCGGCGATATAGAGCGCCGGACGCACCGTCTTGCCGGTCTGGCCGACCTGGCGGTCGGCGCTGATCCAGCCGGCGTGAATCGCCGCCCGCGAAGCGCCGACTTCGGCCCCCAGCGTCTTGGCCAGATCCCAGACCAGTTTGAAGTTCTCGGCCTTGCCCAGGCCCTTGCCGCCGGAAACGATCATTTCGGCATAAGGCAGTTGCGCCTTGCCGGATTGGTCGTCGGGCACGAAAGCGAGCACCTTGGTGATGACGTCGGTTTCGACCAGATGCGGATCGACGTCGACGATCAGGCCGGAGCGTTCCGGTTGCGCCTCCGGCATCGGCATCACGCGATGGCGCACAGTCGCCATCTGCGGCCGGTAGTTCAGCGTCACGATGGTGCACAACAGGCTGCCGCCAAAAGTCGGCCGCGTCGACAACAGGCAACGGTCTTCGGCGTCGATGTCCAGCCCGGTGCAATCGGCGGTCAGGCCGGTTTTCAGCGTCGTCGCCACCGAGCCGGCCAGATCGCGGCCGAGCGTGGTCGCGCCGAGCAGCATGATTTCCGGCTTGAACTGGTTGACCAGATCGGTCAGCGCCTGGGTGTAGGGCACGTTGCGGTAATCGGCCAGCACCGGGCTGGCGACGCGGTAGCAGCGGTCGGCCCCGTAGGCGAAGGCGGCCGCGCACTGCGCCTGGAGTTCCGGGCCGGGCGCGCCCATGACGACGGCGCATAGCTCGACGCCCAACTGGTCGGCCAGCAGCCGGCCCTGCCCCATCAGTTCCCACGACACCGGATGCACATGGCCGCGCTCGCTCTCGACCAGCACCCAGACGCCCTTGTAATTGAGCAGGTCGCCTTCGAGCTTGACCTTGCGTTTCTTGATCGGCTTGTCGCTCCTGGCGTTAGTCATGATGCGCTCCCGCCTTGTGGCGTTCCAGTTCCTTGCCGACCTTGGGAATCTCGGCCAGCACCTTCGTCAGCAACGCTTCGGTTGCCGCTTGCGGGTCTGCCGGGTCGAAGGCGATCTGCTGCGCCTTCTCGGCGCGCGGCGTCGGCCCGAAAACGCGGCTGACGATGGTCGGGCTGCCCTTGAGGCCGACCTTCTTGAGATCCTCGATGCCCGCCGACGTGCGATCCCAGACGCGGATTTCGGCGCGCGCCGCGCGGAACACGTCGGGCGCCGAGCCGAAGCGGATCTCGTTGCTCCCTTCGAGCATGGTAATCAGCGCCGGCAAGCGCGTTTCCAGCAACTGCGCGCCGCCCTCGGCGCGGCGTTCGACCTGGATTTTCCCCGACTCGCGATCGATGGCGACGACCCTGGCGACGTAGGTCAGGAGTTCCAGCCCCAGGCGCTTGGCAATGCCCGGCCCGACCTGGGCGGTATCGCCGTCGATGGTCTGCTTGCCGGTGAGCACCAGGTCGACCGGCTGTTCCTTGCCCAAGGTGGCGATGGCCGAGGCCAGCACGTAAGACGTGGCCAGCGTGTCGGCGCCGGAGAAAATCTTGTCGGTAATCAACACCGCCTCGTCGCAGCCGTAGGCCAGCGCCTTGCGCAGCGCCACCGCGGCCGGCGGCGGCCCCATGGTGATGACCGTGACCTTGCCGCCGTGCGCATCGCGGATTTGCAGCGCCGCCTCGATGGCGAACAGGTCGTAGGGATTGATGACGGCGGGCACGCCCTGCCGCATGATGGTATTGGTCACCGGATGCACCCGGATATGGGTGCTGTCGGGAACCTGCTTGATACAGACGACGATGTTCATGTTCAAGTCACGCTTGCGATAATGAAAAAGACGGTACGGTACAGCTTGGCGCTTCAGGTTCAACCCGGATCTGGCCCGGCGGATGGCAGTACGCCGATACTCGACTGGGCCGGATGCAAAATTTTGCCCCGGCGGGTCACGATACGACTCATGCAGTCAATCAGCGGAACCCGGCATTGTACCGATGAATCAGTCAGTTGCGTAGCGGGCAAACGGCGGCGCGGCGGCACAACGGGGAACGCCCGGTTAGCGCCCGCTGATCCCTTGCTTGACGAGCATTTTCCCCGCCACCCCGACGATAGATGGCGAGCGCATGCAGGGCGCCGACCAGGCCAACGGCAAAAGCCACCGCGCCAGCGCCCGTTTCGGCCGGCGCCGAGGAGAGCGCCGCCGCGGCGGAGAAAAGCTGCAAGGCGACATCGATGCCGGCAAAGCCGAGAACGCTCCGCCATTTTTCATCCCGGAAAAAATAGCGGCCATTTTTTCTGCCGAAATCGAAGCAAGCGCCAAAAACCGATCCCGCCAAAGCGCCCATATTGAGGCCGCTGCCACTAGCGAGACCCCAGTAATGGACGATCAGCCCGGCCACAATGAGCAGCGCCACATACAGCAGAAAAAATCGCAGAAAAACGCCCTTGAGGGTCATCGCCGCCCTTTCTGCCCGATCATTTCGCGGCCGCCTCGGGCGGCAGCAGCAGCCACATCTTGCCGCTCTGCTTCATGCGCCCGGCCTGTTCGCCGGCGGTCTTGCCGAAGCCCCAGAAGAAGTCGGCGCGCACTGCGCCCTTGATCGCGCCGCCGGTGTCCTGGGCCAGCACCAAGCGATTCAGCGGCTGCGCCGAATTGGGCCGGGTGGTGCTCAAGAAAACCGGCGCGCCGAGCGGCACCGAGCGCGGGTCGACGGCGATGCTGCGCTCGGCGGTCAGCGGCACGCCCAGCGCGCCGATCGGGCCGTCCTGGCTATCCGGCAGTTCACGGAAAAAGACGTAGCTCGGATTGCTGTTCAGCAGGTCGTCGAGCCGCCCCGGATTGGCTCGCGCCCAGGCCTGGATGCCCTGCATCGAGGCTTCTTCCAGCTTGAGATCGCCACGCTCGACCAGCACGCGGCCGATCGACTGGTAGGGATGGCCGTTCTGGTCGGCGTAATTGAGACGCACCAGGCTGCCGTCGGCCAGGCGCACCCGCCCGGAGCCTTGCACTTGCAGGAAGAACAACTCGACGGCGTCATCCACATAGAGCAGCGTGCGGGCCGGAATGCGCTCGCCGCGACCGACGATCTCGCCGCGCGTCCAGTACGGCACCACGCGCTTGCCGTCGAGCCGGCCGCGCAGGCGTTTGTCCTTGAGTTCGGGAAAAATGGCCGACAGATCGATGCTGAGCAGATCGTCGGGCACGCCCAGCACCGGCTGCCTGAAGCCGCGCGTCCGCTGGCGGCTGCCGCGCAGCAGCGGCTCGTAATAGCCGGTCATCATGCCGACGGGGTTGCCGTCGTCGGCGATGATGGCGTAGGGCCGCAAATGCTCCTGAAAGAAGGCGCGGGCAGCGAAACCGGGCCGGCCATCCGCCCCGCGGGCCAGGGCGCAGACGCGCTGCCACGCCCCGCCATCCGGCCGCCCGGCCAGAGCGCGGCAGGATTGCAGAAAGGCCGGCCAGGCAGCGGCCACGTCGTCGTCCTGCCAGCCCGGCAGGTCGCTCCAGTCGGCGGCTTGCAGCGTGCGCGAGAAGGGCGGCGGCACGGTGGGCGGCACGGCAACCGGCGGCGGACAGATCGGTGTCACCGCGGGCGGGCAGGCGGCGCAGGGCGGGCAACCCGGCGTCGCCGGCCTGGGCGGGGGCGCGGCGCAACCGGCCAGCAGCAGACAGGCGAAGGCGAGAATGGCTTGTATTCGAGACATGGCTTTCGTTAGAGTTCAAGGCTTCGCCGAAAGTATACCTGCCCCCCATGCCAGTCACTCCAGCCGCTCTCCCGCTCGACCATCTGCTCGCCCGCGCCGAGGCCGTCCTCGGCCGGCTCGAAGCCATCCTGCCGCCGCCGTTGCCGCCTGTCGACTGGCAAGACGCCGTCGCCTTCCGCTGGCGCAAACGCCAGGGCCGCAACGGTTTGCAAGCGGTGTATCAGCCGCACCCGATCCGCCTCGCCGATCTGGAGCACATCGACGATCAAAAGGCGCGCATCGTCGGCAACACCCGCCAGTTCATCGCCGGCCAGCCGGCCAACAACGTGCTGCTGACCGGCGCGCGCGGCTGCGGCAAATCCTCGCTGGTCAAGGCCGTGTTGAACGAATTTTCCGCCAGCGGGCTGCGCCTGATCGAGGTGGACAAGGACGATCTGGTCGATCTGGCCGACATCGTCGAGCTGGTCGCCGAGCGGTCGGAACGCTTCATCATCTTTTGCGACGATCTTTCCTTCGAGGCCGGCGAGACCGCCTACAAGGCGCTCAAATCGGTGCTCGACGGCTCCGTCGCCGCGCCGCCGGACAACGTGCTGATCTACGCCACCTCCAACCGCCGCCACCTGATGCCCGAGTATTTCTCGGAGAATCTGGAAAGCACCCGCGTCGATGACGAAATCCACCCCGGCGAAGCCACCGAGGAAAAAATCTCGCTCTCCGAGCGCTTCGGCCTGTGGCTTTCCTTCTACCCCTTCAGCCAGGACGATTACCTCGCCATCGCCCGCCACTGGCTCTCCCATTTCGGCGTCGACGAAAAAACCATCGCCGGCTGCGAGCGCGAAGCGCTCAACTGGGCGCTCGGCCGCGGCTCGCGCTCCGGCCGCGTGGCCTGGCAATTCGCCCGCGACCTGGCCGGCCGGCGAAAAAAACCGGCAGCCAGAAAAAAGTGACGCCGGTCGTCGAAGTCGCCGCCGCCGTCCTGCTGCGCGCCGACGGCCGCGAGTTTCTGCTCGCCCAGCGGCCGGCCGGCAAGGTCTACGCCGGCTACTGGGAATTTCCCGGCGGCAAGGTGGAAGCCGGCGAAAACATCCGCGCCGCCCTGGTGCGCGAACTGCAAGAAGAACTGGGCATCACCGCCACCGCCTGCACGCCGTGGCTGACCCGGCAATTCACCTATCCGCACGCGACGGTGCGCCTCAATTTCTGGCGCGTTACCGCCTGGGAGGGCGAAATCGGCCTCAGCGCGCCGCTCGAACACAGCGCCGTGATCTGGCAGGAGTGCGGTGCAGCGACCCAAGTCTCCCCCATCCTGCCGGCCAACGGCCCGATCCTCAAGGCGCTGCGCCTGCCGACGACGATGGCCATCACCCTGGCCGAAAGCGCGGGCGTCGAACGCCAGTTGCAACGCCTGGAAACCGCGCTGGCCGACGGTCTGGGCCTGATCCAGTTGCGCGACAAAGGACTGCCGCCAGCGCAGCGTTGGCAATTCGCCGAGGCCGTGTTGCGCCTGGCCCGCGCGGCGGACGCCTTGGTCGTCATCAACGACGACGCCGACCTTGCCCGCCGCGTCAACGCCGACGGCCTGCATCTCTCCTCGGCGGCGCTGGCCGCCTGCTCCGTGCGGCCCGATTTCGCCTGGGTCGGCGCTTCCTGCCACACGGTCGATGAAATCGCCCGCGCCGGCCAACTGGAACTCGACTACGCCCTGCTCGGCCCGGTGCTGCCGACGCCCAGCCATCCCGAAAATCCCGGCCTCGGCTGGGCCGAATTCACCCGCCGCAGCGCCGGCAACACCCTGCCCGTATTCGCCCTCGGCGGCCTCTCCCACGACCTCTTGACCGCCGCCCAGACAGCCGGCGCACACGGCATCGCGCTGATGCGCGGCTGGTAGTTTTGAAGATCGACTCATGACGCTCATCTGGATCGCCCTTGCCGCAGGACTTCTCCTGCTCGTGATTGGCATCTCAACCCGGATAAAACTTTCCAGATTGCGGCGCTCTGGAATTTATCCTCCACCCGGACAAACCACGATGGCGAATGTCGAGCGCCTGCTGAAACAAAATCAGCCGGTCATGGCCATTCGTTGCTACCGCGAGATTCACCATTGCAGCTTGCGCGAAGCCAAAGAAGCCATCGCGTCGATTTTGGCGAATAAGTAGCCCGCTTCCTCATCATTCTGCTCAGTATCAAAACAGCATTCGACCCGATCACTATAATCATCAGCTTTGCATTCCTTACAGGAGCGAACGTTATCATCAACAGTCCAACGAGCAGGCCATCCCGACCTGGCTCAATCCAACGGATCTCTACGAAAACCGGAGCGATTCACCGCGACTTCCGATTCCTACCGCGCTCAATTGCTTGGGTTGACATGAATTTCATGCGATCGCCCTGATGCAGGCCCTTTCGCGTTCGATCACCAGCGCCCAGAATGGGCCGCACCGCGATCTGGAGAGGCGAGTTCGCCGTCATCTGGCGCAGCCGTTCCAGAAACCGATTGCCGATTACAACCGGGCGGCGCTGGCGCAGGCGCTGGCCGCGCGGGCCGCCTGGAATCCGCAAGCGCCGCTGATTCTCGATGCCGGCTGCGGCGTTGGCTGGAGCACGGAGCGCCTGGCCGGGCAGTACCCCGATCATTTCGTGCTCGGCGTCGATCAGTCGCTGGCTCGTCTCGAACGCAGCAAACCGCTGCCGGCCAACGCCGCGCTGCTGCGCGCCGATCTGGTCGATTTCTGGCGTTTGCTGGCCGAACACGGCATTCGTCTGGCGCGCCACTACAACCTGTACCCGAATCCGTGGCCGAAAATCGGCCATCTCGCCCGGCGCTGGCATGGGCACGCGGCGTTCCCCGCCTGGCGCGTCCTGGGCGGCGAACTGGAGTGCCGCAGCAACTGGCGCATCTACATCGAGGAAATGGCGCTGGCGCTGGGCTGGCTTTGTGGTCAACCCGGTGGCCAGCCGGTCGCCGTCGAGCCTTGGCAGACCGCTGATCCGATGACGCCGTTCGAGAAAAAATATCTCGCTTCCGGCCATGTCCTGTGGCGCTGCCGGGTGGATTTGGGATGAACGTCTGCCAGCATTGCGGCGCGTGCTGCGCCAGCCTGCGCGTCGATTTTCATCCGGCCGAACTGGCTGGCGGCGCTTTCGCCTGGGGCGATGGCGTGCCGCTGGCCATGACCGTGCCGGTGACGCCGGCCATCGTCCGCCTGCGCGGCACCGACGCCATGCCGCCGCGCTGCGTGGCGCTGATTGGCGAAGTGGGCGTCGCCGTCGCCTGCGGCATTTACGCGGCGCGCCCCTCGCCGTGCCGGGAATTCGCTGTCGAGCACCCGGCCTGCAACCGCGCCCGCCGCCAGTGCGGCTTGCCGCCCATCCCTCAGGCCTGAACAACCGGCGCAATGCACTACGCTTATTGCGCCCTATGGCCCTGACCCTCAAGAGTGATCGAAGTCTCGCCGTCATTCGGCGCGGAGTGAAGTTACAACGGGCGGGCGGAAGAAGGGCCAGCCCCCGTCACAACGCCTCAGCAGGCTTCTTGGGTTTTGCCGCCCCCTTCTTGAAGCGGGTTTGCGACTGGCGTTCGTTTTCCATTTCCCGCTGTTGTCGCATCTCCTGGCGCTGGACGCTGTCCAGCCCGTGGAAAAACTCGGACGGCTCCATGCCCAGGGCTTGAACGATGCGGATGATGTTGATCAGCGCCAGATTCCGCTCCCCGCGCTCGATCCCGCCCATGTAGCTGCGGTCGATCCCACAGGCGTCGGCGAAGGCTTCCTGCGAGTAGCCCCGCGCCATGCGGTACTGGCGCACGCATTGACCGAAGTCGACCTGGATCGGGGGCTTGTTTCGCGCGGTGGACATGGGGCGAATCTCCGTTCAAAGAGACAAAAGCACCACGGCCTTACAACATCCGGTTGATAATCACACGGACTATGCGAATCATCTGCTATGATCCCGGCGGCGTCACAGTGCGCCCCTTCCTGAAGGGGGAGACGACAGCCTGAAATCGCCCGGCAGCCCGTAGTCGCGCTGCCCTGCTTCACTTTTCCAATTCAAATCAACAAGGAGTTCTGCGATGAAAAAGCGTTTGGGATATGCAGTCTTGATTGCCGCGACCGCCCTACTAATGGCCTGCGGTCAGAGCTTGAGCGGGACTTACGAAGGAAGCATGAATGCAGCAGGCATGGAGATGAAAATGGGCACCCTCGAATTCGTGTCCGGCAACAAAGTGCTTGTCGACGTCATGGGCGCTAAAACGGAATTGAGCTATGAAATCGACGGCAAGAACCTGAAATTCATCACCCCGCAAGGCACGCAAATCTGGACAATCAAGGACGACGGCACGATCGCCGGGCCGGGAGGAGTCATTTACAAGAAGAAATCCTGATATAGCGGATGGGGGCAGCATTTCCACAGGGCCGGTATCGGGTGCTTCATCAGGAATAGGCGATGCCGACCCGTTGATACCGTTGATAGTCGTTTTCAACAACGAAAGCGATGCCGAACTGGATGGGGAGAACGACGAGTGAAAACAGTTTCAATTCGAACTCTGGCCGGCATGGCCGCACTACTGCTGCTGACCGCCTGCGTTTCAACACAAACACAACCGGATGGCTCGACCAAGGTAAAGATATCGGTTGCCGAAGCACTGGGAATCAAACCCGCCGAGTCGAGCGCGAATGCCGCGACGCCAAACCCAACGGCCCCAGCGGCGATGACCGCGCCTTCCATCAAGACAAGCAAGTTGGCGGGCCTGTTTACCAAGCATCCCTACGATGGCACCACCAAGTCGCACTTCCCGCGCGTCGCGGTTACTGTGATCGACTGGTCGCGCAACGATTGCTGGATAGCCGTCGCCACAATCTGGTGGAGCCAAGGCAAGTCGGAACGGGTCGCGCCTTTTTCCGTGTGCTGGAGTCAGTCCCTGGGATTTGCCGTAAACAACGCCGCCAATCTGCATCTGTTCATGGAGCAGACTGCTTTTGAGCACAGCGGCAATGTCCGCACCAACGGACCCAAGCCGCCGATGATGGCCATCCCGGATCGTCAGCCGATTCGCGGGGATCAGCAAAATGCGTTTTCCGGCTTCATCCAGCAACTGGTGCTGGATACAGGATGGGGGGCGGGCGCGCCAACCAACATCTGGCTGGTCGGCTATGACGCCAAGGCCGGGACCGCCGCCCCGGCTGCCGCGCCAGAGAAACCCGGTGACACCTCGGCAACGGCGCAGGGGTCAGCTCCCTCGGGTGGTAACAACGTGGCGGCCCACCCAGAGCCTTGGAAAGCCGCTGCGCCCAAGATTCAGGCTGCGCTGGAATGCCGCCAAAAACTCAACCCGGCCGATCCGGCGCTGCGCCCGTTGCTCGAAAAAGGGAAATTCAATTGGGAATTAACGCCACCTCAAGGATTCACGGCATTTGGACTGCCCGTGCAGTCGATTTCCATCTTTATTGATACGACAGGTGAATTGGGCGAAAGCTATACGGCCTTGGTGGCGGTGCCGATGGACATTGCCTCCAAGGCGGCACATTTCAAGAACGGGAGCCGAGAAACCAAGAGCAAGCGCTTGTTTGTGCAACCAGATCCCCACGGCGGCTCACCGCTGACCAGCGTATCTTGTATCCACGTCGGGACTAACGGCTGGGACGATTGAAGGAGTTGACGGTGGCATCCGCTAGAGAAAAGATAGCTGTGAAGT
>Ga0209629_10001358_pt1 | contig 15335 bp, 7 predicted proteins | sample TergutCu122P5_FD_187286 | JGI IMG/M metagenome (GOLD analysis project Ga0209629, IMG submission 187286) | Cubitermes ugandensis P5 segment gut microbial communities from Kakamega Forest, Kenya - Cu122 P5 (SPAdes) (version 2) | ecosystem: Host-associated > Arthropoda: Insects > Digestive system >...
CATCCTACAGCGAAGCGTTGAACAGTCTGTTACCTGTTGCAGAACAATATATTACGGAGAATCGTATCCACAATGTTGTCAGTAAAATCGGACATATCTCCATGCCGAAAGATATGGGAAAGATGATCGGTTTATTCAGTAAAGACGTTCTCGAAGATTTTTTGAAAGAACATTCCGGCGCTTATGCTGCGCTTGAAAAAAGCGAACAGAAAATCCTCAATCGCCATATCAACTCTTTATCCACCAATCTGCTCAAAAAAGTATATTTAGTTTTCGGTTAACAGTTTTCAGAAAGACAGTATATTCATAAACAGGAGATTAAAATGGAATAATTCGCAATTATTTTGAACTTTATACACTATAAAAATTTCAACAAAATGAACCGTTTAGTTTTGAAAAGCATTGAATCTTTCGCCGGCAAAGGCGGGGAAATGGAAGCTGAAACCATTTTAAAACACAGGGCGAGTCTGAAAAGCCATACGAGTAGGGGAAATGTTTTAACAAAAGTTTGCGCCGTTGCCATTCTGGTGCTTGCATCAGCACTTGGAGGGTATGCACAAAAACTTACGGGAAACCTCAGTCCGCTGAAAGGCCAGAAAGAGGTGAATGTTGTCATTGACATGAAGGGAGTTACAGTCAATCGCAACCCGGAAGACAAGTATATTGCCGAGCAAACCAAAAACAAACCTGAAGCAGATGTGGCTAAATGGATGACGGAATGGAACACGGATTTGCGTCGCAACGCATACGAAAAAGTCGTTCAGGGAATCAATGATGAAGTGGGCAAAAAGAGTTTGTTCACAGCGGGCGATTATCCGCAGGCCGAATACACCATTCACTTTAAGATTATCAACATTGAAACAGGCTATTTTGCAGGCGTCACGTCGAGGCCGGCTACATTAAATGCAGAAGTCACATTCGTCAAAAAAGGCGAAAGCGCCCCGTTTGCAAACGTAGCTGTTCCGAGAGCAATGCACCGCATGGGTGGTACGATCCCTTATTTTGTAACGCGCATTGCCATGTCGTTCGGCGCCCTGGGACAAGTCACAGGCCAAGTGATTACGAAAAACGTAAAGTAGCGTGTGATTTTAGTTTACCGGCCCCATAAAGTGGACGGCAAGAATCGGTGATATCTCTCTCCATGCCGATAGACATGGGATAGTTGACAGGTTTATTCAGTAAAGACTTCTTCGAGGTTATTACTGAATCAATATTTGTCGTCTATGCCGAAATTGAAAAGGGCGAACAGAAAAATCTTAACCGCCATAATCTTCTCTTGTGTTATTACCATTTTCAGTTGTTATCCTTTTTGGATTCGCTTCTGCCAAACAATGCCGGAAGTTTTTCTTTTAATTCTTCGATCGACATCTCTTTATCCCATATCACTTTTGTATTTATACTATCTTCAAGCTCTTGTAGATATTGATCCATTGGAGATAATCCGACGGCAGCTCTTAATTCATCAACCTTTTCATTATCCTCAATGGGCCAAATATAACTTTTTATTTCCATTTTTTTATCGTCTGAACCGCCTGAATATGTATATACTACGGTAACTGCTTGAGTTCCATATTTTTGAGGTTTTCCAGATCTCATCAACATTCTATCTTCAAATGTTGCAACAGTCGACATCGAAAGTATCCCCTGTCCTCCTTTTTCCTTTACTAAATGAAAGTATTTTTCGGCAAACGAATTACCAGCATGTTGTATTACATACCAGAGTGCTTCATTTGCTTTTTCTGATAATTTGTCCGGCCATCCATATTCGTCTAATAGCTTGGAAACGTATATTTGATTCAATGAATCTATTGAATGCATTTCTGATTCGATAGATTGCGCAGGTAATTTATTTTGAACCGCATTTTCCCATTTTTCGCGAATTTGTTGATCATCATCATGTATTTTTTGCAATTTTTCATCAATGTCCTTTAAATCAAAGGATTGAGCTACTACACCTCCCATTGTAAAAATGAATAATGCTAATGTTAAAATTCGGTTAAGTCCCATATTAAGCTATCATTTTAAAATATCAGGAATTACACAAACTTTTCGCGGTTTTGGAGGTTGAGGAGGCCGATAAGGAGGAAGACGATACCGCCTAAGGCGAGAAAGATGCGGCTTTTGATGACGGTGTCTTGCCAGATCAGCGGATGGATGTCGGAGGGGATCATAAAGGGATTGAGAAAGACATTCCAAAATGAATAGGTGATGCTGGCTGACTGCGTCATGCTGTTTGAACCACCCGGACCGCCCGGGCCGCTATCACCACCTGACGAGTTCATGACGAAAAAAAATACTAATCCAATGATAATCATAAGGACGGCTGTGCCGTTGCCGCTTCGTGTGACGGTAGAAAACATAAATGCAAGGTTGCCGAAAAAGAGCATCGGGAACAGCAACTGCGCCGACATTTCAATGATATTGACAGGATACATCATGATCCGCGCAATGTAGGCAAATAGTAATAAAATGAAGAAGTTAGCTACATAAACAAGCAACATGCGCAATCCCCACACCTTGAAACGGTAATTGGGGATGCCGAAAATGATTTCGAGAATCCTGTTGTCTTCGTCGTTCTGAATGCCGAAAACGACCGGATAAAAGATGAGTAACAGGCAGGGAAACAACAAATTACTGTAAATAGCCGCTTCATTGATATCCTCTCTGTTCCATGCTAATTGAAACATGAAAAAGGCGAAAAAGGCAAAGGATGCGATCAGGAACCAAAAAAATTTGCCGGCAAATATAACTTTCAGGTTATATTGCACCATCTTATAGGTCAGGATTAAATATTTCTTCATTTCAAATTAAACTATATATCACCATCATGGAGAGCATGTTACATATTTTTCAATAAACACAGGTAGGCGTCTTCAAGATTCGCTTCCACCTGTACAGCATCAGGAGTAGGCTGTGTGTGAGACAGATAGCGAACCTGTATCAATCCGTCGTCTTGAATATTGTGTACGACAAGCGATTTATCCAACTGCTCAAACCCGTCTTTATCCACATGAAAATGCCAAACTTTCCCTTCTGCCATCTCCACCATATTGATCGGTTCGCCAAAATACTTCATTTCTCCCTTATTGATGACAACTACCTGATTACAAGAGCTTGAGATGTCTTCAATAATATGCGTGGAGAAGATGACGATCCGTTCTTTGCTCAATTCAACCAGCAAGTTACGGAAGCGGATGCGTTCACGCGGATCAAGACCGGCGGTAGGTTCATCTACCACTAAAATACGCGGCAGATGCAACAAAATCAGTGCAATACCGATCCGTTGTTTCATCCCTCCGGAAAATGAGCCGATCTTATGATCCTTGCGGGGGAACATGTGGACAGATTTCAATACATATTCGATGCGTTCCTCACGCAGCGCCGGATCTGTCAATCCTTTTAAAATTGCCTGATAATCAAGAAATTCTCCGGCAGTCATATTTTCATACGTCCCAAATTCCTGCGGAAGAAAACCGATCAATCCCTGTAATTCCTCACGATACTCTATGGTATCTAATCCGTTGATCCATATCGAGCCATAGCTTTGCTCCAAAATACCGGTGATGATCCGCATGAAAGTAGATTTGCCGGCGCCATTGGGGCCAAGCAACCCGAACATGCCTGTTTTGATATCGAACGAGACGCCTTTCAACGCCTTGAATGGGCGACGACGCTTGCCGATGATCGGGACGGTTTTCACGAAGCGGAAAAAGGCACGCCGGAACCCCGCAAAACGTCCGCTGACCCGTTCGATATTGATATTTTTCCCGTAAAGATATTGAGAAGTGAGGTATATGGTTATTCCAAATGCCAATGCTGCGGCAATGATACCTACAAAAGCCAAATTTTCTAATTTGATGTAGTAAATATAGATCAGCATGACAGGTAAAATCCAGAATACAAAACGGTTGAGAATTTTAACTACCCGACTGTCCGGAAAACGATGGAAAAGGAAAGAGCGGAATTTTCTCCATAGATACAGTGTGGCGGCGTAAATCGCAAAAGACAGGAAGAAAATCCACGTTTTCTGCGCTAAGAAGAAAAACGTGAAATAGACGCCAAAGCCCCAGAGTATGAATTGCCAGCTCAGGCTGACCAGGTCTTTCCACGAGCGATATTCTGTCGTTAAGCCAAGCCGCCGGCGCAGTTCCAGGCCACTATTCCACTGACGCATAAACTGTCCTTCCCGATCGTATATTTTCACAAGATTCCTGACAACGATATTGATTTCCTTATTTTTATCAATCACATCGGCTTTGGCATGGCGCAGACTTGTCTGAGCGAAATACGTGATCCCCGGAATCAGGATGACCAGCGCAACAGTATAGGCAATCTGCCAAAGTAAATCACTAACAGACAGATAGACAAAGGCAATGCCGACGATAAAGAGGATGAGATGAAGGAATTGCGTTTTACGCGACAGGGTGCGATACCATGCCAGCGTATTTTCCAGTCCCATCGCGACAGTGGGGAGAATGACCAAAGTCAGCAGGGTAGAAAAGGACAGTCCGCCGATCACTGTAATTGCAAAGGGAGCGCCGATGGCGCCGGCATACTGTCCACTGTCACTCATGGCGATTGGGAACATGGCTACAATGGTGGTGATTGCAGTGATCAGGATGGGACGCGTACGCGAAAGTCCGGCCACGATTAATGCCCTTTCACGCCGGAAACCACGCTTCCTCAGGATGTTAGCATAATCAATGAGGATGATGCCATTATTGACGACAACCCCCAGTAAGATGAGGAAGCCCATAATGGTATTCTGATTCATCAGACTGTTACCGGTAACTACCAGCGCAATGAGCGAACCGATGGCTGCCAGCGGAACGGCAAAGATAATCACCAAAGGCGTCGTGATCGACTCAAATACACAAGCCAAAATAATGAATATCAGGATAGAAGCGGCAAACAGCAGGAATTTAAAATCAGCAAACTGGTCTTCTTCATGGATGACTTGGATGGCAACGCCTGCCGGCAAGTTATAGGCTGCAATCATATCGTCGATTTCGGAACGATAGCCGTCCAACAGGGTTTTGGATTGTTGGATGTCGCGCGTAAAACTATACCGGACGTCAAGTTGTTTGTCTTGATTCACACGGGTGATGCGAGAGCGCCCATACGATTTATTGATCGAAGCAAGGTCGCTCAATGCGTGCAAGCCGCCGCTTGCGTTAGCGATTTGTACGCGCGACAACTGGTCGAATGAGATATCCTTGTTTTGTTGTTGCTGTTCTTCCTCTTCTTTCGTCAGCGGTTTTTCGCGAATGATGATATCGTAAGTCTGATCGCCGAGTTTAAATTTCGTGCCGGATTGCATTTCTCTGTTCAGTTCATTGAGGCCGGTTCGAATGTTATTTGTTGAAATCCCGTAAGAAGTTAATAAGATCTGGTCGAAATCGAGCCTGACTTCCGGTTGACGGCTTGGATACGAAACCCTTGAACTGGAAATATAATCCTGTTCGCTCAAAAAATAACGTATATCTTCGCCTACGAGCTGCATGATGTCATAATCAGAACCTTTGACAACGATTCTTTCCTGATTGGAGCCGATCCCCATCATGCCCATTAATGATTCTAATCCTCCCATGCCACTCGAACTGTTTCCCTGTCCGCTGCTCATCGCATTATCCACTGTGATGGAAGCGCCGTCTATCCGGCGAACCCTCGTTTGCACGTCGGCCTGTATCTCGGCAAGTCCTCGCTTGTTGATTTTCTGATAATTATCCTGAAGGACAAGTGTCAATCGGGCTTCTTCAGCATTGACACGACTGATAACATCTTTTAATTCAGGTATTTGCTCCGGCGTGAGCATGTCTTCGAGCAGCCGCACGATTTTGTCGGTACTTTCCAGTGAACTGCCTGTGCGCATAGTTACGTTCACGTTAAAACTGGTGGCGTCAATCTCCCTGCCCACATCTACGGAAGTGGAAAGTGAATAGATCAGGGTTACAAAAAGCATCAAAACGCAACCAAAAATCGTTACTCCCGGATTGCGCATACACCACTTGAGTACAACAAGATATATCTGTACAGGCCGCTGAGAAATCGACACTTTTTCATAGAACACACTCCGGTTTTCCCGACGCGTCAATATCCAGTGCGCAGCCATCGGGACAAACAGAATGGCTACTGACAACGATACCAAAAGGGTAGAAACGATGGAAACTCCGATATTGTCGCCGATAAGTTTGATCAGGAAATTGTCGGTGAAGATGAAAGGGATAAAAAGGACGACGGTAGTAAGCGTAGCAGCTATGATAGAACGCCATACTTCGCTGATTCCTTGTGTAACAGCACGTTCGGGTTTCAAGCCGGTCCCGGACAGGCGGTAAATATTTTCAAGCACCACAATGCTGTTATCCAGCAATATCCCGATAGCAAGCGCTATCCCTATAAGTGTCAGGCTGTTGATGGTTATTCCGGCGGCATAGAAGAAATTAAACGCCGTAAAAACGGAAATGGGGATAGCCAGCGTGATGATAAGCACCAGTCGCAGGTTGCGCAAAAAGAATAAAAGGACACAGACAGCCAGCAACCCTCCTAATAAAGCGTTCTGAACAATGTCGTTGAGTGTATTTTCCATTTCTTTGGCCGTATTGCTATCTATCACAATCTCAACATCCAAGCCTTTCAAGCGTTCATTCAAAACGTTGATGACGTTTGTTGTGCGGGTTGCCAGGTCAATAAGGTTGGCCTGCGCATCGCTTACTAAGGAGAGTGATACTGATTCTTTGCCATTTACACGACTGTATGACGTCTCATCCTGATAATCGGAAAAAACTGTAGCCACATTTTTTAGCAGGACAGGGCCGGGCGCAATGACCACATTTTCAATATCTGCAATGGAGTTGTACGTTGAATTGACATGTACAAAATACTGATTTTTATTGTCAATCACGTTCCCGACAAATACTTTTTCCTGCGCCTGACTGCTCAATCGGCTGGCAATCTGCGAAGAGGTAATATTTAAAGCCTTACAGGCCTGTCTATCTATCTGAATTTCAACTGATTTAGTACGTCCGCCAAACACAGTGACGGCGGCTACTCCGTCAATATTTTCTAATTCGGTTGTAATTTTTTCATCTACAATATTGCGTATGCGATCGACGCCACCCGTTCCACGCACCTGCAGTGTCATGTAATAGGCCGAAGACTGCATACTGAGCACTTCGCCGCTTTGGACGCGCAAGGTAAAACCTTCCGGCAGCGTCGACGTGACTTCTTTCATCTTCTCTTCCAATTTGAGCGAAGTGGTTTTGATGTTTACATTGCTTTTGAATTTTACCGTTATCGTTGAGGAACCGCCATTGATCTGCGATGTGATTTCATCTACCCCACCGATCGAACCGATGGCGCCTTCCAGGGGAATAATCACCTCCTGCTCCACATAGCCCGGATCCATGTCCTGCTGTGACCTGACTGACACCGTCAACGAAGGCAGTTCGGGATTGGGAACCAATTCTAATGGCAATTGTTTAAACGATACATACCCAAGCAAGGTAAGCGCCGTAAAGAACATGATGATTGCTATTTTTCTATTGAGTAGAAATTTCATCCTTGTTTAGTTATGAATTGAATCACTGAAAACCATTTTTATTCTCCCTTTTCAATAATCTTTGCTCCATTGAACCTGAGTTTCATTCTTTCAAACACATAATAGACGCATGGAATTACGACCAGACTCATCAATGTAGAAGTGACTAATCCACCGATGACGGCTATCGCTAACGATGAGCGCAATGCAGCGCCTTCGCCAATATTTAATGACATGGGCAACAGCACTAAAATCGTTGTCAGGCTTGTCATGATGATCGGACGGATACGTTGTTGGCCGGCCTGGATAATGGCTTCCTTCAGTCCCATACTCTCTTTCAATTGATTGATACGCACCACTAAGATAATCGAGTTGTTGATCGCTATCCCTGCCAGCAGAATGATCCCGATGACGCCCATAATATTGATTGTCAGTCCAAAGATCAGAAAAATCAGGATGGCGCCCACCAGGGCGAGCGGAATGGTCAGCAGGATGGTAAACGGATGTAGCAGCGATTCAAACTGTGACGCTAATACCATATAAACCAGTACGACAGATAACACTAATGCCAGTAGCAGGCTGTTCAGCGATTCCTGCCGTTTTTCTTCCTCGCCGGTCACAGAAATGGAATAATTGAGAGGCAGTTTGATATCGGCAGTAGCCAGGCGAATTTGTTTCGATACCTTATCCAGCGATTTACTGATATCTTTATCAGCTAAAATCTGATTGATGCGAGTTTGGTTGCGGCGGAAAATCTCTTTCGGCGCCCTTTGGCTTTTGATAGTTGAGATTTCATTCAGGCGAAATTCCTGGGTTCCGTTTCTGATGATCAGATTCTGTAGTTCTTTGGCAGTGACGTCAGGTATTTTGATAACAATATCGCGCATCTCGCCTCTGTAGTCCATCCTGCCAACGTTGCGTCCCTCCAATTGTTCGCTCACTTGCTGGATAACAGTTGATGCTGACAGGTTATTGATGCCGGCTATCGTTCGGTCGAGGTTGATAATCAGTTCGGGCGCGCCGTCTTCCATCGACGATTTGATATTGTATATTCCGGCAACTTGATTCATTCTTGCGATGATATCGTTGGAGATCGTTGTGATTTCATCCAAGTCTTCACCCTTAACCTCTACAACGATCGGAGCATCTTCGCTTCCAAGCAACGAGCCTAATGTGTTTTCTTCCTGTTTAAAAGTCAGTTCGAGACCTTCAATCATATTGGTTGCTTCAATGAAACGCTCGATGACCTTATTCGGAGGCAGCTTCGACGCTTTAGACAGTGTTACTTTCATTGTTGCAGTATGTTCGCCTTCAAACACCTGGTCTTCAGTCGTCCCTTTGCCTACAAAACTGTAAACGGTGCATAAACTGTCGCCGCTGATGGTTTGAAGTAAATTATCCAGTTGCTGAACGACTGCATCTGTTCGTTCCAGCCGTGTCCCTTCAGGGAGTTTGACGGAGATTGTAAATGTTTGACTTTCAGAACGGGGTAGAAATTCTGTTCCAACAAAAGGGAGAAGCAGCGCCGTAATGGCCAGTAAAGCAACGGATATGCCGATGATTAACCGGCGATGATTCAGGAGCGATGCAAGCAATTGGCTATACCATTTAAAATGAATGGCTTGCGAGAGTGTCTTGACATTCTTGCGTCCTGATAATTTATCATATAGCATGGGGATGACGAGCAAAGAAACAAACAGCGAAGACAACAGCGAAAAAGCCACCGTCCAGGCCTGATCCTTGAATAACACGCCGGAAGCGCCATGTAAATAGATGATCGGCAAAAACACTACGATCGTTGATATCGTGGAAGCAATGACGGCGCCCGAAACTTCCGACGTTCCGGTGATGATTGAATCTATCCGGCTTTCGCCCCGTTCCTGATGTCGGAAGATACTTTCGATGACGACAATGGCATTGTCAATCAGCATCCCTCCGCCCAGCGCAAGTCCGCTCAATGACATGATGTTCAGCGTTAAGCCGTTAAAATACATTAAGTTGAATGTAGCAATAATTGAGATAGGTATGGAAAGACTGACAATCATTGTAGTCCCGATGCGACGCAGGAAAACAAACAGGACAGCAATGGCGAGTACTACTCCCAGCAGCGCGCTTGTTTTTACTTCGCCGATGGCATTATTGATAAATGTACCTTGATTGGTGATAACCTGAAAGTTATAACCGGGCAATGCCTGTTGAATCTTGCTTAACTGTTGATTCAGTCTGTCTACCACCCGCACCGTATTATGTTGCATTTCTTTGTAGATAGACAGTCCAATACATCGTTTGCCGTTGAGCCGGACGATATTTTCAGGACGGTCATTCTCGAATTGGACGGTTGCAACTTCGCGCAGGTACACCGGCGTGCGGTTGTCGCCTCTTGCCGTGGCAGTCGTTGTCGTCACGCCTGTGGTAGGTGATGTTGCTTTATAGGCTACGATCAGGTTTTCAAAGTCGGCTAAAGTATTGAGTTGTGTAGTTGTTTTCACTAAATATCTGATTCCGAGTTCGCTCACCCGTCCGCCTGAGATACTTTGGTTGTTTGCCTGGATGCGCGTCGAAATTTCGTCCATCGTCAATCCGTATGCTGCGAGTTTGTGTGGGTCGGTTTTGACCGTCAGAATCGTCTTTTCTTCTCCTGAAAGCGCCACCTCTGCAACCCCTTCGAGCCGAATCAGTTCATTACGAATATAACTTTCGGCCATCTTTCGCAACTCTGCCATGTCAGTAATATTTTGGTGCGACATGGCAATCACCATGACAGGGACAGTATTGGGGTCGTGTTGTGTAATATTCAGCGAGGTGATATCTGTCATCGTGGCGAAGGTAGACATGGCTTTTTGAAGGTCGATGAAGGCTTCGTCCATATTCTTTTTCTGGGTATATTCGACCGTGATCTGTGCTGTACCGGCTTTGATTACGGAGGAGACCTGAACCACATCACGCTGAAGCATGGCCGTGGATTCCATGCTTTGGATAAACAATTTCTCTATCTCCTCCGGTGGACGCTCCCCAATTTGTACCTCAATAAAAAGTCGCGGGGAGTTGATATTGGGTAATAAGTCCACGTTCAGACGCTCGTATGAAATATATCCTAACAGCAGGATCGCCAATACGATCATACTGATTGTGACGGGACTTTTTAACGCAAAGTTGATTAATTTTCTCATTGAATATACAAACTAAAGTTGTTTTCTGCCTGTTAATTAATCACTTTCACTCGACTGTTGTTGCGCAATGTTTCAAAGCCTCTGATGATCAGGTTGTCATTTTCCTGCAGTCCGTCTACTACCTGGAAATTATCTTCGTCTTCAAGTCCTGTTGTGATGGTTCGCATTACCGCCATATTTCTCTCTACAACATATACATAGCGTCTGTTTCTGGAAGTAAGCACTACATCTTTGGGTATCACGACGGTGTTGTCGGCTCTATCCACCACAATATCGGCTTTGACGTACATTCCGGGACGGAGTTTGAGTTGTGAATTATTAATCAGGATTTTACCTTTAAAGGTACGTGTCTCGGAGCTGATGGCAGGCGACAGTTCGCTGATTACGCCAATGATTGTATCCGACGGCATGGAGGAATGTGTAATCTGTACAGGCTGATTGGGTTTTATCGTAGCGATATGACTTTCAGGGAGATTGATGTCCACATACAGGTTCGAATAATTCATGATGCTGACCATCGGCTGATTCGATTCAACCTTTGCGTCGGAGGAGTAATGCGGCAAATCAACAATATACCCGTCGAACGGCGCTTTGATATTCATTTTTTCAAGATTGATTTCTGCATTGGCCAATGAGTAGCGGGCATTTGCGATGGTCACTTCCGTATTTTTAATCTGACTTTCTGTTGCGCCGCCCATTTCCAGCAGTTGTGCCTGTTTGATTTTCTCCTGTTCGGAAATCTCGAGATTGAGTTTCCTGGCTGAAAGTTGCTGGTTATTCTCATATTCTTCATCCTCCAGCCGAATGATCAGGTCGCCTTTTTTGACTGCATCCCCCAATTTGTATTGTCTGCCGGTACGGGGATTGGTTTGAAGTTTGTAAATCCCGCTCATTTGGGAATTTAAGTCCGCATTAAAAGTAGGCAGCGCCGTCCCGGCAGTATTGACTACGCTTTTGATAGAACTGAGTTTCAATTCCTGCACGGATACCGGCGTTTCAATATCTGTTGTCGCCGATTGAGGCTGGTTATTACATGTTGAAAACAGGAATAACAGAAGCAAGCCAAGTGTGATGCCTCCCGGTTTGAATGAATGTTGAAATCCTTTGGTGCAAATTGTTTTCAGAATTAAGTTGCGAATGTTAGACATAACAAATATGTGTTTTATAATTAATAATTTAGTTGTTTTAGTTTACCGATAATCCCTGCAATGTTGTCATGGGCACAATTGGTTTATTGTTGTCAAAATCATACAGCGTAAGAATCTTTAAATTAAGCAATCCTATTTTGTATCTGATCTTGGCCTGGATAAGACTTGTACGGGCGTTGGAGAGTTGGGCCTGGTACTGACTTATTTCCAAACCTGTCAAGTCGCCTTCGGAATACCTGATCTGGTTGAGATTGTATGTATTCTGCGTATTTTCAACATTTTTTTCCTGTATCCCAATTTGGGTGCGCATGTTATCCAAGCTGCGCAGTGTTTGGCGAATTTCTAATTCGATGCTCACTTTCTGGTTCTCATAATCCAATTGAGCGATGGTTTTGGCTGTTTTTGAAGCCTGAATACGCGCTTTCCGTTGCCCCCAGTCAAATATGGGAATCGCAAAACTGACTGCGATTCTTGGACTTGAAACCGCATTATCATAAATATTCGTGAACGCAGCGTTGTCACCCGTGATTCCAACGGAAAGTGAAAGATTGCCGTTAAATTCATTCTGTGCTTTAATCACAGTCAGGTCAAAATCTGCCAGTTCTATAGCGATCTCGCGTTGACGCAATTCCTTTCTCGACGATAAGCCACATTCGACGGCTTTGCTCAAATCAATCAATATCGGACTTACGTCGATAACGGCCTCAACGGAGATATCTTCACTCAACGTCATGCCCAATGTCTGCTTTAAGACGTCTTTGGCATCTTCCAATGCAGTTGTATAGGTCTCAACATTCGATAATGCGGTGGCAAGATTCACTTCGGCCTGGAAAAGTTCTTCTTTGGCTGAAAGGGCTGCATCTACTTTTGCCTTCACAATGTTGTAATTTGTTTGCGTGTTTTTTAATTCTGCCTGGCTGATTTGCAAATTGTTTTCCGCCATGTAGACGTTGTAGAATTGTTGGGTAATACTTAGTTCCGTGCTCAGACGTTGCAACGCATAACGGATACCGGCATTCTCGTAGTCAAACTCTAAGCGGTCAAGCGCCATTTTTTGTTTGTTATAGGTAAAAAGCGGTTGATCATACCTGATATTCAGATTATTACTGAATGCTTTGCTCGCATTTGTACCCCCATCCAATTGTGACTGGTTATTCTGCCAACTCAATGTATTGTTCAGCGAGAACGCACCGTCGGTCAGCAAAATAGGCAATGAAGCCGTAAAGTTGGCGCTTGAAGAAACCACTGTGTTGGTATACCATTGAGACGTGCGGTTGTCAAGTCTGCGTGTCCGGCTGTAACCAAAAGGATCCGTCGACAATGTGAACTGAGGCTTCAAAGAAGCGCGTTGAGCGGCCAGGTTATACAATGACCTTTCAAGATTCAATTTTTGCGTTTTCATACTCGGATTATTCTCTTCTGCAATGTCTAATGCCTTTTCGATTGTCAGCATCACTTGAGCTGACGCGCAAAAAGAGATTCCTGCAAAGAGAACGCCGATGCAAACAATTCTCCATTTCATTTTCTTATGCTTCATCATCATATATTTTTTTCAATTAGTTTATTCATCATTAATCTTTAAATATGAATCATTCTTCACTGTTCAACTCTCGTTATTTCGGCATCATCCGATAGTTCGCGGTTCAGACTTGTCGCTCTTTTTACAATCTTGATTGCATCGGCTGTGACCATGCGTACATTGCTGATTTGGTTTGACAATCTGATCTGTATGGTATCTTCGGAAAAATAAAATGCACCGGATCCCAGTCTATTCCACCCGTCCTGTGCGCGCCGGAGATTGATTTCTTCTTTGTCTTCACCCGCATCATATTTCACGATAAAATTATAAACCATATTTCCCCGGTTATTGTTATTTCTGCGCAGTTCATCGGGCAAGGTCACATAGTAGTACACATCATATAATCCTTTAGACGGGACAGGAACTTTCCATGTTGCTGTCTGACTGCCGCTACCGCTTTTGATCACATAAGCTGAGCGAACATGCGTACCATAATACCTGTCATTGGTCGTCAATGTCCATTGGAGCGGCGGTCGCCAGCCCTGTACACCGGAATAAGGAAATGAGTTATCGGCAACACCTTCCAGCCACTGAGGCAATAGCCCTACGATATCCGGTTTGGAAATGGTAAACAATGTATTATCCTCATTATCAACAATTACTTCGCCTGTTGGATTGAAGTTTACGTTAGCAAGGATGAAATCGCCTTCTTCGTCGACTGGCCTGTTCTGTTCGCGAACGATATTATTGACCGGAATATTGATTTGATTCGGTAAGTTGGCCGATATCAACGTATTGACGTTAATGCTTCGCGGCGCTACGTCCCAAACGGACACAAGCAGTTTTGTCTGGTGCGCTGCTAACGATATCTTGCGTTTGGCACGCGGGTCATAATCGGTGCTGCTTGATGTCTGGCCGCCGCCAAATCCTCCACCGCCACCGCCGAAGTTGCCTCCTCCTCCACCGAAGCCACCACCGCCACCGCCTCTGCCGCCGCCAAATCCTCCGCTGAAATTGATGTCGACATTGACAATCCCGTCATTGTCAGAATCATTTGTGATTTGCAATTTGACAACGTATACTTCTCCTTCGCGATTGACGATTTGCTTGACCTCCGGTGTACCAACAATATAAACAGGTAGCTTTGTTGGTAAATCCCACTTTTTCAATGGTGTAAGCAAATCTTCGTGCGAGATGGCGCTCATGCGATTCAGTAAATCTTCAAACCGAAGATTGGTAAATTTATTTTCGTTTAGATAGGCGCGTAAGGAATCGCGAAATTCCATGTATCCGACATTGCGTTCTGCCGGCGCAAACAACGTATTGGCTTTCAAAGAGATAATATAATCCAGCAAATCGCGTTGCTTGGGATCGTTTAGCAGGTCTTTGAACGGATACTGCTGTATCAACAGGTTTGCCTTTTCGCTGTTACTGATCCCGTTCAACTGTCGCATCATGTTGTTATCTGTTTTTTCCTGTAAATATAGCTCTACCAATCGGTTGGCAATTGTCCAGTCGGATGAGAAGATATTATACCGGAAATTATACAATTGAGGGAAAAGGAAGTAGGGATTTGGTTTGACGGTGATATTCGCCACGCCGCGTTCCATCGAAAAGTCTCTGGCGCCTTCGGAGCGCTGAAACAGCATCGCAAAACTGTTAAAGACATTGACTGCGGCTGTCATATCGTTGATTTCCTGGCCTCTTCGTTTGGCAAATGCTTTTTGCATCGGTATCTGTCTGACCACATCGGCCTCTCTCATTAAACAACCTTTTTCAGGGAGCAGGACCATTTCGGGCTGCAAGACTTCCTGTGCCTGCGTCCATGTGCGAACATAACTGTTAAATTGCACAGGTACTTCAACCAGTGAAAAACGCTTGAATGAATAATTCAGGGTATAATTACTCTCAAATGTTTGACGGCGTATCCTGATTTGTGATGGAATCGTGTCCAGGATCGA